>JGI24724J26744_10000377_pt1 | contig 33464 bp, 29 predicted proteins | sample Cruoilmetagenom7_FD_26744 | JGI IMG/M metagenome (IMG submission 26744) | reverse complement strand
TGCCCCTTTTACCCCGTTTGAGGCCGATTTGGACCGCGAGACCGCTCTGAGCGTGTTGCGTGATGCCGTGGCCGGGGCCGACGATGGGGAACTGTTCCTTGAACGTCGCCGCTCGGAAGCGCTGGTGTTCGATGATGGGCGGCTCAAAACCGCAAGCTATGATGCCGCCGAAGGCTTTGGCCTGCGGGCGGTGCGGGGCGAGGTTGCGGGCTATGCCCATTCGACCGAGTTGAGCGAAGCCTCACTGCGCCGCGCCGCAGAGACCGCGCGTCTGGCGGTGGGCGATGGCGGCGGCACATGGGCCGATGCCCCACAGGCCAGCAACACGCGGCTCTATACGGACGAAGACCCCATCGCGGGCCAGAGTTTCCCGGTCAAAATCGACACCCTGCGCGAGATCGACGCCTATGCCCGCGCCCTTGATTCTCGTGTTGTCCAAGTCAGCGCCACCATCGCCGCCAGCATTCAGGAAGTCGAAATCCTCCGCCCCGAAGGGCATTCGGTGCGCGACGTGCGGCCCATGACGCGGGTCAATGTCTCGGTCATTGTCGAGCAAAACGGACGCCGCGAAAGCGGCGGTGTCGGCGGCGGCGGGCGCATCGGCCTTGATGGGATGCTGGCCCCCGAGGACTGGCAAGCCAAGGTCCGCGAAGCCCTGCGCATCGCCTGTGTGAACCTGGAAGCCGTCCCAGCCCCTGCCGGTGTCATGGATGTGGTGCTTGGCCCCGGCTGGCCCGGCATCCTTTTGCACGAAGCCATTGGCCACGGGCTGGAGGGCGACTTTAACCGCAAGGGCTCCTCCGCCTTTGCTGGCCTGATGGGCCAGCGCATCGCGGCCCCCGGCGTCACGGTGCTCGACGATGGCACGATCCCCGACCGGCGCGGCTCGATCTCGGTCGATGACGAAGGCACCCCTTCAGCGCGCAATGTGTTGATCGAGGACGGTGTGTTGGTCGGCTATATGCAGGACCGCCAGAACGGGCGGCTGATGGGCGGCGCCTCCACCGGGAACGGGCGGCGGCAATCCTATGCGCATATCCCGATGCCGCGCATGACCAACACCTATATGCTGGGCGGTGATGTGGCCCCCGGCGATATCGTGGCGGACCTCAAAGACGGGATCTATGCGGTCGGGTTCGGCGGCGGGCAGGTCGACATCACCAATGGCAAGTTCGTGTTCTCCTGTACCGAAGCCTACCGCGTGCAGAATGGCAAGGTCGGTGCGCCTGTCAAAGGGGCCACGCTGATCGGCGACGGCGCTACGGCGCTGCAACAGATCCGCGCCATCGGCAATGATCCGACGCTGGACCCGGGCATGGGCAACTGCGGCAAACAGGGGCAATGGGTGCCGGTGGGCGTGGGCCAGCCAACATTAATGATCGGCGGACTGACTGTGGGCGGTGCTGCGAAATAGATACCCGCGTGAGTTGAGGTAAATGGGTATGGAGTTGTTCATAGGTTGTTAACCAGAGAATTCTATACCTGATTCTGCAACGGACGGAGCTTCGGGATGACTGACAAGGACCTACATCCTTCTTCCACTCACCCCCCACTCCCACCCACCCAGGAAGATGAACGGTTTGCCCGGCTTCGTCTGTTGCGTTCTCGCAGGGTTGGCATCTCGACCTACCGGCGTTTGTTGGATGAACATGGCTCTGCGATCGATGCGCTGACCGCCCTGCCAGAAGTTGCCCGTGCCGCCGGCATTTCGGATTATCGGATCTGCCCCGAAGGGGTTGTTCAAGCCGAACTTAACGCCGCCCGCGCCGCCGGGGCGCGGCTGCTGGTGCAGGGCCAAGCGCCCTACCCTAACCTATTGAGTGATCTCGACGATGCACCGCCCTTTTTGTGGGTAATCGGTGACCCCGCGCTGCTGACCCGCCCGATGATTTCCCTCGTCGGCGCGCGGAATGCCTCATCGCTTGGCATGCGCATGGCACGCACCCTTGCGGCAGAGCTGGGGGAGGCCGGGTTTGTCGTTGTCTCCGGCCTTGCCCGGGGCATCGACGCCGCAGCGCATGAAGCGGCCCTTACGCGCGGCACAATCGCCGTCCAGGCAGGTGGGGTCGACACTATATATCCCAGCGAAAATTCCGAACTGGCGGGGCAAATCGCGGCACAGGGGCTGCGGCTGTCAGAGCAACCAATGGGGCTGCAACCGATGGCGCGGCATTTCCCACCGCGTAACCGCATCATCTCGGGCCTTAGCCGGGCGACTGTCGTGGTAGAAGCGGCGGCACGGTCTGGCAGCCTGATCACCGCGCGGGATGCACTGGATCAAGGGCGCGATGTGCTGGCGGTGCCGGGGCACCCGATGGACGCGCGCGCCGCAGGATGCAACATGCTGATCCGCGACGGTGCTGTGTTGGTTCGCTCTGCCGCCGATGTCTTGGAGATTTTGCCTGAACAGGATCGGCAAAAGGACAACGCGCCTGCCCCTGTGAAACCAACTTCGGGTTCGACATCTGCGCCCCCGTCTCGCGCAACTCAACCCCGTGACAATACGGGCTCCATCGCGAAGCTACACGCACGGATCCTATCTCGGCTTGGCCCTGCACCGATTGCAGAGGATCAACTGATCCGCGATCTGCAAGTGCCCAGCACCGCCGTAGCCCCGGCGCTTCTTGATCTTGAAATGGACGGCCAAATTGAAAGACAGCCCGGTGGATTGCTGAGCCGCACCGCGTAACATGGCGTAGCTAGCAGAGTGGCCCCTGCGGGCGATGAAAGAGCAGCAAACCGCTAGCGTCTGAGTGCAGCCCCTCCCCGCCAGAGGCTCGGCTAAAAGCATCGCAACCATGGCGCCTTTCCAAACCATCAAGCGCAGCAAACCGCTGCCGCGCAGAACCCTCATAAACAGCAGCCGCATTGACAAACACCCCCGCCATCCCACATGAGACAGCGCAAAGCTGCCCTCATTTTTGATCTAAGGTGCCTGTATTTATGCCCGTCGTCGTTGTCGAATCCCCCGCCAAGGCCAAAACGATCAACAAATATTTGGGCGATAATTATACCGTCCTCGCCTCCTATGGCCACGTCCGAGACCTGCCGCCCAAGGATGGATCAGTCGACACCGACGCTGATTTCGACATGAAGTGGGAAGTCGCCAGCGACAGTAAGAAACACGTCAAGGCGATCGCGGATGCGCTGGCCAAAGACAACGCATTGATCCTCGCGACTGACCCCGACCGCGAAGGCGAGGCGATCAGCTGGCACCTGCAAGAGGCGCTGACCAAGCGCAAATCGATCAAGAAGGACACGCCTGTCAGCCGCGTGGTGTTTAACCAGATCACTAAGAAGGCCGTGACCGAGGCGATGGAAAACCCGCGCCAAGTCGACATGCCACTGGTTGAGGCCTATCTCGCCCGCCGGGCTTTGGACTATCTGGTGGGCTTTAACCTGTCGCCCGTTCTTTGGCGCAAACTTCCCGGCGCGAAATCAGCAGGCCGGGTGCAGTCGGTTACCCTGCGCCTGATCGTTGAGCGTGAGATGGAAATCGAAGCTTTCCGCGCCCGCGAGTATTGGTCGGTCAAGGCGCTGCTCGCCACGCCGCGCGGTCAGGAGTTCGAGACGCGTCTTGTTTCTCTTGCGGGCAAAAAGCTGGATCGTTTCGATCTGGCCGATGCCACCCAGGCCGAGATGGCGGTGCAGGCGATCACCAGCCGCGCGCTGAAGGTCATGAACGTTGAGGCCAAACCGGCCAGCCGCAACCCATCGGCGCCCTTCATGACGTCGACCCTGCAGCAAGAAGCCAGCCGGAAGTTTTCGATGGGCGCGCGGCAGACCATGTCGACAGCGCAGCGCCTTTATGAGGCCGGTCACATCACCTACATGCGGACAGACGGCATCGACATGGCTCCCGAAGCTGTGACAATGGCGCGCGATGCGATCGCCGACCGTTTTGGTGCGGACTATGTGCCGAAAGAGCCGCGCATCTATAAAAACAAGGCCAAGAACGCCCAAGAAGCGCACGAATGTATCCGCCCGACGGATATGACGAAAGACGCTAAAGCGCTGAAACTCGACGCAGATCAGGCGAAGCTTTACGATCTGATCTGGAAACGGACCCTCGCCTGTCAGATGGAAAGCGCGCGCCTTGAGCGCACCACGGTAGAAGTCGGGAGCGAAGATGGTCAGGTCGGCCTGCGTGCCAATGGTCAGGTCGTGCTGTTTGACGGTTTCCTGCGCGTTTACGAAGAGGGCCGCGATGATGTGGTCGACGAAGACGACAAGCGCCTGCCCCAGATCAACAATGGCGATGCGATGGACAAGCGCAGCGTCACGCCAGAGCAACACTTCACCCAGCCGCCGCCGCGCTATACCGAAGCGACATTGGTCAAACGGATGGAAGAGCTTGGCATCGGCCGCCCCTCGACCTACGCCAGCATTGTCACCACGATTCAAGACCGCGAATATGTCCGCAAGGATGGCAACCGCCTGATCCCAGAAGATAAAGGCCGTTTGGTCACCGCCTTCCTTGAGAACTACTTCCGCCGCTACGTTGGGTATGATTTCACCGCCGATCTGGAAGACCAGCTTGATAAGGTCAGCGCGGGCGATGCGGCTTATAAAGAAGTGCTGCGTCGCTTCTGGCGCGACTTTTCGGCGGCGATTGCCGAAACATCCGAGCTGCGGATCACGGAAGTTCTGGAAAAGATCAACGAGGTGCTGGAACCGCACCTCTTCCCACCCACAGAAGACGGCAGCGATCCGCGCCTTTGCCCGAATTGCGAGATTGGACGCCTGTCGATGCGTACCGCGCGGTCGGGCGGGGCATTTATCGGCTGCTCAAACTACCCCGAATGCCGCTACACCCGCCCCTTCGGCCCGCCGGACCCAGAGGCTGAAGCCTCGGCCATTCCGCCTGATGGAAAGCTGTTGGGCGAAGATCAGGGGGACGAAATCCGCGTCTTCAAGGGCCGTTTTGGCCCCTATGTACAGCGCGGCCCGGTGACCGAAGAGAACAAAAAGCCGCCGCGCCAATCGATCCCCAAGGATTGGCCCGCCGAAGAAGTGACGCTGGAACAAGGTGTTATGCTGCTGTCCCTGCCCCGCCAGATCGGCCCGCACCCCGAAGATGGCGTGATGGTCTGGTCGAACATCGGGCGTTATGGTCCGTATATCAAACACGCCGAGAGCACCTCGGACCGGGGCGGCACCAATGCCAACCTTGAAGGGATCGACGAGGTCTTTACCGTGGGCATGAACCGCGCGGTGCAACTGCTGGCCGAAAAAGTCGCCAGCCGTGGCGGGCGTGGTAAGGCCGCAAAACCGATCCGTGAGATGGGTGAACACCCAGATATGGGCGGCGCGGTGAATATCATGGAAGGCAAATATGGGCCGTATGTGAAGTGGGAAAAGGTCAACGCGACGATCCCGAAAGAGGTTGAGCCGGCAGACCTGACCATGGAACGCGCGGTGGAATTGATCGAGGAAAAGCTCGCTAAATCTCCGGCCAAGCGCAAGGCGGCAACCAAGAAGAAAGCGCCAGCAAAGAAGCCTGCGGCCAAGACAGCCACCAAGAAACCCGCAGCGAAAAAAACGGCTGCTAAGAAGCCGGCCGCAAAGAAACCCGCAGCTAAAAAGACCGACGGCGCGTAACCAATCGCGCCCGCACTGCAGCGGCCGCGCCGGATCGGCGCGGTTCCGCCTGTGGCACGCTCTCACATCCAGCATCATGAATATGTGATTTGCCATTTACCTTCGATTTTCGGATCAGGGGCAGACGGCAAGACCAGTATGAAAGGCAGATATATGTCAGGCATTAAATTTACCCGACGCGGCGTGATCGCCGCCAGCGGTGCGGCGTTGATGACCCCGCAGATCCTGCGCGCGCAGGAATTCGGCCAATCGGCCCGCGAATTTTCCAACGAAGCGCCAGTGTCGCGCAATGCGTCTAGCTTTGCCACGCAACGCTGGCAGGACCATTTCGACAGCCTCGGTCAAGGCGCAATCGTTGCCGACACGATCAGCCGCGCGTTGCATTACTGGAGCGCCGATGGCCAGACCTACAAGGTCTACCCGACATCCGTGCCTGCCACCGAAGAGCTGACCAAACGCGGCTATACCGAGATTGTGCGCAAGAAAGAGGGTCCGGATTGGACACCGACCGCTTCGATGATGGAGCGTTTCCCGCATTACAAATACATGCCGCCCGGCCCCGACAACCCGCTGGGCACCCATGCGATGTACCTCAGCTGGCCTGCGTACATCATTCACGGCACCCATGACACGCGCAAGATCGGGCGTCGGTCTTCGGACGGCTGTATCGGTCTCTATAATGAAAAGATCGAAGAGCTTTTCGGCATGTGCCCGGTCGGCACACAAGTGCGTATCATCTGACCCTTCCGGGCGGCCTCCCTGCGTAGCACCACGTAATTGACACTGCGACGACGCAGGGTCACATATGGCGCAACGAAACCAGAGGGAGGTCGCCCGTGAACAAAATCTATGGATCCGCCGCTGAGGCACTTGAAGGTGTCTTGTCGGATGGCATGCTGATCGCCGCCGGGGGCTTTGGCCTTTGTGGCATTCCTGAATTGCTGCTGCAGGCGATCAAGGATAACGGGGCCAAAGACCTTACCTTTGCCTCTAACAATGCGGGCGTCGACGATTTCGGCATCGGCATTCTGCTGCAATCGCGGCAGGTGAAAAAAATGATCTCCTCCTATGTCGGTGAAAACGCCGAGTTCATGCGTCAGTATCTGAGCGGTGAGCTGGAGCTTGAGTTTAACCCCCAAGGCACATTGGCCGAGCGCATGCGCGCCGGCGGTTCGGGCATTCCGGGTTTCTACACCAAGACCGGCGTCGGCACCCAGATTGCCGAGGGCAAAGAGGTTAAGCAGTTCCACGGTGAGGATTACATTCTCGAAGAAGGTATCTTTGCCGACCTGTCGATCGTGAAAGCATGGAAAGCCGATGACACCGGCAACCTGGTGTTCCGCAAAACCGCACGCAACTTCAACCCGCCTGCGGCCATGTGTGGCAAGGTTTGCATCGTTGAGGTCGAAGAGATTGTCCCCCGTGGCAGCCTCGACCCCGATAAAATCCATCTGCCCGGCATCTACGTGCATCGCATCATCCAAGGCGATCACGAGAAACGCATCGAAAAGGTCACAACACGCAAGCGGGAGGAAGTCTAATGCCTTGGGATAGAGATCAGATGGCTGCCCGCGCGGCAGAGGAACTCGAAGACGGCATGTATGTGAACCTCGGCATCGGCATTCCGACGCTGGTGGCGAACTACGTGGGCGACAAGGACATCACCCTGCAGTCGGAAAACGGCATGCTGGGTATGGGCCCCTTCCCCTTTGAGGGCGAAGAAGACCCCGACCTCATTAATGCAGGCAAGCAGACCATCACCGAACTGAGCCGCACAGCCTATTTCGACAGCGCGATGTCCTTCGGTATGATCCGCGGTGGTAAGATCGCCGCGGCGATCCTTGGCGCCATGGAAGTGGCTGAGAACGGCGATCTGGCGAACTGGATGATTCCCGGCAAGCTGGTCAAAGGCATGGGCGGCGCGATGGACCTTGTTGCCGGGGTCAAGCGGGTCATCGTGGTGATGGACCACCAAAACAAAGCAGGCGAGTCGAAGCTGCTTAAAGAATGCACCCTGCCGCTAACCGGCAAAGGCGTGGTTGACCGGATCATCACCAACCTTGGTGTGCTTGACGTGGTCGAAGGTGGATTGCGCATCGTCGAATGCGCCGATGGCGTGACCGAGGATGAGCTGCGCGCCGCCACAGACGCCACCATCGTTTAAACAAAGCCCCCGGCGGCATCCGCCGGGGCGCCACTGCGACGTCAGTTCATCGCGGCAAAGACACACCCATCGCTGATCAATTCCGGCGGTGTCAGGCATAGCCCCTGCGCCACTTGGAAGGCTGCCAGTACCTTTGGCACATAGTCCCGCGTTTCAGCAAAGGGCGGCACGCCCGCATGTTTGCGCACCGACCCCTCGCCCGCGTTATAGCCCGCAAGCACGAGGATCGGATCACGGTCGAACTCTCCCATCAGCCAATCGAGATATTTGACGCCGCCCAAGATGTTCTGCGCCGCGATCATACTATCGCCTACGCCGAAACGTGCAGCGGTATCGGGCATCAGTTGCATCAACCCCGCAGCCCCTGCCCGGCTCACTGCATCGGTGCGCCCAGCGGATTCAACGCTGATCACCGCCAAGACGAGTGCCGGAGAAACTTTCGTGCCGACTGTCGCACGCAAAATATCCACACCATTGCTGCGAGCGATGTCTTGTAGATGTTGCAAACGCGGCACGGGCACTTTGCCAGTGGAAAGCGCGGCCATGGCAGGCGCCAGCCGCCCTGCCCCGCCCAAATCAGCAGCGGGAGAGACTTTATCCCAGAACCAATCAAACTGCCCCGCGTTCAAAGGCGCGATGGCACCTGAAGGCGTTGCCGCCACGGCTGGACCTGTCTCAACCTTGGCAGCGGCGGCGGCACGGGCAGCCGGGTCGATCTGTACGGTGATGCGCTTGGCCCCCTTTTTGGGCGGCGCGACCCGTTTGGCCGAGAACTCGGGAAAAGGAGCAAGCCCCTCTGCCCAAGTGGCGGGGGCCGAAAGGGCCATGATCAGCCAAAGTGCCAATAAACGATACATGCCTGCTCTACCTTGCGTCTGACGCGCCTTTGGCTGGCAATATCTCATGAAAAGGGGAATCGGGCCAGCGATTGAGACGGGGATCGTGGCGATTTCGCCGCAATTGCGCCGAGAACCCGGGAAAACACGCTAAAAAGCGACCTCAAAACGCCTTTAGACTCAATGGAAACAGGACGTTGAAGCCATTTTCAAAGAAAAACATGCCAGAACGGTAAAAGTCACATTTGCTGCCAAATTCGCGCCCCAATCGCAGGGCTATATAGGGTCATACCAAGTCGGACAGCCTCAATGAGAGAACGAGGCAAACCGGACGGCGAGGTTAAAACCTTTACTCAGTGATCCTTGGAGGGACATGACATGATGAACTTTATCAAAAACTTCCGCAATGACGAAGACGGTGCCGTGACAGTTGACTGGGTCGTTCTGACCGCTGCGATCGTCGGCCTGGCTGTTGTTGCTTTCGGCACTATCAAAGAAAATACAGAATCTTTGACCGCCGATATTGCTAGCGCAATTGGTGGGGTATCTGTGACCGAGGATTCCGGCACCGGCGGTAGCACCGACACAACCGGTACCAACTAAGACCAAACTGAATTTAACTAAGATGAGTTGAACTACATGCGCGGGGCCGCCTCCCTCATTGGGGTGCGGCCCTCCTCTGTGTCGTAAACACCCGCCGCTTTTCGTGGAGCTATATATGCGCAGATTTCTTCGAAAGTTCGCAGCCTGCCAAGCCGGCGCTGTTAGCGTTGATTGGGTCGTCCTGACCGCGTTCTTGGTTGGCTTGACTATTTTGTTGCTGGGCAGTTTTTCTGGCAGCGTCAATGTTCTTATTGAAGACATTGAGGAAGGTCTCGCTGCGCAATCTTCCGGTTAAAGTGAATGCCAGGCACCGCGACACTCCATCCTATCGTCGCGGTGTGGACCAAATCCCGCCACATTCAGCAGCTAATCTGTCTTGGTAGCAAAAGCGGGCTTAAACCCGCCTCCATAGCAAAGAGGTAACAACATGCGAGCCGTATTCGGATTGGTTCTTTTGGTAGGTATCGCACTTGCCGGTGGGGCCGTATATCTGGCGAAAGACCGAATTTCTCAGTATCAAGTAGCAAATGCACAGGCGCAGGCAGCGCTGGCGCAGGTGGTGCCTACCAAAACCGTTTGGGTGGCCGACAAACCGCTCAAATACGGGCAGCCCCTGACCCGCGAAGATGTCCGCCCGGTGAAATGGCCTGAGACAGCGATCCCAGAGGGTACATTCTTTGACGAAACCCTGCTGTTTCCCGAAAATACCAAAGACAAACGCATCGTGCTGCGCAACATCGAAAAAGACGAAGCGATCATGGCCGTAAAGGTGACCGAGCCGGGAGAGGATGCCGGACTGACCTCGCGGCTGTCACGCGGCATGCGCGCATTCGCATTCAGGGTCGACGTGTCCAGCGGTGTGTCAGGCTTTTTGCGCCCCGGCGACCGGGTCGATGTTTACTGGACGGGCCGCGTAAACGTGGGTAACCAATCCAGCAACGGCGACGTGACCAAGCTGATCGAATCAGCTGTGCAACTGATCGCCATCGACCAAAGCGCCGATGCGCTGGTGATGGAGGAAGCCTCAATCGCTAAGACCGTGACCGTAGCCGTGAACCCCCAACAGGTCGCAGCCCTCGCCCAAGCGCAGTCGACCGGCAAACTGTCTCTCTCCTTGGTCGGCACCAATGACGATACCGTGGCCGAAGCTATTGAGGTCGATCAGCGGTCGCTTCTTGGGATTGAGATGCAAGAAGCCATCGCTGAGGTCGCCAAAGAGAAGGTTTGTACGATCCGCACACGTCGCGGCGCTGAGGTGGTCGAACTTCCGATCCCCTGCACAAACTGACCTAATAACACCCTCTTGCTATGCTAAGCAAAGACGTCGCAGCCTCTGCGGCGTCTTTACCATTTCAAGGTTATGTTGCGAATAGCCCACATGCAAAGCACCCGCGAAGAGCTTGATTCTTGCAATAAAATTCGAATTGCCCCAGAGTGCTGCCAAACGAGGGCGAAAAGACCCATCCCGAGGCGTGATCAAAAAGGCAGGTCACATGAAAATCGATAGATTTCTAAAAGCAGCCCTATTGGGGCTGACTCTGGGCGCGATGCCATTGGCATTGACCCTGCCCAGCTCTGCTGGCGCCGACACGCTGCGGGTTGTGAAACGCGGCACGAATTCCAGTCTCGATGTTCCGATGAACCGCGCCGTGGTGGTCGAAAGCGACATCCCCTTTGCGGAATTGAGCATTGCCAACCCTGGCATCGCGGATATCTCTTCGCTGTCTGATCGCACCATCTATGTGCTCGGCAAATCCCCGGGTCTGACCACGCTGACGCTGTTGGACGCTGGCGGCCAATTGATCACCAACGTCGATGTTCGCGTGGCTGCGGATGTATCCGAGTTTAAAGAACGGCTGCGCCAGATCCTTCCGGGTGAGAAGATCGAAGTACGCACCGCCAATGACGGCATCGTGTTGTCGGGCATCGTCTCTTCGACGCAGCGGCTACAACGCGCACTTGATCTGGCCGAACGCTATGCGCCTGAGCGGGTCAGCAACCTGATGAGCGTTGGCGGTATCCAGCAGGTGATGATGAAGGTCCGCTTTGCGGAAATGCAGCGCAACGTATCTAAATCGCTGGGCTCGTCGCTGGCCATCAACGGCGCGATCGGCGGCACCGGCATCAACGGTGGGACAGGCAGCACCAATTCATCTGGCGGGGTTGCTTCCTCTCTTGGCGGCACGATCCCCTCTTCCAACCAGAACGCGGGCGCGGTGCTTTTCGGCTTCAACGCGGGTTCGACCCAAGTGGGCATCTTGCTGGAAGCGCTAGAAGAAAAAGGCGTTGTGCGGTTCTTGGCGGAACCGAACCTCGTCGCGCTGTCGGGGCAAGAGGCCAAGTTCCTCGCCGGGGGTGAATACCCCGTTCCCGTCGCGCAAACAGGTGACACCATCGCGGTCGAGTTCAAACCCTTCGGTGTTGAGCTCGCCTTTATCCCACGCGTCGTGGACAAAGATATCATCAACCTTGAGATGAACGCCGCCGTGTCGGCCATCGACGGGAGTAACAGCATCGCCCTGGGCAATGGGATTGAGATTTCAGCATTTACCCGCCGCGAAACGTCCACCACGGTCGAGATGCGCGATGGCGAAAGCTTTGCCATTGCCGGGCTTTTGACCGACGACTTTACTGACAGCACCCGGCAACTGCCGTGGATCGGCGATGTGCCAGTGCTGGGCGCGCTGTTCCGCTCAGCGGATTATCAGCGCAGCCAAACTGAGCTTGTGATCATCGTCACCGCGCATCTGGTAACGCCAACCCGCAGCGAAGCGCTGGTACTGCCCACGGACCGCATCAAGCCGCCCTCAGAGAAAGACCTGTTCTTGCACGGACGCACCGCCGACGGCACCCGCACCCCGACCCGAGGCGCGGCGGGCGAAGTGGCCAAGCAGGACTTCCGCGGCTCCTACGGTTATGTACTGGATTAATCCGATGACACGCAGACATATCACGTTGATCGCTGGCACCGCGGCCCTCGCCGGGCTCACCGCCTGCGCACCCAGCAACGATCCAGTCTATACACAGTTCTACCGCGAAGCCGGCTCGGTCGTGGACACAGGCCAGTTCGGCAATGCCACTCTGCACAACCGGCAGGTTATGACGGGCGAGAAGCGTGTGACCTTTGATCTGGCGAACCGTTTCGCCAACGAAGTCGGCTCTACCGTGACCTTCGCCTTTAACTCCGCCCAGCTGGACGCCACTGCACAGGCCGTTTTGCGCCAACAGGCCGGATGGATCCGCCAGTTCCCTGAGATTCGTTTCCGCGTTTACGGCCACACCGATCTGGTCGGCTCGCAGGCTTATAACCGGGCCTTGGGTTTGCGCCGCGCGCAGGCGGTGGTCGGCTACCTCTCGACCTTGGGGATCAGCCCAAGCCGTCTGGAAGCCGTTGTTTCCTATGGTGAAACACAGCCCCTGATCGTGACCCAGGGCCGCGAGCGCCGCAACCGGCGCACCGTGACCGAGGTCAGCGGCTTTGTGCACGGCCATCCGATGCTTCTGGATGGTAAATATGCGCAGGTCATTTATCGCGAGTATGTGGCCAGCGCCGTGCCCCCCTCGCAGTTAAGCACCAGTGCCACTGCGGCTGGTGGCAGCGGCGGGGAGTAAGGCCAAGGGCCTTTTCTGAAATAGAAATTTACCCCCCCGTGCCCTTGGGTCGCGGGGGTTTCTCGTACCCGCCAAGAGATGTCCAATAGGGCGCTAAAACGCGGATCGTTTCACAATACCCAACAATGGAGGCTTTTTGGCCCTAATCTCGCCCCAGTTGGGCGCGATATTCGACCCAGAAGGACAGATGTGCCCGGCTCAGAGGCCGCGCATGAGGCAGAGGCCAGAGCGGACGCGGCGACAGAATATCGCCGCCCCCGGCCAAACCGTTGATGTAAAGGACAAAAGGTCATGAGCAACAGTATGCCCCAACCCGAAGCAGCGCCGATCGTTGCCTGCACAATCAGCCGTGATGTACAAAACTTCGACCTCTTGATCGAAGATATGGAGGCCACGCTTGGCGAAAGCTGGGGCGACCTGGGATTCGCCGAAGCGCTGGCATTCTTTGGGCAACCCGAAGCCGCGGCGATGGAATTTGTAGCCCTGGCTATGGATGAGACCGACGAAGACAACCTTGTATTGATGAGCGAGATCATCACTCAAGCGAAGGCCCGTGATATCCGCGTGATCCTGATCGCCGAGGACATGACCCCCGCAGCGTTGCATTCGCTGCTGCGCCAAGGTGCTGACGAATTCGTTCCCTACCCGCTACCCGAAGGCGAGTTGGCCCAAGCCATCGAACGGGTTCGCGCGGGGGAGAATGCCCCCCCTGCCCCCGCCGCAGAGACAGAATCAGCAGCCCCACAGTTGAAAGCTGGCGTGCGCAAAGACGGTGCCTTGATCGTGGTGCACGGGTTGGCCGGTGGCACCGGTGCGACAACTCTTGCTGTGAACCTTGCTTGGGAACTCGCCAACGCGGACAAAAAGAACGCGCCCTCGGTCTGCCTGCTGGATTTCGATCTGCAATCTGGCTCCGTCGCGACATTCCTCGACCTGCAACGCCGCGAGGCGGTCTATGAGATGATGTCCGACACGCAATCCATGGACGAAGAGATCTTTGGCCAAGCCCTGCAAACCTTTGAAGACAAGCTGCATGTGTTGACCGCCCCCGCGGAAATGCTGCCGCTCGACATCATCACCAACGAAGACGTTGAACGTATCCTGAGCATGGCCTGCAACCAGTTCGACTACGTCATTGTGGATATGCCCTCAACGCTGGTGCAATGGTCTGAAACCGTACTGACCAGCGCGCATATCTATTTCGCTATGCTGGAGCTTGATATGCGTTCGGCCCAGAACGCACTGCGCTTCAAACGCGCCCTGCAATCCGAAGAGCTTCCCTTTGAGAAGTTGCGCTATGTGATGAACCGCGCGCCCAAGTTCACCGATCTCAGCGCCAAGAGCCGGGTCAAGCGCATGGCCGAATCGCTCAGCATCTCGATTGACGTGCAACTGCCTGATGGCGGCAAGGCGGTGACGCAGGCCAATGATCACGGCCTCCCGCTCGCCAATTCCGCCCCAAAAAGCCCCCTGCGGCGCGAAATAGCCAAGCTGGCAGGCTCCATCCACGATCTCAAGGGCGATCAGGCCAAAGCAGCCTGAGCCCCTAGCGAAAGAGCGTATCGATGTTTTCCAAGTATAAGAAACCAGCCTCCGCGACCCCGAAAGCGCCCCCTGCTTCGGCGCCAGCCAAACAGGCCGCGCCCGCAAAGGTTGTTGAAGCCGCGCCAGTAGCCGCCCCCGCAGCTGCTGAAGCCGCCAAATCGGCTTCGATGCGCCGCGCCCTCAAGCCCGCAGCCGCAGCGCCGGAAGACCGTGATGTCAAGCGCAAGCAGCGGATGAGCGACATCAAACTTGAGCTGCACCGCGCGCTGTTGGACAACCTCAACCTCGCCGCTCTGGAACATGCTTCAGAAACTGAATTGCGCCAAGAGATCAACGACATAGCGGTCGAAATTCTCTCGGAAAAGAGCATCGTGCTCAACCGCGAAGACCGCATGACGTTGAACTCCGAGCTGTATGACGAGGTGACCGGCCTTGGCCCGCTGGAAACGCTGCTGAAAGACGACACCGTCAACGATATCTTGGTGAACGGCCCGCAGCAGATCTTCGTCGAGCGCGACGGCAAGCTGCAACTGACCGACATCACCTTTAAGGACGAGAAGCACCTGCTGCGGATCATCGACAAGATCGTCTCAGCGGTGGGTCGTCGCGTGGATGAAAGCAACCCTTACGTCGACGCACGCCTGAAAGACGGCTCGCGTTTCAACGCCATGGTGCCCCCCGTCGCGGTGGACGGGTCGCTGGTGTCCATTCGTAAGTTCAAGAAAGACAAACTGGGCATCGACGATCTAGTGAATTTCGGTGCTTTCTCGGAAGAGATGGCCGCCTATTTGCAGGCCGCCGTGGCGACGCGTCTGAATATCATCGTGTCCGGCGGTACAGGTTCGGGTAAGACCACCACGCTCAATGCGCTGTCTTCGTTCATCGCGAATGATGAGCGTATCCTGACCATCGAAGACACCGCCGAACTTCAGCTTCAGCAGACCCACGTAGGCCGGATGGAAAGCCGCCCGCCCAACGTCGAAGGCAAGGGCGAAGTCTCCCCCCGCGACTGTCTGAAAAACGCCCTGCGGATGCGCCCAGACCGGATCATCGTGGGCGAAACCCGCGGCGAAGAAGTCATCGACATGTTGCAGGCTATGAACACCGGTCACGACGGCTCCATGACCACGATCCACGCGAACTCTGCCCGCGATGGGGTGTCGCGTCTGGAGAACATGATCGCGATGGCCGGGATCGAGATGCCACTCAAAGCCGTGCGCAGCCAGATTTCTTCGGCGGTGAACCTGATCGTGCAGGCCTCGCGTCTGCAAGACGGCTCGCGCCGCATGACCTCCATCACCGAGATCACCGGCATGGAAGGCGAGGTAATCTCAATGCAAGAGATCTTCCGCTATCAGCGTGTCGGCCTGACCCCGGAAAACAAGATCATTGGCCATTTCACCGCCACAGGTGTGCGCAGCCACTTCTCTGAGCGGTTCCGTATGTGGGGCTATGATCTGCCCGCGTCCATCTACGAACCGGTCGCGGCACAGTAAGGATTGATGTAATGAGTGCCGAACCAATCATCTATGGTCTGATCTTCATCGGCGTTCTTGTGCTGGTCGAAGGACTGTACCTTGTCGCTTTCGGCAAATCCATCAGCCTCAATAGCCGGGTGAACCGCCGCCTTGAGATGCTGGAAAAAGGCGCCCGCCGCGAGGAAGTCTTGGACAAGCTGCGCAAAGAGATGCAGCAGCATATGAACGCTAAGTCGATCCCGCTGTATTCCCTGCTGTCAGAACGTGCGCAGAAAGCCGCGATTGCTTTCACGCCGCAGCAACTTTTGATGATTATGGCTGGTCTCGCCGTCGTGGCCTTTCTGGGGCTGACGATTGGCACTGATACGTCAGTGTCAGTGCGCGCGCTTATGTCCATCGTCATGGGCGTGGGCGCGGTGTTCTTTTGGGTGTCGCACAAAGCCGGAAAACGTATGTCGATGATCGAAGAGCAGCTTCCCGATGCTGTTGAGTTGATGGTCCGCAGCCTGCGCGTCGGCCACCCGTTTTCTAACGCCATTTCGATCGTTTCTAAAGAAATCCAAGACCCGCTTGCCTCCGAATTCGGGGTGATCGCAGATGAGGCCGCCTATGGCCGTGATCTGGGCGAAGCGCTGAAAGACATGGCTGAACGGCTCGACATGCAGGATTTGCGCTTCTTGGCCGTCGCTGTGACCATTCAACAGCAATCTGGCGGCAACTTGGCCGAAATCCTTGCCGGCCTGGCCAAGGTGATCCGCGCCCGCTTTCGCCTGTTCCGCCGCGTCAGAGCGATCACCGCCGAGGCAAAATGGTCGGGCAAATTCCTATCGGGTTTCCCACTTGCCGCGCTGGTCGTGATTAACCTTGGCGATCCGCATTACTACGACGAGGTGCGCGATCACCCCTACTTCATCCCCGCCTGTTTCATCGTGGGCATGTTCCTTGTGCTGAACTTGTTCGTGATGCGCATCCTCACCAATATCAAAGTCTGAGAGGCCGATGATGGAATTTCTCAATCAGCTTAACGAGCAGATCAACGAGGTCTTGGGCCCGATGGGCCTGATCATCATCATCGGCACCTTGGGCGTTACCTTGGTTGCGCTCACCTTGGTGATGATGTTGCGCCAACCCGAAGATCCGCTGTCCAAGCTCAAACGCACCAGTTCTGCGCCTGCGGCTGACGGAGCGCGTCAGCAGTTGCGCCAGTCCGACCAAAACGCGCAATTGCAGAAATTCGCCAAGTTTCTTGAGCCTGAGGACGTGGCCGAACTCAGTGCCAAACAGTTGATGCTGCGGCAGGCGGGCTATCGTTCGCGCGATGCGGTCCGGCTTTATTACTTTGCCCAGTTTGCCCTCGGGATTCTCGGGTTGGTGGGCGGTCTGGTCTATACCAAAGTCTTGGGCGGCGGCGAAGGGATGACCACCCAGCAGACAATGATGTGGGCCATCGGCCCCGGGGCGATTGGGTACTATTTGCCGAAATACTGGGTCCGCCGCCGGGTTGATTCCCGCAAAGAAGAGATCACCCGCGGCTTCCCAGATGCGCTTGATATGATGCTGGTTTGCGTCGAGGCGGGTCAATCGCTGGATCAATGCATCGTCCGTGTCGGTCGCGAACTGCGCGCTTCCTACCGCGCCCTTGCCGAAGAGTTCGAGATGGTCGCCTATGAGATGAAAGCCGGCAAGGACAGGATCACCGTCCTAAACGACATGAGTGAACGGTGCGGTGTGCAAGATGTCTCGTCCTTCGTGACAGTGCTGATCCAATCCGCAGCCTTTGGTACCTCCATCGCCGACGCGCTGCGCGTCTACGCCGAAGAGATGCGCGACAAACGTGTGATGCGCGCCGAAGAAGCGGCAAACAAGTTGCCAACCAAGATGACCCTTGCCACAATGGGCCTCACCGTACCGCCGCTGTTGATCATTCTGATCGGCCCTTCGGCACATGGCATCTCGCAATTGGGACAGATGGGGAAATAATGACGGGCAAAATTCGGCGCAGGCTGGGCCGCGTCGTCTTCATCGGGTCGATATTGGTCCTTGCTCTGGCCGCCTGTTCGACAGGCGGCTTTTCTGCGTTGGGTGGCGATAACAAGAAACCAGATACCCTTTTTGCCCCCGGTGTGAACCAGCGTGCAGAGGCCGTCGACGGGATTGAAGTGGGCCACAGGCTTATTGCGGCAGGACAGTATGAACTGGCGCTTAAATCCTTTAACCGCGCGGCGCTTGATCATGGGCTGACCGGCGAAATCCTCTCAGCTTTGGGCAGCGCCAACCTTGGGCTGGGCCGCTTGGGCCAAGCCGAGACCCTGCTGCGCCGCGCCGTTGAAAAGGACGCTGCCGAGCCGGAAGTCTGGAACAACCTTGGCGTCGTGTTGATGGAAAGTGGCCAAACCGCCGAGGCCGAGCAGATTTTTCGCAAAGCCTATGCGCTCGACAATGGCGAAAGTGACGCAATCCGGGACAATCTGCGCTTGGCGCTCGCAAAAACGGAAAAATCTGTTATAACAGAAGTCAATGAGGATAATTATAAATTGGTGCGGCGCGGCAGCGGGGATTACCTGATCCGTCCGACACCATGACCAGGCAGAGCAGTAAAAGGACGCAAAATGCGCCATCCAATCATTCTGGCCGTCTGCATGGCAGGCGTCACCGCCCTTGCTGGCTGCGGTGAAAAAGACGCGAACGCCACCGTTGAACGGGCCTTCAAGGACGTCAACGTGGTGGATGAAACCAACCTTTCAGACGTGATGCTGACTGTGGCCGACCCCAATGAGGCGGTCAGTTACTTTGCGCGGTCCGTCAAGGAAAGCCCCGACCGGGTCGACCATCAGCGCGGGCTGGCCGCATCGCTCGTGCGCGCCAAACGCACCACCGAAGCCGTGGGTGAATGGGATAAGGTCACCAAGATGGAGGGCGCCACGCCCGAAGACAACGTGCAACTGGCTGATGCGCTGATCCGCTCGGGCAACTGGGCGCGGGCTGAAACGGTCCTGAACGGCATCCCCCCCACCCATGAGACATTCGCCCGCTACCGGCTTGAAGCAATGGTCGCCGACAGCAAAGAACAGTGGAGCCGTGCCGACAGCTTTTATGAAATCGCCGTCGGGCTGACCACCACCCCCGCCGCTGTACTGAATAACTGGGGTTATTCCAAACTGACCCGTGGCGACTATGCCGAAGCGGAGCGTCTGTTTGGCGAAGCGATCCGTCAGGATGACACGCTTTTCACCGCCAAGAACAACCTCATCATGGCCCGTGCCGCGCAGCGCGATTACACCCTGCCCGTGATGCCGATGGAGCAATCCGAGCGCGCGCAGCTTTTGCACACGATGGCGCTTTCCGCGATCAAACGCGGCGATGTGGAGACCGGCAAAGGCCTGCTGCGCGAAGCGATCGACACCCACCCCCAGCATTTCGAAGCCGCCGTCCGTTCCCTGCGCGCATTGGAAAACGGCTAACCCATGGCGATCTCTGCCATGGCGGCCCTGTGGTTCCTGCCCTTCGTATTGCCGATCTGTCTTTATGTCGCCTTTACGGACATGAAGCAGATGCGCATTACCAATCAGGCGGTCTTACTGCTCACCGCGATCTTCGTGGTGCTGGGGCTGTTTCTGCTGCCGTTTGAGACCTATCTTTGGCGCTTGCTGAGCCTTGTCATCGTCTTGGGCGTCGGCATCGTGCTGAACGCCGCAGGGGTCATGGGCGCCGGAGACGCTAAATTCGCCGCCGCCGCTGCGCCCTTCATCGCGCTAGGTGATCTGCGCCTGCTGATGATGCTTTTCATGGCGACCCTTTTGGCCGCCGCCGCCACGCACCGCGGAGTCAAATACACCCCTCTGCGCCGCCTCGCCCCCGACTGGCAAAGCTGGCAGGAGACCAAGAAATTCCCCATGGGGCTCGCCCTTGGCACTACCCTTGGCCTCTATCTGATCCTGGGGGCGATCTACGGCGCTTGAGGTTGTCTCGCCCCTGATACAGCCCCCTTCACGACAATTAGATTGTCCATATTCACGCCATATTCACCATTTACCCTACAGTCTGACCGAGCGCCGCCGCCCGCCCTTTCAAGGAACCCGTTGATGAACGCCCCGACCAGCACCGTGCTTGCCCCGCCGCCCCCCAAGCGGTTGGAGGAAATGAAGCTGCCCATCGTCATGATGCGCGACATCCTTCTGAAAACGATTTTCCGCAAAAACGTCGAAATGGTCAGCGATCTGGCAAGGGCACTGTGCCTACCGATCCAAGTCACGCAAGAAATGGTCGACCAAGCCCGCGGCCAGCGCCTGCTTGAGGCGACAGGCACACTGAGCGCTACCAGCGGCAATGAGATGGGATATCAGCTGACCGATGCGGGAAAGGCACGCGCGCTCGACGCGTTGGCGCAGTCGGAATATTTCGGCGCTATGCCTGTCCCGCTTGAGGTTTACCGCGAACAGGTCAAACGCCAGTCGGTGCGCAACCTACAAATCACCCGCGCGCAACTCACCAGGGCGATGGGCCATCTGGTGCTGCCCGACAGCTTGCTGGACCACCTTGGCCCCGCCGTATCCGCAGGACGGTCGATCCTGATGTACGGCCCGCCGGGCAACGGGAAATCCAGCATTTCTAACGGGATACGAGATGCGTTGGGCGACAAGGTCTATGTGCCGCGCGCCATCGAATACGCGGGCCAAGTCATCACCGTCTACGACCCGATCGTGCATTCCGCCGCCGAGTCTGAGGTCCAAGACCCCACCTCACTGCGCCGCGTCACCCGTTATGACGCCCGCTATGTCTGCTGCGAACGCCCCACCGTCATCACCGGCGGGGAGCTGACACTCGACATGCTCGATTTGGTCTACAATCCCGCGGCACGGACCTATCAGGCCCCGCTGCAGCTGAAAGCCACGGGCGGCGTCTTTATCGTCGACGACCTTGGCCGCCAGCAAGAGCCACCGCAAAGCATCATCAACCGCTGGATTGTGCCGCTGGAAGAAAGCAAAGACATCCTCGCCCTGCAATCGGGTGAGAAGTTTGAGGTGCCGTTCGACACGCTGGTGATTTTCTCAACCAACTTCCACCCGAATGAGATTTTCGACCAAGCGGCCCTGCGGCGGATTTTCTTTAAAATCAAGATCGACGGGCCGGACCAAGAAAACTTTCTCAAAATCTTTGCCCTAGTCGCACGCAAACGCGGCATGCCATTGGACGAAGCGACACTGGTTCATCTGCTTAAAGAGAAATACCCAACCATCGACAACGTCTATGCGAACTATCAGCCAAACTTCCTAATCGACCAGATGATCGCCATCTGCGATTTCGAGGGCATCCCCCATCAGATGAACCCCGATCTGGTGGACCGCGCCTGGGCAAACATGTTCGTCCGCGATGAGGTGATCGTTAAATAGCCCCAGCTGCTGGCCCCACGGCCTGCCGATACTACATTGGGTGTCATGCGCGCCCTACCCTCCAAATTCGCCGATTGGTTTACCCAAAACGGCTGGTCCCTGCACCCGCACCAGCAAGAGATGCTGGACCGCGCCGATGCCCCCGCCCTGCTGCTCATCGCCCCCACAGGCGGCGGCAAAACGCTGGCGGGCTTCTTGCCCACCCTCGTCGATCTGTCGGAAGAGCCGCATGAGGGCATGCACACGCTCTATATCTCGCCCCTCAAAGCGCTGGCCGCCGACATCAAGCGTAACCTAACCCGCCCGGTTGAGGAGATGGGCCTACCGATCCGCATCGAAGACCGCACCGGCGACACCTCGCAATCGCGCCGCCGCCGCCAACGGGCCGACCCGCCGCATATTCTGCTGACCACACCGGAAAGCCTCGCCCTGCTGACATCTTACGAGGACGCGGCCCGAACCTTTCGCGGCCTCAAACGGGTGGTGATCGACGAAATCCACGCCCTCGCCGAAAGCAAACGCGGCGATCAACTGATGCTCGCGTTGACCCGTCTTCAAGCGCTCTGCCCCGGCCTTAAACGGGTAGGCCTCTCGGCCACGGTCGAAGACCCCGCCGCCATCGCCCACCTCATGGCCCGCCACCCTGATCCCTGCGAGGTGCTGCTGGCCGACCCCGGCCCCGCCCCCGACATCCAGATGCTACACACCGAAGAAGCCCCGCCGTGGGCCGGCGGTGGAGCAGCCTATTCAATCCCGGCAGTGCTGGAGCAGGTTCGCCAACACAAGACCACGCTGATCTTCCACAATACCCGCGCGCAGGCAGAAATTTTCTTTCACAATCTATGGCTTGCCAATGAAGATGCGCTGCCCATCGCGATCCACCACGGCAGCCTCGACCGCGCCCAACGCGAGAAGGTGGAAGCGGCCATGGTCCGCGGCGATCTGCGTGCCATCGTCTGCACCGGCACGCTGGATCTGGGCATCGACTGGGGCGATGTGGACCTGATCATTCAGATTGGCGCGCCGAAGAACGTCAAACGCCTCGTCCAACGCATCGGTCGCGCCAACCACCGCTATAATGCGCCGTCCAAGGCGCTGCTGGTGCCCGCGAACCGCTTTGAAGTGGTCGAATGCGTGGCCGCCCTAGAGGCCGTGCTCGAGGGCGCACTCGACGGTGATCCCCGCGGCCCCGGCCCGCGCGACGTGCTTTGCCAACACATACTTATCACCGCCTGCGCTGGCCCTTTTGACGCAGATGACCTCTTTACCCAAGTCCGCTCTGCCGGAGCCTATGCCGCCCTGCCCCGCGCCGAGTTCGACGCATGCCTCGATTTCTGCGCCACGGGTGGCTACGCCCTGCGCGCCTATGACCGTTGGCAACGTTTGCTGCAACGCGCGGACGGCCAATGGCAGCTCCGCGACCCGCGCAGCGCGCAACGCATCCGCATGAACATTGGCACCATTCAGGATACCGATAAGCTGAAGGTTCGCATGAAACGCAACCGCGGTGGCAAACCGCTGGGCGAGATCGAAGAAGGCTTCGCCGCGACCCTCACCAAAGGCGACACGTTCCTCATCGGCGGCCAGATCGTGCGCTACGAAGGCCTGCGCGAAACAGTGGTTGAGGTCAGCCGGAACGCTGCCAAGAAACCCAAAGTTGCTACCTTCGGCGGCACCAAATTCGCCACTTCCACGCAGCTTTCTGCCCGCGTACAACGGATGTTCACCCAAGACAGCTGGCCTGAATTGCCGCGCCACACCGCGGAATGGCTGGGCTTGCAACGCGAAGTCAGCCAACTGCCGCAACCCGGAACCCTGCTGGTCGAAAGTTTCCCGCATGACATGGCCGAGCAAACAGTCTTTTACGGCTTTGCCGGACGCAACGGTCAGCAGACATTGGGCCTTCTGCTCACCAAGCGCATGGAAGACCTGGGCCTACGGCCCTTGGGGTTCGTAGCCACTGACTATGCAACGCTGATCTGGGGACTGTCCCCTGTCGAGGACCCGGCGCTGCTGCTTGATCCCACCTTGCTACACGAAGGTCTCGACAGTTGGCTTGCAGGCAACGCCGTGATGAAACGCACTTTTCGCGCGGCGGCAACCGTCGCAGGGCTGATCGAGCGCAACACCCCACAGGCCCGTAAATCTGGGCGGCAAGCGACGTTTTCCAGCGACATTCTTTATGACACTCTACAGCGCTATGAACCGGACCATCTAATGCTCGACATCACCCGCGAGGAGGCGTTGAGCGGGCTGGTGGATCTTGGCCGAATCGAAGAGATGCTTGCCCGCATCGCCGGGCGCATAACCCATCGCAAACTGGCCCGGGTGAGCCCACTTGCCGCGCCGCTCTTTCTGGAGATGGGTCGTGTGCCGGTCGAAGGCGCCGGACAGGAACGCATGCTGGCGCAAGAGGCCGAAAGACTGATGGAAGCGTCAGGACTTGCACAGCTCACCCCACCGCCATCCGACCAACCCCGCTGGCGAACGGGAGGCTAAACGCAGGCTCCCCGCGGGTTGAGATGTCGTGCACGGTATTTGAAAAAGGATGAAGAGGATTAAGCATTCTTTAATCAACGAGGTGCATGTTTCCTCTGCGGTACAGGCTGCGGAGCCGATGACCGCAAAGGATGAAGGCGCGCCTCCGGTCGAGTTACCGCTTGGTTGCGGGGCGCGTTTTCTGCATTTCATCCTTTCTTAAATACCGCTGCGAGACCTTTTCCGATCATCCTACATCTGCGTTTGCCCCTTGCCAAATCAGCGCCGATCTCAGATGAACAAAGGATGAACGGACTGGATTTTTCTTTCGTAGGCGCTCTGCTGACCGCGCTTGGCTCAGGCGCGCTTTGGTGGCGTGAACGGGACTTGCTTTGTGTGAGTGATCTGCACTTGGGTAAGTCAGAGCGGATGGCGCGACGTGGCGGATCGGCATTGCCGCCTTATGAAACCCGCGACACATTGAACCGTCTGGCCGCGGATTTATCCTTTACGCAAGCGCGGCATGTGGTCTGTCTTGGCGATAGTTTTGATGACCTTGGCGCAGCGCAAGCGCTGCCAGAAGACGAGCGTTTGTGGATACTGGGCCTGCAAGCCGGTCGCCGGTGGGATTGGATCGAGGGCAATCACGATCCTGGTCCGGTCGGGCTAGGCGGTACGCATTTGAGCGAGCTTTCATTGGGGCCGCTTACTTTTCGCCATATCGCCGTGCCCGGGAGCCGTGGAGAAGTATCGGGTCATTATCACCCTAAGGCGACGGTCCGGGCACGGGGGCGTAGTATATCGCGGCCAGCCTTTTTGTTTGACACTTCGCGACTGATTTTGCCTGCTTACGGCACGTATACTGGCGGACTTCGCAGTCAATCGCGAGTGCTCTGTGACCTGATGGACGCGGATGCCCGTGCGGTGCTGACCGGGCCGCAACCTGTGGCCATACCCATGCCCGGAAAGGGGCGATAATGAACGACACGATTGAACGCCGGGTGCGGGAGAGCTTTGCATCGCAGACGATGATGCAGACGCTAGGAGCGCAAATTATTGAGGTTCAGCCTGGTTTGGTGCGGGTTTCTGCGCCGATCTTGCCGAGTGCAATGCAGCAGCAAGGGTTCGGCCATGCGGGGTTAACCTTTTCCATCGGCGATTCGGCCGCGGGGTATGCGGCCTTAAGCATGCTTCCACCCGATGTCGACGTTGTGACCTCTGAGATAAAGATCAATCTGTTGGCCCCGGCGCGTGGGGACCGGCTTGTTGCCACAGGCCGGGTGGTGAAACCGGGGCGGCGGCTATGCGTGGTTACGGCTGAGGTTCATGCTGAAAACGATGGCGAGACAAAGCTGATCGCCATCCTACAGGGCACCATTGTGCCGGTGAGCGCGTCTTAAGCCGTTAGACCCTCGGGTTCATCAAGGCCGTTGGCGCGGCAGCAGGCAGTGACGGTATTGGCCAAAAGGCAGGCGATGGTCATTGGCCCTACACCGCCCGGAACGGGAGTGATGGCCCCGGCGCGCTGACTGGCGCTTTCAAAATGCACATCGCCGACCAATTTGGTTTTCTCACCCACCTCGATCCGGTTGATGCCCACGTCGATCACCGTGGCGCCTTCTTTGATCCAATCCCCCGGTACCATCTCAGGGCGGCCCACAGCGGCGACGACGATATCGGCGCGGCGCACCACCTCTGGCAAATCGCGGGTGCGGCTATGGGCAATGGTGACGGTGCAGCTATCGCCTAGGAGCAGCTGCGCCATGGGTTTGCCAACGATGTTTGAGCGCCCGATTACCACGGCATTCATGCCAGACAGATCACCATGCTGTTCGCGCAGCATCATCAGACAGCCCAAGGGTGTACAGGGCACCATGCTTTTCTGCCCCGTACCCAGCAGACCAACGTTGGATATGTGAAAGCCGTCCACATCCTTGGCCGGGGACACGGAGTTTACCACGCGCTGTTCATCAAGGTGGTCCGGCAGCGGCAGTTGAACAAGGATGCCATGGATCTCTGGATCGTTGTTCAACCTGTCGATCAGCTCAAGCAACGCCTGTTGTTCCACAGTGGCGGGCAGCTTGTGTTCAACCGACTTCATGCCAACTTCGCGGGTCATTTTACCCTTGGAGCGCACGTAAACTTGGCTCGCGGGGTCTTCGCCTACCAGCACCACGGCGAGGCCCGGCGTTATCCCATGATCGGCCTCAAGCCGGGCAACATGGCCCGCCACCTTTTCACGCACTGTTGCCGCAAAGCCTTTGCCGTCGATGATCGTCGCTGCCATATCCGTCTCACTTTCGCTCGCTACAGGTTGAACACGCCCTACATCACCGCGACAGCTGGGCAATGCAACCCGCCTTAGAACAATCCCTCCACATCGCCGTCGGCGTTAAGCTTGATTGCCTCGGCAGAAGGCACCCTTGGCAGGCCCGGCATGGTCATGATCTCACCGCAAATCACCACGACAAACCCTGCCCCAGCCGAGAGCCGTACCTCGCGGATTGGCACGCTAAAGCCTGTGGGCGCGCCGCGCAGGTCAGGGTCAGTTGAGAAGCTGTATTGCGTCTTGGCCATGCAGACCGGCAGGTCGCCGTAACCCTGCGCCTCCCAGTCTTTCAGCTGGTTGCGCACCTTTTGGTCGGCCAATACCTCGTCCGCGCGGTAGATGCGTTTGGCGATGGTCTCGATCTTTTGGAACAGCGGCATGTCGTCGGCATAGAGCGGTGCGAAATTGGCGCTGTCGCCATCGGCAATTTCTGCCACGCGGGTGGCCAGATCGGCGGAGCCTTCGGAGCCCAATTCCCAGTGGCGCGACAGGATCGCTTCTGAGCCCTGCGCGGCAACGTAATCCTTTACCGTTTGAACCTCAGCATCGGTGTCGGTCACGAAGTGATTGATCGCTACGACAACCGGAACGCCAAAGGATTTGACGTTCTCGATATGGCGCCCAAGGTTGGCACAGCCCTTCTGGACGGCATCAACATTTTCAGCCCCAAGGTCGGCCTTAGCCACACCGCCGTTCATCTTCATCGCGCGCACCGTGGCCACGACGACAACGACCGACGGCGCGAGCCCAGCCTTGCGACACTTGATGTTCATGAACTTCTCAGCACCCAGATCGGCACCAAAGCCTGCTTCAGTCACCACGTAATCGGCCAGTTTCAGGGCCGTTGTCGTCGCGATGACCGAGTTACAGCCGTGGGCGATATTGGCGAAAGGGCCGCCGTGCACGAAAGCGGGGTTGTTTTCCAGCGTCTGCACGAGGTTCGGCTGCATCGCGTCTTTCAGCAGCACGGTCATGGCACCATCGGCTTTGATGTCGCGCGCATAGACCGGGGTGCGGTCGCGGCGGTAGGCGACGATCATCGCGCCCAAGCGCTCTTGCAGGTCGGTCAGGTTGCGCGCGAGGCACAGGATCGCCATGACTTCGGACGCCACGGTGATGTCGAACCCGCTTTCGCGCGGGAAACCGTTCGGCACGCCGCCCAAGGAGGCCGTGATCTGGCGCAGCGCGCGGTCGTTCATGTCGACCACCCGACACCAGACAACGCGGCGTGTGTCGATCTCTAGCTCATTGCCCCAGTAGATGTGGTTGTCGATCATCGCGGCCAGCAGGTTATGCGCCGAGGTAATGGCGTGAAAGTCGCCGGTGAAATGCAAGTTCATCTCTTCCATCGGGACGATCTGCGCATAGCCACCGCCCGCGGCACCGCCTTTCATGCCAAAATTTGGCCCGAGCGAAGCTTCGCGGATGCAAACCGCTGCCTTTTTACCGATACGGTTTAGCCCGTCGCCGAGGCCGACCGTGGTGGTCGTCTTCCCCTCACCCGCGGGCGTGGGGTTGATCGCGGTGACGAGGATTAGCTTCCCGTCGGGGCGGTCCTGAACAGAATCGATAAAACTTTGACTTACCTTCGCTTTGTCATGGCCATAGGGCAGCAGATCATCGCTGGAAATGCCCAGCTTTGCGCCGATTTCCTGAATAGGGCGTTTCGCCGCTTCGCGGGCGATTTGAATGTCGGTTTTAAAAGCCATGAGATTCCCCTGTTGCCATTGTTGGCGATCTTGATCCTTAATCCATAGCGCGACTACACCCTGGCGGGGAGCCGTGTTTCCGACACTCAAAGTTCGCGAAACGGCGCGCGGTTAGCCGAGGTGGGGCCAACTGGGTTGATTGGGCACAAAAAGTCGCAGTTCGTCACCCAAGGACAGCGGCCCTTCCCGTTCGACCCAAGCGGTAACACCGCGCTTGCCCCGTGCCGCGGCCTTGAAGCCTTTGCCGTGACCGGGCGCCTCGCTTTCGATCTCTCGCGCGGGCAAATTGCAGGGGCCATTTTCGATGTCTACCACAAGCGTCGTACCTTGGGCGTTTTGCAGCCGTGACCCCGGTGGCACGAGGGTAAAATCTGGAATGCCTTCAAGGATGATCGACACACCGAGTAGTGTGGGATCAAGCGCGGGTAGATCGATGGCCGTGGCGATCTGGGCCATCTCTTCGGCTGAGAGAATAGAAAGTTGGCGCGTGTTGCGAATTTCCCTGCCCTTGGGGTGCAGATTGCGAACGCGCACGCAGGCAGGACGGGTGAGCCCGGCGTGGAAGTCGCCCTCGAACCCCGCATAGGTCGCAAAAGCCGCATTCATAGGAACGGAGCGGATGTTCTTGCGATCTTGAGGGACCATGCCCAGCCAGGTGATCCGGGCGCTGTGATCGGTCGTGCGTAGCTCAGGCATCTTTGCGTCCTTTGGGGCGGTTTGGTCGAATGGTGAAACCCCGCCTATTGGCGGGTCAGATGAACTTTGAATCCGCCACCGCTTAACGAAGCATTGGCAAGTTCACCTGCGGTATAGACAAGCTCCATCCCGAACGACTTGAGATAGAAAGGCGATACATACCCCGGCCCCATCACAACGCGATAAGACATTTCGCAACGCACAGAGGCCCCCTCTTGGCTGATTGCTTGGGTCGCAATCTGAACCACGCGGCGGCCATCGTAGAGGGCAAGCGGGGACGGACAGCCACCGGATTTCGCCAGTGCTGCAAAAACCTCGGGCGGGAACAGGACGCCGGCAGGCACCGCTTTGGCATTCGACATCGCAGTCATTTCCGATGAGGGCGTGATCGTCACCGAAGTGACCCGATCTGCGGTTCGGCCAATCGCAATATCGCGCGTTTCGCTTCCCCGGTTGGCGCCAAGATAGCTGACGTCGCCTCCGGCAGATTTCGTCACCGCGTTAAAGGTGCCGTTCTTGATACCAAAGGGCGCATTGTTGAGCGACAACAAGAATGCTGCGTTCCGGCTTTGCCCATCGAACTGCAATGTGCCCAAGGGACGCCCGCCCAAGGCCACCGTGTAATTTTGAGCCTCAGCCCAAGCCGGACCGGTCATAAGTGCGGAGAGGGCAGCCAGAGCCAAAAGAATGCGTCGCATAAAACCCTTAATATTAAGCCATTTACCCATATCTAGCGCGTCAGTGCCGGTGAGGCGACACCTGAATCTCTACCAGGGCCTATTCAGCCAGCCGTAACAAAAAAGACCCCACCGAAGCGGGGTCTTTAAAGCTAGTCTTAAGGTCAGGTTAAACCGAAGGTTCAGGCTCCATCCCGCCATCCTTTGGCGGGGTCTTCTTGCCTTTCGCCTTGGGGATCGCGGTGACGCTCGGCGCACTGCCCGCGTCAGAGTTGTCGTCGTCGGAATCTTCCGCAGGCGGCAGCCCCTCCATGACGCGTTTGATCTCATCGCCCGTCAGGGTTTCATATTCCAGCAAACCTTGCGCCAGACGCTCGAACTCCACCTCTTTCTCGGTGATGATCTTCAGTGCGTGGTCATAGCCGTCCTGAATGAACTTCTGGACCTCTTTCTCAACCAGTTCCTTGGTATTAGCTGAAACCGAGAACCCGCCAGTGTTGCCCTGATAGCCCTGAGCTGCTTCGGAATAGTCGATGTTGCCGACTTTATCCGACATGCCCCATTGCAGCACCATTGCACGTGCCAAGGCAGATGCCTGCTGGATGTCGCCCGCCGGGCCGTTGGAGACAGAATCGGGGCCGTACTTGTGGATTTCAGCCGCTTTGCCCGCCATGGCCATGGCCAAACGCTGGTGGCATTCGTCTTTGAACATGTTCAGACGGTCAATCTCAGGCAGGCTCATCACCATACCAAGCGCACCACCACGCGGAATGATCGTGGCCTTATAGACCGGATCACATTTCGGTAGGGTCATACCAACCAGCGCGTGACCGGCTTCGTGATAGGCGGTCATCTCTTTCTGTTCGGCAGTCATCACCATCGAGCGGCGCTCCGGCCCCATCATGACTTTATCTTTGGCCTGCTCAAAGTCGATCATTGTGACGAAACGGCGGCCCACGCGGGCGGCCATGAGCGCTGCCTCGTTCACAAGGTTCGCCAGATCAGCACCCGAGAAACCCGGCGTGCCGCGCGCGATGATGCGCAGGTCAACATCCGGCCCCAGAGGGGTCTTGCGGGCGTGAACGGAGAGGATCTTCTCACGGCCTTTGATGTCGGGGTTTGGCACGGTGACCTGACGGTCAAAGCGGCCCGGACGCAGCAGCGCGGGGTCGAGCACGTCGCGGCGGTTGGTTGCGGCGAGGATGATGACACCTTCGTTGCTCTCAAAACCGTCCATCTCAACCAACAGCTGGTTCAATGTCTGCTCACGCTCGTCATTGCCGCCGCCATAACCGGCCCCCCGGTGGCGACCCACAGCGTCGATTTCGTCGATAAAGACGATACAGGGGGCGTTTTTCTTGGCCTGCTCGAACATATCGCGGACACGGCTCGCACCGACACCGACAAACATCTCAACAAAATCAGAGCCGGAGATGGTGAAGAAAGGCACACCCGCCTCGCCAGCAATCGCGCGCGCCAGCAATGTCTTACCCGTACCGGGAGGGCCCACGAGCAGCGCACCTTTGGGGATTTTGCCGCCAAGGCGCGAGAATTTCTGCGGGTTGCGGAGGAATTCGACGATCTCTTCAAGCTCTTCCTTGGCCTCGTCGATGCCCGCCACGTCGTCAAAGGTCACGCGGCCCTGCTTTTCGGTCAGCATCTTGGCTTTGGATTTGCCAAAGCCCATTGCGCCGCCTTTGCCGCCGCCCTGCATGCGGTTCATGAAGTAAATCCAGACACCAATCAGCAACGCGATCGGCAGCAGCGACATTAGGAAGGTTTGGAAACCAGACTGCTGCTGCGGGCGCGCCTTTACGGGGATCTCATTGCTGATCAACAGCTGCGTCAACTCTGCGTCTTCGGGCTTGATCGTGAGATAGTCCGCCCCGTCTGCCGACCGGAAACGCACCTGCTCGCCGTCCAGTGTCACATTACGGACATCACCATCCTGTACGGAGGTAACAAACTCGGAATAGCTGACCTCGTTGTTTTGCAGCGAACCGCTGGACCCGCTGAACAGGTTGAACAGCGCCAGTACCAGCAGCATCAGGACAACCCAGAAGGCGAGGTTACGAACATTTCCCAAGGGAATTCTCCTAAATTCACATGGCCGCAGGCAAGTCCTGCGACCCAAGGGGCGCCCCATCGGGCAACCACCATACTAAGATAGACATGATACGCTCATGTTCAATGCGATAATGGCGCGGTGTTGATCCATTCCGCGCCGCTTTCGAGCAGGACATGCCATTTCTCGTCCAGCCCGGCAAGGGGCGCTGCAAGCAGCTGCGCGCCATGCCAGATTGCCGGGGTGGACAACAGCATGGCGCGGGGCCGCCCAAGGCTGCGCCAATTGGGACATTGGGCTAAGCCATCCGGCCCCAAGGCGCGCAGCTCAGCCCCATCAGGCGACCCGCCCGACGGCACCGCACGCCAGCGTTTATCCCAAAGGTGACCCACAGGCACCCGATGATCCCGCACTGCATTATATTCGCGAAAGAGCCAGATTTCACCGCGCCGTACCAGCGCCTGACAACCATCCAGCGTTGCGGCCTGCCCTTCCGCCAGCCCAGCAATCAGGGCTGCAACGGGTCCGCGTCGAGGGGGATAGGCGCTGCAGCTAATCTTCCCTAGCGCGCGGATCATCAGGCGGCGGCGGATCTCTTCGGGTTCGGCAAAGAATGCCTCAGACCGCATCACCAGTGCCCCACCCTCCATGCGCAGAATATCGCCTGCGGCACGCTCAGTCTGGCGTTCCAGCGCGTCGCGGGCGGTGGCCATATTGCTTGCCACCTCGGCCAACGTCTCGACATCAATTCCAAGCGGGGCGAGTGCGGCGAGGGTTTGGCGGGTTTGAATGCGCGCGTAACGAGGATCATCGTTGCTGGGGTCTTCGACCCACTCAAGACCCGCGCGGCGCAGATAGTCGCGCAAGCTTTCTCGGCGGGCGAAGAGTAAGGGACGCAGCCATGTGACCCCATGCCGCCTGCTCTGCGGGGCCATGGCTGACAAGCCATCAACCCCGGAGCGGCGGGCCAGTCGCATCAAAACCGTCTCAGCCTGATCATCCGCCGTATGGCCAAGGACGATGCAGGGCAAATCGCGCCGCGCCGCCCAATCCGACATCAGCCGATACCGCGCCTCACGGGCAGCATTTTGGAGGTTGCCCTGCCCCTCCCAGCCGCGCCATTGCAGCGTTTCATGGGGCAGGCCCAAAGCACCCGCATGGCGGGCCACAAATGCTGCTTCTGTCGCGGCTTCGGGTCGCAGGCCATGATCAACAGTGACGGCTTCAAGATGCGTACCCGCCGCCGCGCAAAGCCCGTGCAGCAGGGACAACAATGCCATGGAATCGCCCCCGCCCGAGACCGCAACACCAAGGCGGGGCGGTAACGTGCCCCCAAGCCCCGCCACCAGCCTGTCGGCCAGCGCGGTGTCAGCCAAAGCGGCGGGGGCAGCCATCAGCGTTTAGGAGCAACCCAGCGTCTGGCGCTGCGCTTCGGCTTGGCTCACCTGCGGCGCGCCGGGGAAACGCACGGCAACCTCAGACAGGGTCACGCAAGCCTCCTGTGTCTGCTCCAAGGTGCCAAGCGAACGGCCCAGTTCAAACAAAGACTGCGGTGCGACGGGCCCTTCTGGATCAGCGCTAAAGGCCGCGAGAAACGCGCGGGCGGCTTCACGGTTGTCGCCCAACCCAGTCAGGGCTTCGCCCCGGCGCAATTCGGCTTCGGCGGCTAGCGGACCACCGGGATAGGTCTGACTGAAGGTCGCAAAGAAATCGGCGGCGCTGCGAAAGTCACCGGATGCGAGCGCCCCCTGCGCCCGCTCGAAATCGGTCTTTTCGCTGACCGCCAGCTCTGCCTCATTAATGGGGGTGATGATGCTACCCGAAGTGCTTGCACCGTCGCCCGGGGTGATTTCTGTCACCGCCCGGACTGCGTCGGGGGCAGGTGCCACAACGGCAGGTTTTTCACCGCCGCCCAGCGTCGAGGTTTCGCCAAGCGCGCCCAGATCGCCGCCCTCAAGCTCAACCAGACGGTATTCCAGATCGCCGATGCGATTGGTCCCATCGGAAACGACCCGGTTGATCCGGTTCTCCATCTCTTCGGTTTTCGAAGTGAGGCGCTGCAGTTCACTTTCCATGGTGCCGACACGTTCCAAAACCGAGTTGCCACCCGTTTCGACCGAGCCAGCGCCCGTGGTGGACAACTCGCGGCGCAGCTTTTGCACCTCGACGCTCAGCACAGTCAGTTGCTGGCGGATGTCCGCCAGCGTCTGATCGTTGTCCTGCGCCATAAGCGCGGCGGGGGCGGTCATCAGCCCCATCACCGCCACGAAGATATATCGCT
>JGI24724J26744_10000374_pt1 | contig 33590 bp, 27 predicted proteins | sample Cruoilmetagenom7_FD_26744 | JGI IMG/M metagenome (IMG submission 26744) | reverse complement strand
TTGAGGTATGAACTTATAAATTGACGATTACGGGTTTTCAATGAATGACAACACATTGGATGATGCATCACTAAACCACAGATTCCCTGCTTCATCAATATCCATACCGTATGGATATCCGATAAGATCTTCGGAGATGTTGATATCCTGATACCCAAGCAAGTATTCACCCTGTGCACTAAATTTTAATATACGCCCAATTTCAGAATCTGTAAGAAATATATTTCCTTCGATATCTGAAGTGAGATAGGGTTTATTATCAATGCCTTGTCCGTACCAGGCAGATACATCGAAGCTAACAATGGGCGTGAATCCGATTCCTGTTTTATCAGGTTCAAAGATTTGAACACGGCGGTTCCATGTGTCAGCAATTATGATCTGCCCGGATGAATTTACGGTTATACCAACTGGTTCATCAAATTGGCCAGGTTCAAACCCGCTACCCCCAAATTGGGTTTTGTAATTTAGATCGGTATCAAAAACAACCACGCGTTTATTCCCTGTGTCTGTTACGAATACATTGCCATCTCCATCAACGGTAATACCGCGCGGTCCCCAGAAACTTTCCGGTGTGTCTCCTTGGGCGAATATTCCCCACATTTTAATGAACTTACCGGTGGAATCGAATTTCTGGATTCGATGATTAAAGGTATCTGCAACGAAAATAGATCCATCAGGGGAAACTGCTACATCCCACGGCTCGTTGAAGGTTCCCCCCGGTGCATCCTCTTCCAGTGCATTGGCAAAATTACCCCATACATTTAATAAGAGGCCTTCTGGTGAAAACTGCTGGATGCGGTGGTTTAAGGAATCGGCCACATAAATAGTTCCATCGGGAGCGATGTCGATCCCGCGGGGAGTATTAAGGTCNCCAGGCGCGCTGCCGCTCATGCTGATGAANCCATCTGGCTGTTGTGAGACTAACTTGCTTTCATATGGATCAGTTTCTATGATTTGATCAATTGCTGCTTGAGTGTTGTACTGCCACATCTGAGAAGCAATATCCTTGCGGATGTAGAATCGCATTTTTTCGCTCGGCAGCCATGTCTCTAGTGTCAGGTGTTGGTTATCATTGATCTGCGCATAGAGTGTATAGTCACGCTCAAACCAGATATTGAAAAGAGCTTGACGCATATTTTGATCTTTAAAAGCGGAAGAAATCCGTTCCCAGTTGAGATTCCAATAATCCTGCATAGGCCACCATAGGCGCATGTACTCAAAAGCATAATAATTATCTTTTACAATCGGTTCTAATTTTGCGTATTTATCTTGACCGGCAATTATGAGTGGTGCTTCTTCTAGCGTGCGGGTTGGGTTCTCAAGATAAACGATCTCATTCGGGTAATTACGTAAATACCACCAGAATGGATACAATCCGTGGTTATCATAAGCAACCTTGATATCAAGACCGGTTGTAGTCCTGCGTGATATTTCTTCCACTTGATCCATTATTAATTTAGGGCCATCAGCAGCGTGTGCGTATACAAGATATTCCTTTGGGGAATCATAGTTAATAAACGCTGCTCTATAAGATGATCGAGAAGTGACCAAGGCCATGATCAGGAATAATCCAATAATAAGTGAGTATTTAATTTTTCTTGCTTTCTCTTTTATGGTTGCTTTCGCAAGAAAAATCATGAANCCAATCTCGAGAATTGCTAAGAAAAGAAAGTAATATGTGTTTTGAAGCGCAATCTGTGTTTTTCCTTGGAATGGGGCTTTGTTCCCGAAAATCTGTATAAGGATAAGCAGTGTATTTATAAGGAAAGCAAATATCCCCGCACGAAGAAGTTTTTCATTTTGCAAATAAACTAAAGTAGATCTTGAAATTACTTGTTCTATTGCCCAGGCGGCGGTAAGCAACATCGGAAAAACAATNTGCAGCGTCAACCAGGGCATTTTTTCGCCTGCGATAGTAAAAGCAATCAGGCTTGTGATAACAAGGAAAATAAAAATTGCCGGGCTCGGAATAAGGTCTTGGTCAGGGAGGACGGCTAAATTCTCAGATTCTCCTCCCTCGTTCACCTGCTCTGTGACAATTATGGTTTTATCAGCCTGTGTGTGGATGCCCATATCTGAGCGGATTGACCAGAATGTTTTTTGTTTAACACCGATATAAAACGTGAGAATTGTTCCAAAAACTGATAAGAATTCATATATTGGGATAAGGATGAACGCATAGTAATAAGTGGGCTGACCGCCACGCTGAACGGATTGCTGATTCAGCCAATGGCCTAAAGAACCCACCATGCCTGACAGCAGTCCAACATTATTTGTAAAGAAAGTTGTGTAAAGGATTGTGTAGATACCATAGAAAGTGAGGGCAAGTTTCCACCAGTGATCTTGATTCCAAAGAGACCCGATAATATATGAAAGTAGAAAGAAAAAACCGATAAATATGTAATTTGTTAATAAAACATATGGGTCAGAATAAGCTGATGGGTCCATACCTGCAAAGCGAACAAGAAAGGGAGCGAGTAGCGGAAGAACCAAAGTGCCGAGTAGGATCAACATACTGAATGAACGAGATCCTTTAAGAAGGTCCCATCTTACATGTTTTCTGAGGAAAGTCAGGAAGAAGATTCCTAAAATAAGAGGAGTCAATCCGGGGCCAGCGAAAATGAGAAGGGGACTGATGAATTTGAATATCTCATCAATTTTTAAAGGCATTTGACTATTTGCCAGTTCAATCAAATCAACACTCTGGGATTTTATATAAGATGACCTGAAAAGAAGGACCGAGGTAGTAACCGCTATGCAAATACCAGCGATTAATAAAATATTCATAAGAATTACGCGAATCTTGCTTCTTTTGTCTGTCCACCTAATTATAAAAATATCACGGATGAATAGGATAAATAGAAAAATAAGAAGCTGAGCGGTGAGAATATAGGCAGTTTCTTTTGTGGTGAAATTCAATGCCATTATTGCAGTGAAGTAATAGAGATATTTGAATTCAATAGTTTCAAAATAGCGCAATAATCCGTAAATGGCTGTAATGCCCAGGAAAACGCAAATTGCGTCGTTTCGTGCGTAACGCCCATAAAAGAGCATGAAAGGTGAAATTGTAAACAGGATCCCAGCAGCAATTGAACCGAATTTTCCTAAGTACCGCCGAAAATAAGTTGATACAAATATAATTGTTGCTATGCTGAAGAGCGCATGAGGAAGGCGTGAAGTGAAATCATTATCTCCGAAGAGAAAATAAGACAATGCCATCAAGTGAAATTGCAATGGGCCATGCGTTACCGGATCGTGCCGATACCCACGTCCTGAGAAGAGATCAAAGGCAGGAACAACGTGATTGACTTCATCATGGCTCATGACCCGATCGCCAAGTCCAGTTATTCTTGATAGGATTGCCAGGATTATGACCAATGCAATAACAATTTCACGTATCTTGACCCGTTTAAATAAATTCTCAATTGGTTCATCTAAAAATTTTTGCATTGGTTAGATTCTCCGGTATCAAACAATGGTTTAGGTTTTCATTTGACACATTGATCAGTATAGAGATGATACAATAAATGATATTACTATATCTTAAAATTAGCATATTCGGGGATAAAAAGACATTCGCAAAAGGTTGATCTTAATCTTGACCAGAATAGGTAAAATTGATAAAATATAAGATTGTCAAATATTTGTACTCATTAGCGGATTAATATCCAGGAGAAATAAATGAATTCTGTCATGCCAGTGAAGTCGTACGCTCGCATTCATTCTATTTTAGATATACCCAATTTAATCGAAATCCAAAAAGATTCATTCAAAAGATTGAAAGAAGAGAACTTAGCTAACCTTTTTACTGAGATCTCACCGATTGAATCTTATACCAAAGGGATAAAGTTATATTTCCCTAGCAAATCTCCTGATGTCGAGGGTTTTGATCTTAAATATTGGTTTGAAGAACCGAAAAATTCGATTGAAGAGTGCCTTGAACGAGATCTCACTTATTCTTGCCCTTTATATGTATCTGTTCTCTTGGCGGGACCAGAAATCCCTGAACCAATAAAGCAAGATATTTTCCTCGGTGATTTTCCTGAAATGACTGATAAGGGGACTTTTATCATTAATGGAACTGAACGTGTAGTAGTTTCCCAACTCATCCGATCTCCTGGTGTATATTTTAACGCACCGGTTAATCGCGCAACCGGCAGAAAATTAGCAACAGCTAAACTTATTCCAGATCGGGGCGCGTGGATGGAGTTTGAGACACGTAAAAATGATTATATTATTCTAAAATTTAACCGCAAACGAACGGTTCCTGTCACCGTGTTTTTACGAGCTCTTGCGGCTATTGACGATGGAATGAGAGATACTCCATTTAAGATTGGTTCTGATGAGGAATTGATCGAATTATTCCAGGATATTGATAAGGATCTGGACCGGGCTTTTATTCCGCTGACAATTCGACAAGAACCTGAATGGGATCTTTCGCGCGGAAAAACGATCGCTGAAGCGGCATTACTTGAGTTCTTTAGAAAAATGCGTCCGGGTGATCCGGCAACACTTGATAATGCACGCGAGTTCCTTATTCAGCAACTCTTTGACCAACGGCGCTATGATCTGGAACGCGTAGGCAGATACAAACTTAACCAAAAATTGGATCTTTCCGGGAAAATCCCGATTTCTCACCGAACGATCACCAAATGGGATATTGTGCATATTATTCGGCGAATGATCATGATCAATAACCAGCAACAGGACAAAGATGACATTGACCATTTAGGAAACCGCCGTATTAAAACAGTAGGCGAATTAATCCAAAATAAGCTGCGAATTGGTATGCGCCGTATGGAACGGGTTATAAAGGAAAGAATGTCCATACGTGATCAGGATCAGGTATCACCGGTTAGTTTGATCAACATTCGACCCCTTACCTCTTCCTTAAGAGAATTCTTTGGCTCCAGCCAATTATCACAATTTATGGATCAGACAAACCCGCTTTCAGAGCTTCGACACAAACGCACATTATCCGCGTTGGGACCGGGCGGCTTACGTCGTGAACGCGCGGGATTTGATGTACGTGACGTACATAATTCTCATTATGGCCGAATTTGCCCGATAGAAACACCTGAAGGACCAAATATTGGGTTGATAGGCCGTTTGGCATCTTTTGCCCGAGTAAATGAATTCGGTTTCCTCGAGACTCCTTACCGAAAAGTGTATAAACAATTAAAACCAACTGATAAACGACTGGTTGGAAGAATGGTGCGGGAAGATGTGGCGGATGGAAGCGGAAAGAAAATAATAAAATCAGGCGAGAGGATCACAGCAGATTCATTCAAAGTAATCAAGAAATTAAAGAAAGATGTGGATTTTATTCCAATCCAACCGTTCATATCAGATAAAGTGGAATACCTTTCTGCAGATAAAGAAGATCAGCAAAATATCGCCCAAGCGAATACGATGATTGATGTGAATCTTGAATTTGTTAAAGAACGCATATCAACACGCTATCAGTCTGAATTCATCACAAGTGACCCCTTGAAGATTGATTATATAGACGTGTCACCCCACCAGATCGTAGGGATCAGTGCTTCTTTGATCCCATTCCTCGAGCATGATGATGCTAACCGTGCGTTGATGGGATCGAATATGATGGCACAAGCTGTTCCATTAATTGTGCCTGATTTGCCAATTGTTTCAACTGGCCTGGAAGGATACGCAGCGATGGATTCAGGCCAAGTGGTTACAGCTCAGGAAGATGGTGATATCATCTCGGTGACAGGCAACCAAATTACTGTAAAAACATCGAACGGGAACAAAAATTATCTTTTAAAAAAATATCGGCGATCCAATCAAAGTACATGCATTGACCAACGACCAATAGTTCGAAAAGGTCAGCGTATTAAACAGGGAGATGTGATTGCAGATTCTTCATCAACAGTTAACGGAGATCTTGCGCTTGGGCAGAATGTTCTGATTGCGTTTGTTTCTTGGGAGGGTGGAAATTTTGAAGACGCAATCATAATCTCTGAACGACTTGTACAGCAAGACCGCTTCACTTCTGTCCATGTTGAAAAACATGAAGTTGAAGCGCGGGATACCAAATTGGGCGCAGAAGAGATCACACGAGATATTCCAAACGTTGGTGAAGATGCTATCAAGGATCTGGATGAAGATGGGATCATTCGAATAGGTGCTGAAGTTGGGCCCAACGATATCCTGGTAGGAAAAATAACCCCTAAGGGTGAAAAAGAGTTAACCCCTGAAGAACGGCTACTGCGCGCAATCTTTGGCGAGAAATCACGTGATGTGAAAGATACATCCCTGCGCATGCCGCATGGCGAACGCGGCAAAATCGTTGATGTGAAGATCTTCACGCGTGAAGAAAATAATGACCTTTCGGCGGGTGTTGAAAAGATGGTTCGAGTATCCATCGCACAATTGCGAAAATTAACTGCTGGTGACAAGATGGCCGGTAGGCACGGGAACAAAGGTGTGGTTTCCCGTGTTGTATCAGTAGAAGATATGCCGATGCTTAAAGATGGCACAACTGTTGACATTATCTTAAATCCTCTGGGAGTTCCTGGGCGAATGAACATAGGTCAAGTATTAGAAACCCATTTGGGGTGGGCGGCATCCAGGCTTGGATTCCGTGCAATTACACCGGTTTTCGATGGAGCATCTGAAAGTGAGATTGAAGCTGAACTGGCACGCGCATGGCTGATCGATGCTGCGTGGAAAGATATCGGCGAAACTGCATGGAAGTGGATCCTGGAACAGGGTTATGATCCTGAGATGATCAAAGACGATGAAGAGGTCCGTTTACTTTACCTTGAGAATTGGCTGGGTGGAAAGGGATATGATGTTTATAAGTTCTCAACAGATACCAACAATGCCCGTCAAATCACATTAATTGAGTGGTTACGTGATAAAGGATATAAACCAGAAGAATTACTAGCTTTCGAAAATCAACAAGATTTAAAAGGTGATTCGGATGAAATGGATAAAAAAGCCGTACTAGCGTGTTTGAAGATCTGGTTGGAAACGCATGGCAAGGATACAAAAAAGACGGCTGATGAAAAGATACGCGCTAAAGCCAATCAGGTAATGGCTAAAACTGGAGATCCATTACCAGTATTAGGAAAGCAAATCTTGCGTGATGGTAAAACTGGAATGCCATTCAATCAACCGGTAACCGTTGGTTTTATGACGATCTTGAAATTGCACCACTTGGTCGAGGATAAAGTCCACGCGCGATCCACTGGGCCGTACAGCCTTGTTACACAACAGCCATTGGGAGGTAAAGCGCAATTTGGCGGACAGCGTTTCGGTGAAATGGAAGTATGGGCGTTAGAAGCATACGGAGCGGCTTATACACTTCAAGAGATGTTGACTATAAAATCGGATGATGTACAAGGTCGTGTATCTTCATATGAATCAATCGTTAAAGATGAACAAATCGAAGAACCGAGCTTGCCCGCTTCATTCCGAGTTCTTGTCAAGGAGCTTCAGAGTTTGGGGTTGGCAGTTGAAGCAGAGCTGGATACTGGTGATGTGATCAGATTCGGGAAGGATGAAGAGAGAATAAAACCCGTCAAACTTGATACTGGTTTATTGGGTTTAGGCAAGAATATTGATAATCTATTCAAATAACGCGTTGACGGAGGGGATACGCGTGTGATATACTCAATCTTCGTGTTTTAATAAAAGCAAGTAAATATTTGGAGGCTTGGAAGTGCCAACTATAAATCAATTAATTCGAAAAGGTCGAAAAAGCAAAAAAGTTAAAAGCAAGGCACCTGCATTGCTTTATACATTCAATTCTGATAAACAACACAGAGTACGCCAACTGAAAGGTGCTCCACAGAAGCGTGGAGTTTGCACTATGGTTCGAACTATGACGCCGAAGAAGCCCAATTCTGCATTAAGAAAAATTGCTCGTGTCCGTTTGACTAACCAGCTTGAAGTTACTGCGTATATTCCTGGAGAGGGTCACCAACTGCAGGAGCACTCGGTTGTAATGATTCGTGGTGGGCGAGTGAAAGATCTGCCTGGTGTTCGTTACCATATCGTCCGAGGCACTTTGGACACAACAGGAGTATCAGACCGCGGACAAGGGCGTTCAAAGTATGGGGCGAAAAAGCCGAAGAAAAACTAATCGCAATTATAGATAAGGTATTGGAGTATTGAATGCGAAGGACTAAACCAGAAAGAAGAGTTGTTGAACCTGATCTGAAATTCAATAATGTGAATGTTCAGGTATTGATTCACCATATCCTGAAAAAAGGGAAGAAAAGCACAGCCACGCGCATCGTTTACGATATGCTGGATATCGTTCAAGAGAAAACAAAAAAAGATCCGGTTGAAGTATTGGAGTCAGCATTTAAAAATGTTGGGCCGATAATGGAAGTAAGACCGCGAAGGGTTGGTGGGGCAACCTATCAGATTCCAATGGAAGTGGATGCACGCCGTCGCTTAACTCTGGCTATCAGATGGATTCTTTCCTCAACTCATAACAGAGGCGGCCGGTCTTTTGCTGAGAAGCTTGCAGCAGAAATCATGGATGCTGCTGAAAATCAGGGTTCAGCCATTAAAAAACGAGAAGAGACGCATAAAATGGCTGAAGCTAATAGAGCATTCTCGCATTTCCGTTTTTAATATAACCATAAGATAAAGATACGTTTAATTAGGTAGGGATCGGAATGACGCGAGAATATCCTCTTGAAAGAGTACGCAATATTGGGGTTATCGCACATATCGATGCTGGGAAAACTACCACAACTGAACGTATTTTGTTTTATTCTGGAAAAACACACCGCATTGGTTCTGTTGATGATGGAACGACTGTAACTGATTGGATGGAGCAGGAACGGGAAAGGGGAATTACTATTGTTTCTGCAGCTATTACCACTATTTGGAAGAACCATCAGATCAACCTCATTGATACACCAGGCCATATCGACTTCACGGCTGAAGTTCAACGGTCTCTCAGCGTACTAGATGGCGGGGTGGTTGTATTTGATGGTGTTCAAGGGGTTGAACCACAAAGTGAAACTGTTTGGAGACAAGCAAATAAATTTCATGTTCCGCGGATATGCTTCGTAAATAAATTGGATAGGGTGGGGGCGTCTTATGAATATTCTTTNAAAACGATTAAGGAAAANCTTGGGGCAAATCCAATCCAATTGCAAATTCCAATAGGAACTGAAGCAGATTTTACAGGTGTTGTTGATCTGCTTGAAATGAAGGCTGTCTACTGGAGGGATGAACTTGGGTCTGATCCAAAAGTGGAAGAAATTCCTCCTGATCTTATTGATCTTGCTGCTGAAAAACGTTCCCAATTGGTTGAAACGATCGCGGAGTTCGATGATCTATTAATCATCAAATTCCTAGATAACCAGGAAATTACAATACCAGAATTAAAAATAGCATTACGAAAAGCCGTGATTAAGGGTATCGCGACACCTGTCTTTTGTGGTTCGTCTTTGCGCAATAAGGCTGTCCAACTGTTGTTGGACGCAGTTGTTGATTATCTTCCCTCGCCTTTAGATATTCCACCAGTAAATGGTATAGATCCGAAAACAGAAAAGGAAATTTCCAGAAAAACGTCCGAAGAAGAGCCACTAGCAGCATTGGTATTCAAAATTGTTTCTGATCCATATGCGGGGCGGATGGCATATTTCCGTATTTATTCCGGAAAGATTTCCAAGGGAATGATGGCTTACAATGTTTCTACTGGGAAAAAAAGAACGCGTAGGGCGTTTGATTAGAGTCTATGCGGATCACCGTGAGGATGTTGAAGAGATCAGCGCAGGAGATATTGGCGCAGTACTAGGTATGAAAAATGTGTCCACTGGTGACACCATTTGTTCTGCTCATAATCAGATCTTGCTTGAACGAATATCTTTCCCAGATCCTGTTATATCTGTCGCGATCGAGCCAAAAACTGTTGAAGACCACGATAAATTGGATAAAGCTCTGCAACGCTTATCTGAAGAAGATCCCACATTCAAGGTCCGTGTAGATGAAGATACAGGACAAACATTAATTTCAGGAATGGGTGAACTACATTTGGAAATCCTAGTTGATCGAATGCTTCGGGAATTCAATGTGCAAGCAAACGTTGGGAAACCTCGGATTTCGTATCGGGAAACAATCTCAAAGGAAATTCCTAAAATTGAATATAAATACGCCAAGCAAACTGGTGGTCGGGGACAATACGGNCATGTTGTTTTTTCTATTGAACCATTAGAACGAGGCAATGGCGTCCAATTTGAGAATAAAATTGTGCGCGGCTCTGTACCATCTGAATACTTTCGGGCAGTGGAAATGGGAGTAAGGGAAGCCGCAGAATCTGGTGTTATTGCAGGATATCCAGTTACTGATATAAAGGTAACGTTTTATGATGGGTCATTCCATGAAGTTGATTCAAGCGAGATAGCTTTCAAGATGGCGGCTATATTTGCTTTCAGAGAGGGGATGGAGAAAGCTAGACCGGTTTTTCTGGAGCCAATTATGCGTGTTGAAGTTGTTCTACCAGAAGAGTATTTAGGAGATGTTTTAGCACAGTTGAATTCGCGGCGTGGTGAGATTCACGGTATGGAACCAAAACCCGGGAAGGCAAAAGCTATTAATGCGGATATGCCGTTAGGCGAGATGTTTGGATATGCGACTGAATTAAGGTCTGCTACACAAGGGCGTGGTGTGTTTACGATGGAGTTTTCCCACTATGCACCAGTTTCAGAAGAAATCAGAAAGAAATATTTTAAATAATAGTGTTATTATAAGGAGATTATTATGGCAAAGGAAATATTTGAACGAACGAAACCGCATATGAACGTGGGGACGATGGGTCACATTGACCATGGAAAGACCACGCTCACAGCAGCCATCACCAAGTACAGCAATATACGCGGCATGGCAGATTTCCGCGCGTTTGACACAATTGACAACGCGCCAGAAGAGAAAGCCCGCGGCATCACCATNAACATAGCGCACGTGGAATATGAGACCGAAAATCGCCACTACGCGCATGTGGATATGCCCGGTCACCGCGACTACATCAAGAACATGATCACCGGTGCGGCGCAAATAGACGGCGCGATTCTGGTAGTGGCAGCGCCTGACGGCCCCATGCCACAAACCCGAGAGCACGTTCTGCTCGCCCGCCAGGTTGAAGTCCCCNACATTGTGGTATTTCTNAACAANGTGGACATGATGGATGATCCCGAGCTGTTGGAACTGGTTGAACTGGAACTGCGTGAAATGCTGACCGTTTACAAGTTCCCCGGTGATGATATTCCCATCGTCCGCGGCAGCGCGCTGAAAGCACTGGAGAGCGATTCCACAGACCCGGACGCGCCGGAATACGCGTGCATCAAAGAACTGATGGACACGATTGACACCTACTTCCCGGAGGCAGTTCGTGATGTGGACAAACCCTTCATGATGCCTGTGGAAGATGTATTCTCCATCAAAGGGCGCGGCACTGTGGTTACCGGCCGAATTGATCGTGGGAAGATCAAGGTTGGTGAACCTGTTGAGATCGTTGGCCTGCGGGAAAAGAGCATGAGCACTGTATGCACCGGCGTGGAAATGTTCCACAAGATATTGAACGAAGGTATGGCCGGCGACAATGCGGGTTTACTGCTGCGCGGTGTTGAACGCACCGACGTGGAGCGCGGTATGGTTATCGCGGCACCCAAGAGTATTACTCCCCACACCAAGTTCAATGCAGAAGTGTATGTATTGAAACGCGATGAAGGTGGACGCCACAAACCGTTCTTCCCCGGCTATCGTCCGCAGTTCTACATCCGCACTATGGATGTAACCGGCACGATCACGCTGCCCGAGAACGTTGAAATGGTCATGCCTGGCGATAATGTCAACATGGTCGTTGAACTGATCATCCCCGTTGCCCTCGAACAAGGCTCTGATTTCGCTATCCGCGAAGGCGGCCTTACCGTTGGCGCTGGTAGAATCACTGAGATCATTGAGTAAAGGACCGGAAATAACGGTACTGAGGAAAAGTTAGCATGGCTTCAAAAAAAGGTGTACGACCGGTTATCACTTTAGCGTGCGAGGAATGTAAAGAACGCAACTACACAACCGAAAAAAATCGGCGCAATGATCCTGGCCGGATAGAAATAAAGAAATACTGCTCCCGCTGCAAAAAGCATACTTTGCACAAGGAGACGAAGTAATTTAGGAGACTGAAGTGCGGGTGCGTAAATTTTTCACTACATCCGCACAGCAAAATAGGCCAGTAGCTCAATTGGCAGAGCGCCTGTCTCCAAAACAGGAGGCTGTGGGTTCGATTCCTACCTGGCCTGCTTATGAAAGAATAGCGACGCCACATAACCCGGCGTCGTTTTAAACATAATTGGGAGATAAATATGCCTGAAAAAAAGAAAAAAAACGATAGGAAAAACCAACGCAATCACCAAGTGGTGGCGCGAAACTGTTGGCGAGTTACGCAAAGTTACCTGGCCAACACCTTTGGAAGCCTGGAGGCTTACCAAGGTCGTTATAGTAGTAATGATCACAATGAGTGCAATTCTGGGTCTTTTAGACTTTGCGTTCACGCGGTTGATCTCCTGGTTCCTGTCCTAATAGTTTTATTTCGGGTGAAATTCATCCGACAGAGGTAAAAATGGTTAACGAAGAAGAATTAAACGAATTGGAAGAAAATCAACTTCAAGAAGAATCTGCGGAACCTCTTCCCGTGGAAGCTGATTCTACCGATGCGCCTGAACCCATTGATGAATTAATAAGTTCTTCTTCTGCGAAAAAGGTTCTTGCTGCCGCACAAAAGAAATCTTCAGATGAAGATGACGGTCGAGCTTGGTATGTCATCCACTGCTATTCCGGGTATGAGAAGAAAGTACGCCACAATCTTGAACAGCGTATCGAAACCATGGGTATGAAAGATATGATTTTCGATGTGGTTATTCCCACTCAGGAGGAGATTGAGGTAAGAGAGGGAAAGCGCCGCTCGATTGAACGGCATGTGTTTCCCGGTTATGTATTGGTTAATTTAATCCTCACNGAAGAATCGTGGTACGTTGTCAGGAATACNCCTGGTGTTACTGGTTTTGTGGGTATGGGCAACGACCCGACACCTCTACGTGATGAAGAGGTCACACAGATTTTAAAAAGNATGGAAGCGGAAGCCCCACATGTCAAAGTATCATTCAAATCGGGTGAACGAGTCCGTATCATTGATGGACCATTCAATGATTTCAGAGGTACAGTATCAGAAATTGATATAGAACACGCGAAGGTTACCGTTATGGTAAACTTCTTCGGTCGAGAAACGCCTGTGGAATTAGATTATCTGCAGGTAGAAAGATCGTGAACAACCTCCAGGTTCGGAGGATTGTGGGAGGGTGACCCAATTCACCCGCTAAAACCACTTGAGGAGTATATAAATGGCAAAGAAAGTAAAAGCAATAGTAAAACTGAACGTTCCCGCTGGAAAAGCGAATCCAGCACCTCCCATCGGTCCTGCATTGGCAGGTCACGGGATCAATATTATGCAGTTCTGTAAAGAATATAATGCCCGCACACAAAGCAAAATTGGCGACATTATTCCCGCAGAGATCACTGTCTTTCAGGATGGTTCATTTACCTTCGTGCTTAAATCCCCACCCACTGCTGAGTTGTTGAAGAAAGCAGCTGGTGTTGAAAAGGGATCGGACATGCCCAACCGAAATAAGGTTGGTACAGTCACACGGAATCAGGTTCGCGAAATAGCTGAAGTGAAAATGAAAGACATGAATGCTATTGATATTGAAGGCGCAATGCACCAGATCGAGGGCACTGCCCGGAATATGGGCATTGAAGTAGAATAATAATCACTTCGTGGGAGGGTATTTATTACCCGCCACTACCACAAAGGAGTAGTAATGGGAAAACACGGAAAAAAATATTTAGAAGCAAAAGCTAAGGTTGACCAGGAAACATTATACGCACCCAAAGAAGCGCTTAAACTGGTAAAAGAAACATCATTTACAAATTTTGACGCGACTATTGAAGTACATATGCGCATGGGTTTAGACCCACGTCAGGCAGATCAACAGCTTAGAGATGTTGTTGTTCTTCCAAATGGCTTAGGGAAAACTGTCAGTGTATTAGTCTTCGCACAGGGAGAAGATGCTGCTGTCGCGAAGAAAGCTGGCGCTGACCACATCGCGGATGATGATGAGTGGATGAAAAAGATACAAGATGGTTTCACCGACTTTGATGTGGCGATTTCTACACCAAACATGATGGGGAAAGCCGGGAAACTTGGCCGAGTGCTGGGTCCGCGCGGTCTTATGCCCAATCCCAAAGCCGGTACAGTCGTTCCCGCAGATGACCTTCCGCGTGCAATCAATGAAGCCAAAGCAGGCCGCGTGGAATTCCGTCTGGATAAAACTGCGAATATCCATGTTCCGATCGGAAAAGCGTCCTTTTCTACCGAGAAATTAGTGGAAAACCTGGCAACTTTAATGTCGGCAATAAAGAAAGCTCGCCCACCAGCGGCGAAAGGTAGCTACGTAAAGAAAGTAACTCTTACTTCCACAATGGGTCCTGGCATAAAAGTTGATCCGTTCCAGGCCTTATCTATGGAGATTTCATGATAAGCATGATATAATTCGCAAGAAATTTTCACCAAAGACTGCCGGTGCCAAAAAGGCTTAATATCCTGCTCAGGTGGAGACGATTGAAATACTGTACGAAGTAAACCGATAGTCTTTGCTTGATCAGAAAATGGCAAAGACTATTTTTAATGAAAGGAGGTGAACCCATTGGCGTTTACTAAACAAGAAAAAAAAGAACTGATTGCCGGTTATGAAAAATGGCTGAAAGATAGTAAAGCGGCCTATGTGATGTCCTATCACAAAATGTCTGTAAAAGACATTCAAGAACTTCGCGCAGAAGCCCGAGAGATCGGAGGCAAGCTGCATGTTGTCAAGAACACGTTAATGAATCTCGCTTTGGATAACGTTAGCTTTGAGAACAAGGGTTTGTTTTTTGATGAGGCCTCAATTGTTGCGTTCGCATTTGAAGACGCACCATCATTGGCTAAGATCATCAAGAAAGCTAGTTCAACAGATATCTTCACGATAAAAGGCGGTTTCATGGACGGTGTGCCTATCGAGGTAAACCAGATCGAAGCCCTCGCCAAATTACCACCTATGCCGCAAATGCGCGCACAACTGCTCGCACTCATTCAAACACCAGCAACACAATTGGTCCGTACTATCACCGAACCTGCCCGGCAGGTTGCGGCTGTGGTCAAAGCTTATTCAGAGAAAAGCCCAGCACCTGCTGCTGGTTAATTCTTAATTCATATATCAATAGGAGATTATTAAAATGGCAGATATTAAAAAATTAGCTGAAGAACTCAGCAAACTTACAGTTTTAGAAGCATCCGAATTAGTTAAAACTTTAGAAGAAGAATGGGGCGTTTCCGCTGCTGCGCCAGTTGCCGTTGCGGCTGCTGCGCCAGGTGCCGCTGTTGAAGCGGTTGAGGAAAAAACGGAATTTGACGTTATCCTCAAAGAAACTGGCCCGAAGAAGATCGATGTTATCAAAGCCCTCCGCCAGTTAACAAGCCTTGGGTTAGTTGACGCGAAGACCATGGCAGAGACTGCTGGTGCCAAAGTGCTCACCCAGGTTGGCAAAGAAGCTGCAAATGACGCCAAAGAAAAACTCGAAGGAGCCGGCGCAGTCATTGAACTTGCCTAATTCATATCTGATTTAAGGAAAAAACCGCTGACATAGTTTTTAGCGGTTTTTTATTTTTTATTTTTTTTTATTTTTATTCTCCGACAGCCCAAATATGTATCCTTCCGGATTTTCCCATCATGAGTAGGGTTTTTCCGTCCGGGTTAAAAACTATTTCGATGATCTCTTCCTCTACTCCCTGAAATGCGTGAATGACCGATTCTTCTTCGGGATCGATTATAAATACATTGCCCAAAATATNAGAGGCAGCCCATAATTCTTCTTTCCCGCTAGCCGAAATAGATGAGATTCCTTTTTTCTGTAACCCATCAANATCATACCGTCTAATGACTTTACCCAAACTCGTGTCGATCCTTTCAAAATATGTATTCTCTGATTCACTAATGCTTTGAACCATATAAATCAATTCGCTCCCCCCGGGAAGAAAAGCTGGTTTTATAGGTAGGGAAATCGCCCGATAGGTTCTCATCTTTTTTAGCGTGCCAGTATCATCGTTGAATAAATATAATGATTTATCTTCTTTATTAATGAAGGCAGCTGTACCATTCTTTCGTGAATATTGAAATCCTTCCAGATCGATCTGTTCATGTAATATTTCGTTATTTAGAAAATCCATGATCACACAAGTCTCCATCTGTGAATTCCGATCCAAGCAAAAAAATCCTGTCCCGGTATTCCATACATAATCCAGCAGTTTGAATTGCCACGAATCACCGGGGTCACCAATGGGATTTTTTATCTCAGCTAATAGCGCATTTTTCCCTGATGTAGTATCAATTATGGTAAAACCATTTTCCTTTTTATCAACTGTTACAGTAATACTATCCTGAAAAGAAAATGAATCACCGCATTCAATTTCAAAATCTTCGGTGTGAATTTGGCAACTGCCGGAATATGGAGGTTGCTGTTGATTCCGATAATCAATAACTCGAGGAGTGAATTCAATCATGTTCTTATCAATAACTTTAAATCCTGCAAAATTATCCGTATACGTCCACCAAGTGGAATTGCCATCCGGGAGAGTAATTTCAGAACTTATGATTTTTCCATCATCCCTTACCAATAATCCATCTAAATTACGCATCACTGTTGATTTATCATCNATCATCCGACCATAAGAAAGATCGTAAACTGCCAGATGAGTACTAATCGATTCACGTTTAAACAGCAAGGGTTCATCTCTTAACAAAACAGCCATCTTACTGCCATCAGGAGAAAATTCCATTGGGCAGGGATTTTCCCATCCACACCCATCAACTTCTATTGTCTCCAATTTAATTCCGTTTTTCTTACTGAAAACAGTGATGGAGTCATTTTCTGTTACACCAAACTGCAGTTCCCCCTTATCAAATGCGGTGGTTACTTCCTTTGAATAGGGGTTAAGTTCCCGCCAATCCTCCGTTGACCAGAAGCGAAATGCGGTATGAAAACCATCGCCATTATTATTAAATCGTGATGGATCAAAGGTTTGCAGCACGTTGCCATCCGAAGAGAAGCCTAACCCTGGGAAAGCATAAAATTGACCATTCGGGGATTCGCTCTTCCCATCCCGCTCAAAAACAATCGTGTTCTTAATAATATCTACCACCCGGAAATAACTTTCAACTTCGGTTGCAGAGAACCGCATTCCGCTTTCAGCCAGGAGTATCCCATCCGGAGATAAAGCTATTTGTGGTATATCCGCACCGCATACAGAGGGATTCAATATGTGATTATTAAAATAAGGTGCCTCATACACAATCCCACCACCTACCTGCCAAACCTGGACTGCCTTTTTTGTTGTAACTGCCAAAAAAGTGCCATCGTAATTAAGTTGAAAATATCTGTCCATCCCAAAATTACACATAGGAAGTGCTGTATCTACCTGCATTAAGATACTGCCAGAATCCAGATCAATTATCCTTATCCCAGAAAGGTCCCCTACCGCCGCTATACGCCCACTAGAAGCTACGTGGACGATCTCTGGAAAAAATGGGTAGATTTTTTCTTGTAGTATTAAATCAGATGCATTGTCAATGGAGATTACGGGCAACTCTCGTCTTCTTTGTTGGTCTTCACTGGAGACTGCTTCTGGTGTCTTTGTGATAATCATTTTTGGAGGAGGAGTTTTTACCGCGATATTATCGTCCCTTGAACTACTTATGTTGGTTGCTTCCGCGGTNTTTTCTTTTAACCCTGTGCATGAACTTGAACATATTACCATCAGCACAAGAATTATTAAAGAAAAATGTTTTCCTGATCTCTTAAATATATTTTTCATAAATGAATATCACGATTATATCCAACTTGGTGATTTCAAACAGAAATTTACACTTTCTCAAATTAGTTTTGCATTAATCGGGAACATCGTATTATTTTTAGGATGATAACTGACACTACTTTATATAATTTCCCGTAGTAGAATTACCGTAAATATCCTACCAATTTTGTCCGATTATTTCTTACAGGAGTTACCATATGCCCTTAGAAGGAACCATAATAGTCGATGAAAATCTTTGCAAGGCTTGCGAATTATGTATTGAGGCTTGCCCACAGCATGTCATTGCATTGAATAATGAAAAGATCACACCACGCGGGTTTCATCCTGCGTATCTAGCAGAAGACGGTTGTACCGGCTGCGGCATCTGCGCTCTCGTGTGTCCAGAAGCTGCCATCACCGTATATCGTGAAAAACCCGTAAAAAAATAGGAGCGTATTATGACACGTGAATTCTGGAAAGGGAACGACGCATTCGCTGAAGCAGCTGTTAGAGCAGGACTACAAGCATATTTTGGATATCCCATCACCCCCCAAACTGAGGCATTGGAATATATGTCTCACCGCATGCCCGAGTTGGGACGTCCCTTTTTACAAGCGGAAAGCGAGCTTGGGGCAATTAATATGGTATATGGAGCTGCTTGCACCGGCGCGCGAGTGATGACATCCACATCCAGCCCCGGAACAAGCTTGATGATGGAAGGTTTATCGTATATCGCCGGTACTGAAGTTCCAATGGTATTAGTGGATGTGGTCCGAGGTGGTCCCGGCCTGGGAAACATTGCCCCCTCTCAACAAGACTATAACCAGATGGTGCACGGCGGCGGACATGGCGATTATCACCCAATAGTTCTCGCGCCAGCAAGCGTTCAAGAAACCGTGGATATTGTCTACAATATGTTTGATATCGCAGAAAAGTATCTGACGATTGGTGTTGTCATGATCGACGGCAGCATCGGTCAGATGATGGAACCTGCGGAAATGCCGCCAATGCTGGAAGTTCGAAAAGAAATTCCTGATTGGGCTGTACGCGGAGGGAAAGGAAAAGACCGCAGGGTTCTGACTTCTATCTATTTGGCACCGGAAGATATGGAAAAAACGAATCTGCGCATGATGAAGCGATGGCAGCAAATCGAAAAGAACGAAATCCGATATAAAGAATATTTCATGGATGGCGCAGAAATAGCGGTCATTGGATATGGTTCTGCTGGCCGCGTTGCTCTTTCTGCTGTTCGGGCGGCCCGCGGACGGGGTGTACCAGTTGGGTTGGTCAGACCAATCAGCCTGAGCCCCTTCCCAAAACAACTCGTTCGTGAAGTTGCGGAACAGGTAGATAGCATTTTAGTTGTTGAAATGAACTCCGGGATGATGCTTGAAGACGTATTGAGCTCGGTGCAGGGTAGAACTCATGTAGAATTCTACGGCCGCATGGGAGGAATAATACCTTTCCCAAATGAGATCCTCAAGGAAATTGAACGAATTTCTGAAGGAACCCAAAAAGATGCTGGGCATCCACGGGATTTGTGGTTGGAACGTATGGATAGTATTGTGCAGTAACAGCAGAGGAGTAAAGATGGCGACTNTAGATATTAAGAACATGAAAGTTGTTTATGAACACCCTAAGGCATTGATAAACATGAATTCCCATTACTGTCCCGGCTGTACACACGGCACAGCCCATCGGCTGGTAGCAGAAGTGATAGACGAAATGGGGTTATCCGATACAACGATCGGCGTGGCATCTGTCGGTTGCTCTGTTTTTACATATAATTATTTTGATTTTGATTTTGTCGAAGCTCCCCACGGTCGTGCGCCTGCCATGGCTACAGGAGTTAAACGAGTTAGGCCTGACCGAATTGTATTTACCTATCAGGGGGATGGGGACATGATTTCGATTGGAACCGGTGAAATTATCGCGGCTGCTGGCCGAGGTGAAAATATCACCGTGATCTTTATCAATAATGCGAATTACGGCATGACAGGCGGACAAATGGCTCCAACCTCCCTGCCTGGTATGATAACAACCTCATCACCTCATGGAAGGGATGTAGAGAAGATGGGATACCCCATCCGAGCAAGCGAACTGCTTGCTACTCTGGATGGCGCCAGCTACATCGTTCGGCGCAGTTTACACAACGCGAAAAATATCCGTATGGCAAAGAAAGCAATTCGTATGGCTTTTGAATCCCAGGTTCGCGGGCTGGGTTTTTCTATGGTCGAGCTCCTGTCAACCTGCCCAACCAACTGGCATCTATCTCCCATTGATGCATCAAATTGGCTTGAGGAAAAAATGGTTCCATATTATCCAATTGGAAACTACAAAGTCCATCCTGTATTGAATGAAATCAAGATTTAGGAGATTATGATGCAAAACGAAACCATTATTGCTGGATTTGGCGGGCAGGGAGTTCTTTTCACTGGTAAAGTTATTTCGTATACGGCATTAGAAAATGATCTGGAGGTAACATGGTTCCCCTCTTACGGTCCTGAAATGCGTGGTGGTACAGCAAATTGTACAGTGGTCATTTCTGATGAAGAAATAGGTTCTCCTCAGGTTCTTAACCCACGCGCAGCGATTGTGTTAAATCAACCCTCATTAGATAAATATGAAGATCTTATCAGACCCGGCGGATATTTGGTTGTAAACACATCATTAGTCAATCGCCCCGTGAAGCGTAAAGATATCATAACCATTGAGATTCCAGCGACCGAATTAGCAGAAGAGATCGGTGATAAGCGCTATGCGAATGTAGTTTTGCTGGGAGGATTAGCAGCCGCTTCAGATTTTTTAGATATAAAGAGTGTTGAAAAAGGACTGAAAAAAAGCCTTTCGGGTAAAAAAGAAACACTATTCGAAATCAATCAGACGGCCCTGCATAAAGGCGCAAACTACAAACAATAACCCTCCTGTCACGGATTTAATACTTGCTTCGCACATGCAATTATGGTAATATATTGCGACAACCACACCTAAATTAACCTTTTAATCGCTCCTGGAGGAGTGGTTTTTTTAAAAACACACCCCCAAAATTGTTTAAGTAACATTTATATCATTGAAAAGATGAGGTAGGGATTATGCATAACACCTTCCTAACAAAAGAAGGGCACGAGAAATTACAGCAGGAACTTGATTTCCTCCGGAAGGATAGGCGCCAGGAAGTCGCAGCCCGCCTGCGGGAAGCTTCCGATGGTGAAGATCTTGTTGAAAATGCCGAATATGAAGCCGCCAAGAATGAGCAGGCATTTGTTGAAGGCCGTATTAAGGAATTAGAAATCTTGTTAGCAACCGCAAAGATTATTAGTGAAGGCGGCACCAGTGGACTTATCCAAGTGGGTTCAAAAGTTACCATTCGGGAAGAAGGATATGAGGAAAAGGAATCCTTTATTATCGTCGGTGCGGCAGAAGCCAATCCCATCGAGGGTAAGATATCCAATGAATCCCCTCTTGGACATGCGCTGCTCGACCACAAAAAGAATGATTTGGTTGCGGTCGAAGCGCCAGATGGGGAATATAACGTTAAAATATTAAAAGTCTCATAATACGCCACTCCGCCCTAGATGTAGGGGTAGGGTATCATGCACGCAGGAAAATAGTATGGAATTAAGTGATCTTGAAAAAATCCGTGTAGAAAAGCTAAATACCTTACGCCAGCAGGGCATTGAACCATACCCTACTCGCAATTCAGTCAGCCATCAGATCATTGATGTTGTGAATTCTTTCACGACGTTTGAAAAGCAGAACCCAGAACAAGATTTCACTGAAACCTTCACGATTGGCGGTCGAATCCGATCAAAAAGAGCAATGGGTAAATTAGCATTTTGCCACATTGAAGATGGAAGCGGGCGTATTCAGATCATGCTTCGGGTTAATGAGATCGGGAAAGATAAATTAGATCAATTTAAGGATTTCTACGATCTTGGTGATTTCATTCAAGTAAATGGTAGCGTCATGCGCTCCCGAACTGGTGAGATCACTTTACTTGTTGTTGATCTTCAAATGCTAGCAAAAGCAATCAGCCCACTCCCCGCAGCAAAAGACGTGGAGAAGGACGGGAAGATTATCAGCCATGCAACACTTGCCGATCCTGAAACACGCTATCGGCAGCGGTATGCTGACCTCGCAGTGAATAAAGAGGTTCGGGATATCTTCCTGCTTCGTTTTGCAACCATTCGTGCTTTACAAGATTTCCTGGATGATCACGGTTTCATTGAGGTTGAAACTCCGATTCTTCAACCAATTTACGGTGGTGCAGCTGCCCAACCCTTTGAAACCCATCATAACCAGCTGCATCAAAATTTATTTCTCCGAATTTCCTTCGAACTATATCTCAAACGACTCCTCGTAGGAGGTCTGGATCGTGTTTATGAGATAGGTCGGGATTTTAGAAATGAGGGTGTATCTTTCAAACACAACCCGGAATTCACTCAATTGGAATTCTACTGGGCATACGCGGATTATCTCAAAGTAATGGAATTAACTGAAAAGATGATTTCGCAAACTGCCCAAAAAGTCCTTGGATCGCAAATAATCCATTTCAATGGGCATGAGATCAACCTAACCCCACCCTGGAAACGCGTGGAACTCCGGCAGAGTATTGTAGATTTGACAGAGATTGATATCACAGATCACCCTGATACCAAATCATTAGCTGCGGCAATGGATAAAAAAGGCTTCAAGCCAAAACCAGGAGCCCCGCGTGGGAAATTGATAGATGGGTTAATCGGAGACATCCTTGAGCCCAGCTTCATCCAGCCAACCTTTTTATATGACTATCCGCGCGAGATCTCACCGCTTGCAAAGAATAAACCAGAAGATTCATCCGTCGTGGAACGCTTCGAGGGCTTTGTTGGAGGAATGGAACTATGCAACGCCTTCACTGAACTAAACGACCCCCTTGAACAAGAGAAGCGTTTCCTTGAGATGGGGCGTGCTTATGAAGAAAATGATGAGGAACGCCACCCCATGGACGATGATTACCTGCAAGCGATGTCTTACGGGATGCCCCCCAGCGGTGGATTCGGCATGGGCATTGACCGTCTGGTGATGCTGCTGGCAAACAAACGCTCTATCAGGGAAGTTATCCTTTTCCCGCATCTGCGTGAAATCGAAGAATAACCAATATTTTCTTTTGTTATTTAGATAGTTCATAATCTCAGTAGATAGCGCTTCAACTTGTGCCAAGCCACAGAGCTATCGCAATTTTTCTCGATATATGCTTCCAATTCACCCAAATAGGAAATAAAAGCTGGACTATCTTTCCCCCTTTCAGCATAAGATCGGAACATATTTAATAAGCATCAACATCCACGGACTCTTTCTGCTATTGACCGCCATACCAAATACATCCACGCCTTTCGCGCAGCTTTTTCTTCTAACCTTATGAAATATTTCCGGTTTCCCGGTATTCCGGTGCAGTAAGCTCGTAAAAAAACCTGTTGTTAAATAATCTGGTCATTTTATATATCCTACTGAAAATCTCATGGTACTGCTTTAGCGCGTCAGGAAAATTATCACTCAGAGTTATTCATGGGCTGATCCATACATTGGCTTCACCCACCATACCATGAATTTCATTAATCAGGCTGTCATTCACCGCTGTGGAATCATTTGGAAAATCAAAACGATAAGTCTGTCCATTCTCTCTACACAGAAACGCGAATTGGTCATTTCCCGGAATAGATGTCAGGACACCATAGATCTGTCGCAACCGGCGTGTATCTTTTTGCTTCGATCCAGTACTGTTTAGCGTGATCTCAATCACTTTGCATTTTTTAGTATTGGGGTTTTCTATCAAAGGTTGATAACCTTCTCCCGCATCCTCCAATCCAATGCGGGAGCTGTTTTCTTCACCAACCTCGGTATACTCACCGCCGCTGCTTTTTTTTGATATATTCTTGGCGGATGTAGTGTTTGAAAACTCATGACCATTCCAGAGATCAGTTTCCGTCATCGGGCTTGAAATGCCATGTCTTCCGTTATCCGATCCGATATTCACTCGATCAGTATCAGACTCTGAAGGGTGCAACTCAGCAGCGGAAAACTTATCTAAATCAATCTTTTCCACAAAATCCACTAAAATCTTCGGGTCAGACCGCTCTGTATCCACTGTCCCTTTAGCGAACAGCACCTCATCTTTACGGATCTGATCGCTGAATTTTTTCCAGGTTCTTGGAAATATTACTAATTCAACATTGCCTTGAATATCTGCCAATCTTGCGAAAGCCATTTCATCACCCTTTTTTGTGATGATTGTTCGTACATCTTCAATCGATCCACCAACAATCACCTTGCTTTTGTGTTCTACTTCGACAAGTTGACTAGAGTAATGTGTAATGCGTTCTTTTATGAATGGCAAATAAGCAGATAAAGGATGGTCTGATAAATATAAACCCAGCAGTTCTTTCTCCCATTCCAATTGGTCCTTCTTGTTATTTGTTGTGGTCTTTGGAAGCATAATCTCTTCCTGTAAACCTTCAACGTTGCCGAAAAATGTCAACTGCCCACACTCTTTAGCGCGAAAATGACTCTCACTGATCGCCGCAATCTGATTAATGCCTTCCATAATTGCACATCTTGACCCAAATGAATCAAGAGCCCCGACACAAATCATGCTTTCCAGCGCACGGCGTCCAACTTTTCGCAAATCAACCCGGCGGGCGAAATCATTGATATCATTAAAAACGCCATTCTTTCTGGCATTCATAATGATTTCAACAGGATTAAATCCCACGTTTTTTATCGCACCTAAGCCAAAACGGATTGCTGAGGGCTCTTCTTTATGATCCTCAATCTCAAAATCCCATCCACTGTAATTCACATCTGGTGATTCTATTTTAATTCCCATCGATCGGCTGTCAGCCACATAAAACGCAACCTTATCTGTATCATTCTTGGATTGTGACAGCAACGCTGTCATATATTCCAACGGATAGTGTGCTTTCAGAAATGCGGTTTGGATCGCGATTACACCATAATCAGCCGCGTGGCTTTTATTGAACCCGTAATGAGCGAATCCTTCCCAACCGGTAAAAATATCATCTGCAATTTTCTTTTCAATTCCATTTCCAACAGCGCCATCAACAAATTTCTGGTGGTGTTTCTCCAATTCAAGTACTTTTTTCTTGGAGATGATTTTTCGCAGCATATCAGCTTCTGCTGCGGTATATCCAGCCAACTGTATGGCTGCCTGCATAATTTGCTCCTGGTAAATCGCAATCCCATAAGTTTCACTCAGGATCGGTTCAAGCATAGCATGCTGGTAAGTGATCTCCTCTTTTCCTTTCATCCGGGCAATATAACGCGGGATGAACGTCATAGGTCCAGGACGATAAAGCGCGACCATAGCAATAATATGGTCCAATTTTTTTGGCTGCATTTGCACCAAGAATCGCGTCATTGCGACACCTTCAAGCTGAAAAACGCCAGCTGTAAAACCTTTTCCAAGGAACTCGTATGTCTCCGAATCATCAATCGGTATATTCCCAAGATTATATTTAACCCCATGCCGCTTCTCGATCAGAATACATGCCTGCTGCATAATCGTGAGGGTGGCTAGTCCCAAAAAGTCTACTTTGAGTAATCCGAGATGATCAATAACCGACATCTCAAATTGAGTTACTATTTTTATAGGCACATCTTCTGATTTGTTTGTCGGCCGATGCAGTGGTACATAATCGATGACCGGTTTATCAGAAATAACAACTCCAGCAGCATGCGTGCCCGCGTTGCGCACCACACCTTCCATACTTGCTGCTGAGTCAATCAAATTCTTTATGTAATCCTGGCTTTCATACAGTGTTCTTAATTCAGAGACTTGCTCTAAAGCATCATAGATAGTAGTAGGTCTGCTTGGAATATTAGGTATCAATTTTGCGACCCTGTCCACTTCATTCAATGGAATATCCATTACTCGGCCCACATCACGGATTGCAGCGCGAGCGCCTAATGTGCCAAACGTAATAATAGATGCAACATGGTCCTCACCATATTTATTCGCGCAATATTCCATGATCTCTGCACGTTTATCATCCTGAAAATCCAGATCAATATCAGGCATATTCACACGGTCTGGATTTAGGAATCGTTCAAATATCAAACCATATGCCAAGGGTTCTACCAGTGTTATGCCCAAGACATAACCAATAATCGAGCCCGCAGCTGATCCCCGCGCCTCATACCAAATATTATGTTCACGGGCATATCTGCACAAATCCCATACGATCAGGAAATATGCATCAAATCCCATTTTATGTATAACGCTCAGTTCATAAGCAAATCTTTCCTGCACCTCTGGGTCATCAGCATAAGATCCATACCGTTCCTTTAGACCTTGGCCGCATAGTTTTCTTAGGTAGGTCTGGGCTGTCTCACCATCTGGGACTTCGAAGAGTGGCAAATGGTAACCACTGGGGTCCAAATTAACATTGCACCGCTCAGCAATATCAACCGTATTTGTGATTGAGCTTGGTGAAAATTTGAATAATTCCGCCATTTCTTGGGGGGACCGCAAATAATACGAATCACCATTCATACGCATTCTATTCTGGTCGGTTAATACCGCTCCCGTTTGGATGGCTAAAAGGATATCCTGTAAACGAGCATCTTTCTTATCAACATAATGGACGTCGTTTGTGGCTATATATTTTGCGTTATAGCGTTTTCCTACTTCAATAAGGTCTTTGTTTACCTGTTCAAGTTCCGGGATATCATGCCGTTGAAGCTCAAGAAAAAAACGGTCCTTCCCAAATACATCAAAGTACCAGTCCAATAACGGTATCGCTGTTTCAATCCCTCTCTGCATAATAGTAGTGGGGATCTCCCCCTTGAGGCATGCTGATGACGCAATTATCCCTTCAGAATGTTGTTCAAGGAAAGGTTTATCGATCCGGGGGTGGTAATAAAAACCTTCTAACTGGCTTGCACTGGCAATTTTTAGCAGGTTTTGGTATCCTGTTTTATTTTCGGCTAAAAGGATAATGTGGGAAGCGCGTTTATCGAATTGAGCATCCTTGTCAGTCATCCGGCGAGGAGAGAGATATCCTTCCACTCCGATGATAGGTTTTACCCCAGCTGCTTTCGCTACCCGGTAAAACTCTATCACTCCAAACATCGTACCGTGGTCTGTAATGGCCACAGCAGGCATGCCAAGCTCCTTAGTCCGCTTTACAAGCTTCTTTATCTTGCTGAAGCCATCTAATAAAGAATAATGAGTGTGTACGTGTAAGTGGACAAAGGACATACGAATTTAAACCATTAAAAAATGACTTTCATAAGGAATATTTGCATTATAGCACGCAGGCCTTGAAAGCCATTCTTTCAATGCTTAAAGAAGAGTTATTTTTAAGTTTAGGGTTCTATTTTCGCTTGCCCATTGATGCCAAATAAATGACAAAAAGATCCTTACCATCTAATCCAATTGCCTGGTCGGCTAAGTCATCATCAAAAGCAGCAATCGCGCAAACCCCGCAATCAATCGCCTCCGCTAATAAATAAAGATTCTGACACACATGCCCGGCGTCTAGATAAATATACCGAAATCCACGCTGAGAATAACGCCACACCGTTCTATGCGGAACTGCAACCCAAATAAATGTCACTGCTGAGGTTTTCACATGCTGCTGCATCAAGCATGCTTTTGTCAACATTTGATTGATATTCTCCCTACCCGGAAGCCGGGCAAGTTTGTGGCTGAGCGCCAAATACCTGTATAAACCAGGGGAAAGCCCTGTCACATCATTCACCAGCAGATATGTTTCGAAAGGATGGCGGGAACCAGCAGATGGAACAGTCCTTTTTGAAAGCGGTTTTTCAGTCAGCGATTTTACGCCCTGCGTCCCCCATAGCAGAAATGAAAGCTCTTCCAATGTGAGAGGTTTATCAAGGTATTTTCTAAGACTTTCTCGTTTTTCTACCAATTGAAGTAAGCCAACTTCATTCAATGGTACATTTTTGCCTGGCGGAAGATCAAATATTTCCGACCCTTTTTCTAACGGTAATTCTAATGATGGCAGCGGCAACCCTTGTTTTTGTAAACTCGGCTCTAAATTTTCATACTTCGTTAATCGCACAAATTCACGCCCGATTTTATTTCCCATGTCTGCTCCTTTTTTTTCTTCAAAGAAAGTATTTGTGATATTTAATCATTTCCAGATTCAGTATATATCTTTAAAACTACAAACAAGTTGGATAAAGCGTAATACTTTTCCACTAAAGTTTTTTCTTTGTAAATCTTGCACCTATCAGTGAAAATACCTGTCTAATTTCGCTGGACCGCAATAAAACAAGAAGTAAACCATACGTGATTACACCCATTATGATAGATATAACCACGTATCCTCCTGAAACATTGGAGTTCATTAGTCTTTCTGCAAGCCAAATTACGGCGCCCATTCCTGCACTTGCTAATATCGATTTTGTTACTGTCTCTGTAATTCTTTTCCCATTGATCCCATTTAATTTCCTTTTCATTAGAATCAGAAGGATAATGCTTTCAACCGCGGTAGCTGTTGAATTTGCTAATGCAAGACCCCCATGCGGCATCCATCCTAAATTCGAGAAGATTATACTGAAAAGGATACTTAGCAGCAAATTACCGGTCATCGCGCCAACACCGATTATCACTGGTGTTTTTGTGTCATGCAGCGCATAAAAGGCACGGCTTGTAACCTCCATCAGGCAGTGGCCTACTAAACCCATCGAGTACCATAGCAGCGCCCATGAAACCAGTTTTACGGAGTGTATTGTGAAAGCACTGCCTTTATATAAAAGCGAAACGATCGGTTCTCTCAAGAGAATAAGTCCGGTCGCCGCTGGAATTGAAAGGATAAGCACTGCCTGAAGTGTAGAAGTGAGTGAATTGCGCATCTCGTTGATCTCATTCTTCGCCACTTGCGCGGAAAATGTGGGCAAAGCTGCGATTGCGATTGACTGAGCGATAATCGCCTGCGGCATGATCATCAAAGGAAAAGCAAGACTGATCGCAGTAATTGAACCTTCCGATTGAAAGGAAGCCAGGAATGTGTTTAATAGAAAATTGAGCTGTACAACTGCCACACCGAGTAAGCGGGGTGCCATCAGTCGGGCAACTTCCCGCACCTCATCCATCTCCAACCCAAGAGTAAATGAATATTTAAATTCAGGTAGTTTAAGCAGACATGGGATTTGTATTGTCAAATGGAAAATTGCTCCAATTACTACTCCCCAAGCCAATCCGAAAATTCCCATTTTTGGCTCTAACAAGAATATCCCCAATATCCAGCCAACCTGATACATAGCTGGAGCAATAGCGGGAAGCAGGAAATGCTGGTGTGCGTTCAGCGCCCCCATTACTAAACCGCTTAACCCAAAAACTATCGGTGAAAACACTTGAATTCTTAATAACTGCCCGGTCAGTAACACCTCATTATCTGAAAAGCCGGGGGCTATTACATATCGGACAACCTGCTCGGAAAATATCGCGGTTAATATACTAATAACGACCAGCACAATGGTTACTAAATTCATTACGGCTGAAGCTAATCTCCACGCTTTCTGGTTTTCATTTTTTGCCAGCAACCCTGAAAATACCGGAATAAAAGCAGATCCCAAAGCCCCTCCAGCTACAAGATTGAAAAGTATCTCAGAAAATCTATTGGCAGCGAAAAATGCGTTGCTCTCAATCCCGGTGCCAAAATATCTGGCGGTCAGTGTTTTCGCCATAAGGCCAACCAGATTACTGATGATAAAAGCCAACATCACAGTTAATGCACCGCGAGCAATCGTTTTGGTTGCCTTCGAGTCAACGGAGATATTTTTCTGCATACCAGCCATTATACTTGCCTAAAGGATGCTCACAAATAATTTTTTTATAAATCTTTAATCAATATTTTTCGTATATAAAATATAATGATTTGAGTTTGTAAAGGAGCTTTGAATGAAAACCGAGGAATCCACCAATAACTTATCTGCTGAAGATCTGAAAATAAGGGATGTATCAAAGAAACCAGTTAAGGACAAGAAATCCGGGCAGAAAAATCAATTCTTTCTGACAACCATTAAAAAGATAGGTTTCGCACTTCTTTTTTTACTGATCGGAGCGCTGGTTGTTGTATTATCCCTGTATTTGCCATCCGCGAGTGCCTTAAAAAAGGCGCAATCAGAATTGGATCGTTTGATGCCTATAGAAGCCGAATATATTTCCCTTCAGGAAGATTACCAAACAGCCAGCAGCCAGGCAGGTGTGTATAAAATCTTAAGCAATACCAGTCTTCTCCGTACTGCTTTAGTAGATAACAAAACCAGCCGTATAAACCAATACATCCGTTATGTTGAAGAGGATCTCAATAAACTCAGTGTGCTAAAATTCCCAGACATTCCTNCCGATCTTTCCANCCAATTTTCTAAAGTTAAATCTCATGCTTCTAATGATCGATTAAAAGCAATTGATGAACTACAGGATTTCTATAATGATCTACTGTTGTTGATAGACAACTTGGGATAGTAATGAAAAACTCCCCAACGGGAGTTTTTTCTTAATCTGGCCTCTTTTCAAGAATTACCATTAGAACTAATTCTTGTCCTTCGCGAATAACAGTAATTTCCATTTCATCACCCGGGCTTTTATTTGTCACTAAATAAGCCAACAGATCACTAAAACTTCTGATCGGTTCTTCATCAACCGCGGTGATCAGGTCACCACCTGCTGGCAAATCCGAGAATACTGTTTCTGTTGTTCCGCCCCGCAGTCCCGCATCTGATGCCGGCCCATTTTCTGGAACTTCAACCACATATGCCCCAACCGTTTCACTTGAAAAACCTAAAGCTTCCTTTTCAATCAACGTCAGGTTCTCGCGGCTGACAATCCCTAAATATGGGTAATCATATTTTCCATCACGGATCAGGTAGGGCACCACACGTTTCACGATATCTATCGGTATCGCAAATCCAATCCCTGAATTTGAAAGGGCGCCATTTCCTTCTTCGTTTGTACGTATAGCGCGGTTTATACCGATCACTTCACTTTTCATATTTAGAAGCGGTCCGCCGGAGTTCCCCGGGTTAATTGCGGCATCAGTCTGGATAAGATCAGGAGCAGTAAAGAATCCACCGCTTGGCGCTACTCGAAGCGACTCCAACAATCTTCCTCGCGCGGAAACGATTCCAACCGTCATCGTTCCGGATAAACCGTAGGGATTACCGATTGCAACGACATATTGACCCACCTTTACTTCCGACGAACTACCCAGTGCTAACGGTTTTAATCTCGCGTCCCGAAAAATAACTTCCACAACCGCGATATCCGAGTCAAGGTCTGTTCCAATTAATTCACCCTCAGCGCGAAACCCGCTCGGGAAAACGACTTCAATCTGCGAGGCATTTTCTACTACATGATAATTAGTTAAAATATGCCCCTGGTCATCAAACAAAAATCCGGAACCCTGCCCAACAACAAGCCCATCAGAATATACAATGATGGATGCAACCCCTGGGTTCACAGCTTCATAAAGCGAGATCAGTCCTTCATCAGAGGATGCAAAGATAATATTTCCATCTGAGATATTAAGCTGTTCCCCCTGATTTTCCAAGAGTGGAAGTGGGGCCGATCTTTCAATTACCGGAAGCGTACAACCCGAAAAGAGAAGTATTCCAATCACTATCAAACCAAACACTTTGATTTGGATATTATTTTTCATGTCTTTCTCCAATTCAGTGGATTTTCCGCAGTTTTTTAAAAAGGTCTTTTTGCTCGGCAGATAATTTTTTGGGGATATCAATTACTACTGTGACAAACAGGTCGCCAAATGATTTGTTCTGTTTTAATTTCGGCATCCCCTTTCCACCCAATCGGAAAGTCTGCTCTGATTGTGTACCAGCTGGTATCTTCAACAAAACATTCTCAGTCATCGTTTCCACTTCAACTTCTCCGCCTAATACAGAGGAGTATAGATCTATATGCTTGTGAGTATAAAGATTGTCTCCTTTTCTCTTAAATCGATTATCCGCTGTTACCTGAATGATCAGATATAGGTCTCCCTGATCACCCCGGGTATTTTTTGGTCCGACACCTGCCATACGCACTTTAGTTCCTGTCTTTGATCCCGCAGGGATCTTGACCTCAATCTTTTTATCATTCAATTGAATCANCCGCGTGGCTCCGTGATACGCCTCATATAAGGATATTGACAACTGCTGCTGGTAATTTTTTGGCTGGANGGGNTGCGCGTATTGTTGACGTGACCCGCGCTGGTAAGCAGGGTTTCTGCGTCCGCCTGTTCCTCCAAAGAATGTGCGGAAAAAGTCCGAGAAACCACCCATCTCACCGAAGAGATCGCCAAGATCANTTACTTCTACTCTAGTCCCTCCCCCATGACTTCCACCGAAAAGGTCCTCCCAGCTAAACGCGCCTGGCGAACCACCAGCTTGCTGCCAGGATGAATATGAGTTGCTGATCTGGTCATAGCGCGCTTTTTTCTCTGTGTCGCTGAGCACTTCATTTGCTTCATTGATCTCTTTGAATTTCTCTTCCGCTTGTTTATCACCAGGATTCTTATCAGGGTGGTACCGCTTCGCTAATTTTCTATAGGCGCGTTTAATATCATCTGGCGTGGCATTCTTATCCACACCTAGAACTTTGTAATAGTCTTTATAATCCATGCTTACATTTTACGATAAATATAATCTGCCTGTCAGGGTAGAAACGGGGTTCATATATATTTCTAATTTGAACACGGTTGGTATTAAAAAAGCCGCCGCTGGTAGGGAAAACTTACCCAGCGGGGGCTCGCCAAAGGAGGAGACAATGATGAGTGTTTATAATTTTTGCAAAATAACCCATCTGCCACCGCCATAATTTTACTATCGACCCAGGATTATTCAGAGAACAGATGTCATACAGATAGAATGACTTAATTCGTATCAGAAAGCTCCTTTAAAAATTTCTCGATCTCAGAAATCAATTCATCCTCGCTATTATACGAAAACACAAGCATATTCTTATTTGTATTTCCGCTAATGATTTTGGAAATTTTCTTATCCATATGGTGGCAGCACATCACCTGCTTTCCAAGAAAAATTGCCGCCGCAATTTCATATCCAACGCCGTGCGAAGGTGTGCTTACCTCTGCGATGAGCGCATCACAATTCCTCACCCATTCTATATCCCGCTCGTACACATCAACCGCGTTTAGATTAAATTCATCCTTCATCACATCAGGTAATGCTAAATGTGCGGTTGGGACCTTATGACCATTTTCTATCAGATAATTAACGATCCTCTGGTAAATATGCTGGTCTTTACGTCCACCGGTAATCGAACAGGAAAAATAAATATTCATTTTCTCTCCAGGTTTGGATTTTATCATTAGAAAATATCACAATGAAACCTGCATGTTAAAATTAACTTATGCAATCCGTTTCCGAACACATCCAGGGCATACTTAATACCATCCCAGCCAAACCGGGATGCTATCTGATGAAAAACAGCTCCGGTAAGATCATTTATATTGGCAAAGCTGTCAACCTCCGCAGCCGGGTTCGATCTTATTTCCATTCCAGCGCCGACCACAGCCCGAAGACTCGCCGTATGGTGTTTGAACTTGCCGACATTGATTGGATCGTTGTCGGATCAGAACTGGAATCATTGATCCTGGAGATGAATCTGATTAAAAAA
>JGI24724J26744_10000370_pt1 | contig 33684 bp, 19 predicted proteins | sample Cruoilmetagenom7_FD_26744 | JGI IMG/M metagenome (IMG submission 26744) | reverse complement strand
ATAGCGACAAGGAAAAGGATACTGTGAAGCAGGAAGCGCCGCAGAATGGTTCGGATGAAAATATCAAGCGGCGTCAGGAGATTGAAAAAGGCGAACGCGAACCCGACCCAGAAATGGATATTATGACCCACGAGGATTGGCGCAAGCAAGATCACGCCAGCCATAAATTTGCCCAATCATGGCGGCGGACCATTGATGATTTGCGCGGCAAGGATAGATCCGAAGAGAAAAACAGAGATAAAGACCGCAGCCGATGACAACAGGCAGGCCATATTCGCCAGAGCTTGCGCGAGCTGACGGCCATCGTTCGTTTATCCGTACAAGCCAGCCTTCTATGAATCCGCAACCGCTACCTGCATATTTTAAAACATCTAAACACACGCCAACATGCAAAGACACATGAGCATTTGAGAGAGACTGAAATTGATCGGAAAGTTCCTAACAGAAGCAAGTAAGCACGCCGCCTATGGTCTGATTTTTGGGAAGTTCCTCAAAAAGCAGGGCGGGGCAAGAATGCTGACCAGCTCGGAAACTACCGACCTGCTTTCATCCCGCAATACAGGCCTGCTTGTTGACGGCGACCAGGGCAGGTTATCTGAACGCGAAAGTTTCCAGAATGTTTGCGTTATAGCCCGTGTTGGTGCCGGTAAAACCAGTCGCTACATCATCCCGAATGTGCTGGATAAGGCCAAACGCAATTGCTCTATCGTGGTGAATGATCCCAAAGGTGAAGTGTTTGCCGAGACTTCAGGCTATATGCAATCCAAGGGCTACAGGGTGATTGCGATCAACCCCGAAGACCTGGAACAAAGCTCGACGTTCAATCCACTGCTAGAAGCTAAAACAGATATTGAGATCGAGCAGGTTGCGGAAATTTTGATCAAAGCCGGATCAGGAAACCAAAGCAAAGATATGTTTTGGGACAATGGTGCAATCCGTTTGATATCCGTGTTGCTAAAGCTTTTGCAACGCGCCGGATATGTAGACCCCGCCCACTTCACCCTGGGTAATCTATACCACCTGTTGCAAAACTTCGGCACGGACGGATCAACGCTCGATGATTTTTGCATTAAGTGGGCGTACGATCCGCAAAGCCCAGAAGACAGCTCACTGTGGGAAGAATGGAAGGGCGCAACTACCGGAAACAGTAACGCCGTGCAAAGCTTTGCCTTAACCGCGCTGACAGCTCTCAAAGCATTCACCAACAAGAACCTGGTGCAACTCACCAGCTCCAGCTCCTTTGATTTGGAAAGCATCCGGCATGAAAAGACGATTCTGTACTTTATCATTCCGGCGCAACATGCCGAGTATTACGGTTTTTGGACCAGCGTATTTTTCCGCTCTGTGTTTAATGTGGCCATGCGGAGGATGCCGACCAAAGCAACATTGCCGCTCTATGTGCTGTATGATGAGTTTGGCCACTCAAATATACCGGCCTTTGTTTCCGTGGCAAATACCATTCGGGGTTACAAAGTAAGTCTTTCAATTGTGCTGCAATCGCTTTCCCAGCTTTCCGCTAGATATGGCCGAGATTATGCACTGAGTATCCAGGGCGGGTTTAACACCTATTTGGCGTATTCGGGTTCAGATCAGGAAACAGCGAAGTTCTTTGAAGCCATCGCCGGAAAGGTTATTGAGGTTCGTAAGGACAAGATTGAGGATATCACCCAGCAACGTCATGAATATAATTTGTTAAACGCGGATGCAATCCGCCGGATACAAGATCATGAGGCCTTGCTGATTTCTGCAAACAAAAACCCAGCGATTATTCCAACCGTGGGATATTTCCAAAACCGCAGGCTGGCAAAGATACCGAAAAGATACGGCACTGCGTATTTGGTTAAAGCTAATACCAATGCCATGATAAAACGGGTGCCATTACAATGATGAATAGCCTCGCTGACCTCAAAACCATAGCCCTGACGGCTTTGTTCAATCCCTTATTCTTGGGGCTTCTGCTTGTTCTATTTTTTGCTGGAAAATTCTTTGGCAAGCTCACCAAGCGCCTGAATATCTGGAAGATACTCTTGCTGGCCTATTTTGGTTTGTTTCTCTATGGGCCCGTACGTGATGCTGGACCAATTCTGGGTGGCATCTTTTTGTTGGGTATGGCGAGCAACCACACCCGCTTGATATTTTCCGTTTTTGGTTGGGCGCAGAACCTAGGCGATGTAATTTATGCGTTTCGTTATCGTAAGGCGTTTGAGGATATACGGCGGCGTGAGCAGGAACAGGAAAGCCGCGCGGGTGAAGAACGCAAAAGGGCCTATGCGGAATATGACAGGCAGAGCCAGCAGCAGCGTGGCTGGAAGGACGAAGCAGAGCAACATCGGCAGGAGGCAGGAAAGGCCGACGGAGATCTTGGTTCAGGTCAAGAAGGAAGTGCGAGAACTGGGCGCGGTGACAAAAGCGGGTCACAGCGACAACGCGCGGGGCGTCAGAAAGAACGGCCACAGCAGCAGCCAGCGAAGAACACGACACGCGACAGGCATTTGCAGACTTTGGGGTTAAAGCCTGGGCGGGAGTATACTGCGGCGGAGATCAAGAAGGCGTATAGGAAAGCGGTGATGAAGGCACATCCGGACGCTGGAGGATCACAGGCGATTTTTGTGGCGGTGGTGAGCGCGTGGGAGTGGTTTAAATAAACAAGCCCCGCACAATGCGGGGCCTGTTTCTGGTTAATACGCCTTAGCAATGATTGCCTGTGACGTAGCCTTTTTCCCGGTCAAAAAACAAGTTTCGAAATCTGTTTTCCGGTCAAATGGCAGGCAGCGAACTGTATAACCGTAGTCTTTTTTTAGCTGTTTTTCGGCTTCATCTTCAGCACACCACCCGACAGCCATGAACGCATTATTATTCTCGGCAATGGTATCTTTGAATTGCGCCAAGTCGGCAACGTGTACCAGATTATCATTTAACTGGGCTTCTGCTGATGCAAACATTGAATCATGAATATCATCCAGCATTTTCGACATCGCTTCAACCAAATCATACTCCGGTACAGATACCTTTTCGCCAGTATCACGCCGGATCAGGGTAACAGTACCACTAGACATTTCACCTGCCCCATAGATCAGGCGAATTGGCACGCCTTGTTTTTCCCAGTGATATTGCTTCTTACCTAACCGTTCATCTGCATCATCAACCACATAGCGAATAGAAGAAGTTTTGAGCGCTTGGTGGATGTCGCCTAGCTTTTTCTCAAAAGCACTGCATCCAGAAGTACGTTTGTCAGCCACGGTCATCAAAACACACTGAAACGGGGAAATGCGCGGGGGTAGAACAAGGCCACGATCATCTGAATGGACCATGACAATAGCCCCCAAAATCCGTGTGGACATACCCCAACTTCCAGTCACTGGATGTTTAAACCCTCCATCTCCTGTTGCATATTTGATATCATATGTTTCGGCGAACCCTTTACCCATCATGTGGCTAGTTCCCGCCTGAAGGGCCTTACCATCCGGCATACGCGCTTCAATGGTGAAAGTATGATCAGCCCCTGCAAACCGTTCTAGCGGCGTCTTTTCCCCATCAATCACGGGAATAGCCAGTACGGCTTGGCAGAATTCCTTATACTGCGCCAAGGCATCCAAGGTATGTTGCATAGCCTCTTTGGGATCAGCAATCGCCCAATGTGCTTCATGCCAGCTAAACTGGAATGTGCGCAGCAAAAGGCGCGTACGCATTTCGACACGCCAAACATCACACCATTGGTTCCAAAGAATAGGAAGGTCGGATTTAGACTGAAGGACATTTGCCATATCATCATAAATGATAGTCTCCGAAGTTGGGCGAAGGCATAGCGGATCAGCCAGCTTTTCGCCTTTTAATTCTTTGACCATGGCCAATTCCGGTGCAAACCCTTCTACATGATCCGCCTCTTTTTCGAAAAGGCTCATGGGAATGAGTGCCGGAAATCCTTTGTTCCGATAGCTTAGAGCGCGGATGCGCATATCAAATTGATCAGTAATTTGCCGCCAAAGGTCGGCACCATTTTCTTCAAGAATTTGGCACCCTGGCACGGGGCTGTGTTTTGCAATCATGCCGCCAGTGACACACGCATGGAACCATGCTGAATAGTCATCGGATTGAGGCGGAATTGGGGTGTTTACATAGCGTGTCATAGGTTTCTCCCTATATTTGACGGTTGGTTTTAGAGTTGTTTGAGAACTGGCCCAGCAATCGCAACCAGCAGCAGGAAGCTGGCAGTGAAGATCGCCGCCGTGGCCGAAAATGGCTGGTCCATAAAGGCGCTTGCCACGATAATGGCCGCAATTGGCTCGCAGCCGTACATAAGGGTAGCCCACGAGCTGCCGATAACTTCACCGCTAGGGGTTGGTGAAATTCCGACCTGAAACAATGCGTAGCCAAGTCCGGTACAAAAAACGCCTGCAATGGCAGAATTGGAGTTCATGAGAGCATTTGTAAAAATCAGAGTATCGGATGGGTTAGCAATCAATGCCCAACATGCTGAAATAATGAATCCATACAGCAGATAAAAAGCAACAGAAGCCATGTCAGCTTCGGTGGATTTTGTTTCATTCAATACGGGCAAGAGGCCATAGATTGAGCCGCTGGCAATTGCTGCGAGTAGTGCCCATGTAGCAATGGTTGTATCGTTGTGGACCGAAGTAATAACGGCAGCCAAGGCTACTATAATAGACACCAATACAAAGGCATGCCCAAGGCGAAACTTTCCATATGTTTCAACGACCATTCCGACAACGGCAGACACGCCAACGATAGTGATAATGACTGGGGCAACAGCCGCGCCATTCAGGGCGATAGTATACAAAAACGTTGTGCCCCACCCAATCAGCAGTCCGCTGCGCGCAAACCTCAGATGTTCTGCTTTACTGCGGATAAGCTGTTTTGGGTTCGTGATAGAGACCCAAATAAAGACCGCCACGGCCCCCCAAAAGAGGCGTCCAGAGACGAAATGGGCGGTAGAAATTCCCTGTTCGAAAGCGTGGGCTGTGGAAATAACAACCAGACCGATTAAAACGGCGCCCAATGCAAAACATAGGGCACGAAAGATAAGGCTCACATCCATCGGCGGGACCGTGGGACCATCGGATACATCTGTATTGGGCATTTTGCGTTCCTTTAATGGACCGCAAGCTTGAAGGTTCCATAAATTTGGTTTACCATCGCACTTACAGTGATGAGTCCCCTTTTGTGCTGTCGAAGGCTAGGATTGGGGATTTTGGTTCTGTGGAGAGCTGGGAAACCAGCTCTCATCTTTACTTTTAATCATAATAATTATGTTGAAACGTTCAGATGATATCAAATTTCACCTGAAAGACGTTTATCAACACGTGCTAACCTCCTTCAAAGTGAAGGATTGCACACATGTGAAACTCTGTCAACGAATTTCACATGTGTGCAACTGATCGCTTTTGAGGCTTATCAATCGTCTGGATTTTATTTAGGTACACATGCTTATAACCCCAAGCAGGGCTTAGTTATTCTAATATAAGTAAAGATATACGGTTTTAAGGTGATTTTGTGTTACTATAGTGTAACTGGCAGGATTACGTACGTTAGTATTACAAGATGTTCTAGTTAATCATTTAGCGGCTGCTGAAAGACTTTGAGACCCCCTAATTGCCACCGCGCTTATGATTTATAGATTATCGCCTGTACTATTGGCATCTCTTCGTAATTTTAGATCGAATCCAGCCTCAGCCAATAATTCTCGATCATCACTATTCCTGCTAATCCACGTGCTAAGAGCACTGTATGCTTCTGGATCAACGGTTCTTAGAAACTCTCGAGTAAACCCAACATCAAAATATCGCCCATAAATTCTTTTAACAAAAGCAACAACATTTTCTGAGCGTATTTTTTTGTTTCTATCTTTCCACCGTTCGGGGGCAATCTTTGGTAAATCTATTTTGCCCTCAGCGTTGTCTTTGCAATCCAATACAAAACCGAATTCTTTTTCGGCCAACCCAATAACTGTTTTCAAAACGGAGTCCACTACCTCCGCCTGTAATTTATTGGAAAATTGTGCCGACTGAGTATTCAAAACGCCAACCAATTCCTTGGTTATTAAATGTTTATACCTATTAATCAGATCAACGTTACCATTGCGAACCTCTTGAAGCCGCATCAGCATAAGTTCTGGTTTCATATTTTTGTGAAGGTTAACAATTGAAATAATTGAATCCGATAGCTTCCCATAATCAACAGGGTTACTATTCTCTTCGTTTTGTACGTAGTCTTTCAAGACAACACCTTCTCCAAACGCTCACGCAAAGCAACCTACCTTCCAACAAGCAATTGGACGTAGCGAGTGCCACGCCAGAGAATAAGAGTCAACCTCTTAACTTCTGCTGACATTATAGAGAAAGTGCGACAAAATTCAAGTAAACTTTTACTTTACTTTTATAGCTGTTGATTCTATCAGGAACAGCCATTAATGCACATCGAGTAGCGCCAAAAATGAATGTACAAAAACTATCTGGCTCGGATATTTCCGAGGCCACTCTTCTGGACAAAACCATCTTTGCCTTTCTTGGGTCGACATCCGAATTTGCACATTCAAGAGGTGTGACAGAAAGCTTAAAAAAGCGCCTTATACTAATCTTGGGTGTTTTGCATAAATGCATCGAAGAAGAGGCGTTTGACACTACCAAATACAAGTGGATCACCGAGGGAAAAGAAGAGGAATGGGTTTCTTTTGTTACTATTAGAAACCAGATGAATAAGCCTTCTTTCGCCACAGGAAGAGCTAAAAAATTCCCATTTTCTTTCGCAGCCATTTGCACCATCGGACTTGATATTCTAACTCTTAACCCAGACGCCGCGGAGCCTCACTACAACTCCCCTCGGATAGACAGGTTCAAAGAGCTAACAAAACCCATTTATGGGGAGGGAAGCAATAGTAATCGGTTGACGGTATTTAAACAAATCATTGAAAAAATGAGGAGTTATTCTCATCAAAGCATTCCGAACTGGACGGTCTCAATTGAAGAAAAAACCTCCCATATCGTTATAAAAACAGGGCGTACCAGTCATTTTCATTCTGCAAAAGACACCAGTGACTACAGACCCTCTTTAGATGGGAAGTACACCGTTTTTCGTAAGGCTATTCATTCAAGTAAGTCAAAGGTATTTTATATACGAGAAACTCTAGTTCTTAGAGAAAGGCCTTTTGGTATGATCTTTGAATGGCATACTGTCATGGGTAAAAGCGCCGCTAAGGGAATCTTTAAAGGAATGGCAGCGTTTCCCAAGTCGTCCCTATGGTTAATCGGCTCCGATGATAGCTCAGATTTTTTCAGAATGCGTTGTGCTGCGTTGCCTTTAAGGGACATGCTAGAATGCAGCGTTGATCAGTTTGTATTCGGTGAGCTTTTATCCACAACACCCGATCCTGACAATTCAATACCAGCATCAAGAACAATCGCGGTAAAGGCTATAAACAAAGAAGAATACATGAAATCAGACAACTACCTCAATGAAATGTCTGCGTTTATTTCTAAGGACGAAATCACCCAGTTTTTAACTCCCGACGAAATCAAATCCATTTTGTAAAATCGGAAGCTAAGTATAATTCTACCTGCTTCTGGTTATAAGCAGGTATAATCACCCTGCCCTATCTTGTTGCTACAAAACGATTTTCTCAAAACTCGCATTGTATAATACCTGCTATTAGGTAAAATACCCTTATTAGCAGGTTATTAATGAGCATATTATGGCAAAGCAAAAACGGCCCTGGAACAAGGATTTGATCATCGGGCGCAAGAAGCACTTGACGCCGGAGCAAGTGGCGACGATCCGCACCCTGCTTTCCCAGAAAGGCAATGTGCGCAACATGGCCCTGTTTAACGTGGCGATTGATAGTTCCTTGCGTGGCGTGGATTTGATGGCTTTAAACGTGTCCGATGTGCTGGACGGGTTTGAGATCAAAGAGCGCGTGACGGTTGAGCAAAGCAAAACCAAGGGACGGGTCAGCTTTGGCTTGCGGGATAATACCCGCGTGGCACTAAAGGAATGGATTGATACGGAAGATAAGGACTACGGAGAGCCGTTGTTCACGTCCCTCAAGGGCAACAAGGGTTCCAGGCTGTCTGTGGATCATTACCAGCACCTGGTGAAGCAGTGGATCAGCATGGCGCAGCTCGATGCCGCACAGTACGGCTCACACTCGCTCAGGCGTACCCGTGTGGCTCATATCTACCGTAAGACGGCCAACCTGCGTGTGGCGCAGGTTTTGCTTGGCCACAAGAACATCGAGAGCACCACTCGCTATCTGGGCATCGAAGAAGAAGAAGCGATGGATATTGCCAAGCAGTTTGAGATTTAAGGTTTCTCGCCACCCCTACAACGCGTGAAGTTACACTCGGGGCGCTCGGAACGTGCCTTTAATGCAATCTTTATCTCTCACCGCAACCTGGCTATGCGTCTTTTTCTTGAATCCGCTTCCAGCAAAGAGTTCGTCACCTTCTGTAAATAGCCCCCGTACAGTTTCGAATGGCGGCTCATTCTGACGATCCAGAACAGTGTGCAGGTGCTTAATTACCGCACAATCGAGGTATCTAAGCAAATTATCTTCGTCAGTGCTAGTTCCTTGTTTGTTTTTTGGAAGCTCTCGGTCATCATCTGCCATATTAATAACCTCGACAAATGATTCATAAGAATCACGTAATATTTCCAGGCTATCTCTTGATACTAAATCAAGACAATTCCCTAAATCAATCACAGCTCCAACAACAAATGGGGCCTTAAAATCACCTCTTTTGACTTTCCAGTCAGCCCATTCCCACGCCCGAACGGGATCTGCTTCCCAGAAATAAACACCAGGGCCGAGCCAATCAAAATCTTTGTTACTGTCTTTCATCAAGGTGCTGCCGCTCAGCACCTTTTCGCCAACTTCCTGGCTACACCCATGATAGCCCAGAATGAACGAGGTATGCAGTCTAGCCATTAATTAGAGTTAGAACTCACATATTCAGGAGCCAGCGCACCGTCGGGCAGGTAAATACCCTCGTCGACCAAAGCTGCTTTGGCCGCTTCTACGTTTGAGGTTGCATTGCTAGTATATGCACGCAGCGCCTCTTTAAGCTTGTCTTTGCGATCTTTGGTCATCTATCACTCCATATCCTGCTGATATCCTAGCATAGCCTCATGAAGTAAATATATAAAAAACGTTAATGCTTCCGCAGAATGCCAAATGTTTGACTCTCTCCAAGAAATGAGTACACTGTAACACATCTTAGTACATAAACACAGAAGTATGGCACCAATGGCAACCGCAACATTTACAACACGGCTCGATACAGAAGTGAAAGCTGATCTCGAAGCAATCGCACGTTATGAAGATCGTTCGGCTTCATACCTCGCAAATCAAGCAATCACAGCGCTGGTGGAAGAACGCAAAGCAACCCATGAGTTAATCGGGGTTGGCCTTAAGCTGATTGATAAAGGTGTTTCTATTTCAGAAGAAGCAATGGATGCTTGGTTTGATGGGCCGGATGATGCCCCTTTCCCTGCCCCCGATACTTTTGAACGATAACTCACAACTATGAAAATTCAATTCTTAGAATCCTCTGCCCCTGGCATTCGCTGGATGCGGCGATATTTCCGTGAGCAACAGCAACTCAATGCAAAGGCCGCGTCAGAGAGTTACAAAAACACCAGGAATTTATTGAAACAAGAGCCATTTATTGGGCATGTGTTTGATGAAATTGACGGTGTTTTTGAGAAAGAAATCTCCAAGACGCACTTCTCCATTATTTACGCGGTTAAAGATGAGACCATTTATATCATTGATATTCGTGATCATCGCGGTTTTCGTAGCAGCAATGCGTTGCGTCAGTATTCACAGCACCTAAAGAAAAAGTATGACCTGTAGAGGATTAATAATTTCAGTGATTTGTGTTTAATTTGTTATTAATGTTATTTCGATTAAACCGATTATATAAGTTATTTGCATTATTTTTGTTTAACCGTATTATCCCCATATGAAAATTACGATTTACAATATGAAAGGCTCTGCGGGTAAAACCCCTATCGCGGTCAATATAGCCCTAGATAAGGGGTATGCACTTGCTACAAATGAGCCTTACAACTTACTCGATACAGTTATTCCCGAAGAGCGCCTTATATCTTTACAGCCGGATCAAGCGTTCCCAGAACTTCCCGATAGTATTGAGGTGGTTTTTGATCTCGCAGGACTTATGACCCGCGATGCACAAGCCAGCATTCTATCGGCAGTGAAGCAATCAAACGTTATCGTAGTACCCATTTATAACGAACTGAAATGTATTCACGCGGGGATACATACAATTAGAGAGCTTTTGCCTCATAATAAGAACATCGTGGTTGTCGCGACAAAGCTTGCCAAGAAAAAAGGCGAGTTTTTTACTGACTGGAACGATAGCGATGACCTAAAAAATATCAAAAATGTAGTCGAAGAAACAGTGGGGCAGGGGATACCCGTATTCCCGCTCAAGTTTTCAAAGGTTTTTGATGTAATTTTTGAACGCGAAATGTCTATCGGCCAACTCATGCAAGCCGAGCCGTTGGCGCGTTATACCTACAAAGACGTAGCCGCCCAATTTAACGCTTTATTTTCCTATCTTGAGAAAACTTATGCCTAAGAAAAATGATCTTTCTGTATTCAAAACAGCCGCGCCCTTAGCGGAACAATCCACTGCAATCCTTGCCCCGAAAACAAGGGGGCGCAAAGCAAAACCAGAAAGCGAAAAGGAATCCGAGATCATTGCCATAAAATTTACTAAATCCGAACTGGCAATGATTGAAGAAAAGGCTGGCTTGGTACCAAAATCAACATACCTAAAGCATCTAATACGCACAAAAACGGGTATATTTAAATAACCTATTAAACAAGTTATTTCGGTTAAACCTATTTAACTTGTTTTTCTAGTTCATCCAATTTACTCAAAAACTCATTCCAGTCTAATACGCCATGTGATTTTGCAACTTGCTGGATATTAGGAAAATCTAGCCCTTTGGATTTCCAATAAGCGCAAACATCCAAGAAGATGAGTGAGCCACTCCAACCACTTCGTTTAAAGTCATCTACATAAAACTTGCTGCCTAAATTTGCTGCAAATTCCTTCTGAAAGTCACCCTGTGTAGAAGAGGGGAGGGAGGTGAAATGCACTTCAATAGCGTCCCATACCGATTGCCTATTTTCACGTTCAATTTTCTTACGTGTGCTTTTTAAAACCTCTATTTTTTGTTCAATCTTTGCACGCTTACTTTGGGCTTCCTGTACAAACTTTTTTGCGTCTTTTTCGGCACGTATTTCTGTTTTATAATCCTCTTCAACAGCCTTTTTTAAAAACCCAGAAAGTGAAGATTTAATCCGTCCAGTCTGTTTTTGTTGGTTCGTATAATCCAGCTTGTCTTCGAGATATTCCTCTCCAAATTCAATAATCCATTGTCGCGATAAAATCTTGGAAACGCCTATATTTACAAGGCGTTTATACACTTTACTGGAATTGATTTCGTCATTCTCTTCAATTTCCAAAAGGGCAAGTTGCGGATTATGATGCACGTGGAATTTCACATGGGAAACCTTCCTCCCATTTTTCTTAAATTCTGGCTCAAGCAAGATATTTGAACTTGCATTCACCTCTTTTACCGCAGGCTTAATAATCCGTGCGTTAAGCCTTTTGAAATCCGTGTAATATTCATCACCTTGCAACCCCATAATCTTTCGAAACTGATCTAAGCTCCAAAAACCTGTAGATTTTGTGTTGATAAAGCGATTGCAGTTTTCATAAAGCGCTAAAGCATGGGTGCTGGTAAACTTCCTTTGTACGGCCATGTTAATCCGCGAATACACTTCTGGATTATACAGCTTTTCAGCTAAGGAACTTGAATACTCGTACTTGCATTTTCCCTTTTCAATTTTTGCTTCTGCTAAAAGGGTGGAAACACCCCAAGATGTTTCGCCTTTTTCATCAAAAACATCCCATTCAATCGGCGTTGTAACCAGACCCCGTAATGAATCCTTGAGGTGGGCATAGTTACGCCCCTCAAACCCAATTACGCCACATAGCAAGGATATATCTATTTCATGGGATTTTTCAGTTACTAAATGCTCATAAGCATGAAGCAACAAAGCATTGGAAAGCTTTCTTTGAATAAGCGAAAGCTTTGCCCCAACGTGAATCGCTGAAACATCCTTTTTTACAATTCCTGAAAGCTGCTTTTCTTTTTTCATTTTCCGAACTTATTACTAAATCAAAACACATCTTAACCATAAGACCCAAATTTGCAAATGTTTTTGAGACCTATTACGGTGGATATTGTGAGTAAATAACAGAGGGGGACTAGCGCTAGTGATTTACCCTAAAATAGCCAGTACCAAATTTGGAGACCTTTCAGAGGGTCTTTTTCGTGTAAGAGGGCGGAAATAGGCTATAACTAGCTGAAAAGTAAGGATTTAATATCCGAGTTTTTCCTGCACAATTATGGGGACCTTTCAGCCCAATTATGGGGACCTTTCGTACCAATTATGGGGACCTTTCGTACCAATTATGGGGACCTTTCGTACCAATTATGGGGACCTTTCCCCTCGTAAGACTTTGTAATATAGCCATCTTTTCGACCCTAAATATACTTAAAGATTCTTAAAGACTCTTAAACAACAACAAGGGCCAATTTTGCCCCGTTGTTTTGGTTGTTGTTTTCTTTTTTATTATTTTCATATTTTTTGAGGGACAAAAAGAAAGGTTAGCTACAGTTTTCTATCGCAGTGCCATTCATTGAGATCGTTGTGTTTGGGGTAATGGCTGCGCATATCAGCAACGTTTTCGGTTTTTGCAGCGTCCAGAAAATACGCTGTGCAGATATTTCCAGGTTCATCATTGTCGAGAAAGAGCTGTACTTCTTCGTATCGCGGATTTTCAATGTAGGGCAGAGCGCGGGCTTTGAGGGCAGTAGAATTAAGCACCAGCGTATCGCTATCCGGCTCGTTGAGGTTTTTCATAGTCAGGTAGCTGAGGAAATCCGTGAAGCCTTCAAAGATCATCAACTTTGTTTGGTTTGTACCTTTGTGAAACGTCACGTTTTTACCGATTCCAACAAAGCCCTTAAAAAGCGCGTTACGGGCTTCAAAGCCATCTCCGGCTGGATAACCTAGGGCAAAGTAGTTCCCCGCGCCCTGAGGGGGCTTAAAATCGATTTGAGAGAGGTATTTGGATGCTATATCGGGGTCTATTTTGCGTTTCTGCAAATATTGCAGCAATGCCGGATGCTTTAAGGGACTTGCCGAGATCAAAATCAGCGCCCTGGATGTGTTGTTTTCTTTTTGACCAGCAAGTTTGGTTTTAGCTTCACTACTCATTTGCGCGCCAGCGCCGATTTCTGGGGTGCTGAATAGGGTAGGGGCAGTTTTATGGGTGTGGCCACCAGCAGAGAATAAATTTGTTTTTTCGAGGTGTCTGAGGGCTTCCCTAACATTGCAAAAACACAGCTCGCATACGAGGTCGATAATATTTCCACCTTTATCTAAGCCGTGATCATACCAAAGCTGTTTTTGCGTGTCGATTTTGAAGGACGGGGTTTTATCGCCTTGGCGTATTGGGCTGGAATACCACAGCTCGCGGCCACCTTTGTTGGATGCAGCAGCTTTGATACCCTGGCTTTGCAGGTAGAGATCAATCGGGATGGTTCGGGCTTGGTTTGAGTTCATAGGCTGAAATTAAATGGATATAATTGGATATTTATCTGTTTGGATTTTACCCAGAAAGATAAGAAGGGCAATTTATTAACACAGGTTAAGGTTGAAAGAACAAAGCGAGATCGCTATACTAATTACTAGGTGAAATCTGTTGGAAATAGGAATTAGTTAATGTCTAAAACATATCGGCTTTTTATCAGCCACTCTTGGAAGTATGGCGATGCTTACGACAAAATGGTCAAATTTTTAGATGACCAGGGAATTGAATACTACGATCACTCTGTTCCGAAAGATGACCCCGTACACACCAACGGAACTGATAAGCAGCTACAGGCTGCTATTGACGCCAAAATTAAGGGTTGTAGTGGTGTAATTATTCTTGCCGGAGTTTATGCCAGCTATAGCAAGTGGATTAAAAAAGAGATCGAAATTTCAGGCGATTATGCGAAGTCTATTATCGCGGTTGAGCCATGGGGATCTGAAAAAACCTCAGCAGTAGTAAAAGATGCAGCGGACAGAGTTGTAAAATGGAATGCAAAATCGCTTGGCGATGCAATCAAGGATTTATTCTAGATGTCCAAAAAAGCGCTAATTGTTGGTATAGATTATTATGCACACTCAAATTCTCTTTTTGGGTGTGTAAACGATGCTCATTCTGTCAATTCCGCGCTCGAAAGGCACTCGGATGGGACACGAAATTTTGCAACAAAATTATTAACGGGAACTAGCAAAGAAAGTTCAGTTAATCGCCGGGAACTTCGGCAGGCTGTGAGTGAGCTGTTCTCTGGTACTGATGATATTGCCCTCTTCTATTTTGCTGGGCATGGATACATTGAGCAAGTTGGTGGGTTTTTAATATGCTCAGATAGTGCAGATGGGGATGATGGCTTATCATTAAATGAGCTGGTCGCCATTGCAAATGCGTCGAAAGCAAAAAATCGTATAATTGTTCTGGATAGCTGCCACTCAGGAATTGCAGGAAATTCAAAAATTAACGATGAACACACCACTATCAATATCGGAGTTACAATTCTCACAGCATCGACACAAAAACAATACGCTGTAGAAAAAGATGGTTCGGGGCTTTTCACCACCTTATTCGTGGATGGGTTAAATGGTGGAGCAGCCAATTTATTAGGCGAGGTTACTCCTGGGGCGGTTTATGCACACATAGACCAATCTCTTGGTCCGTGGGATCAACGGCCAATGTTCAAGACGAATGTGACGACATTCACATCACTTAAAAAAGTTCAGCCGCCAATCACATTGGATACTTTAAAAAAGCTACACAAGTATTTTGAAAAACCTGGGATTGAGCTCAACCTTGATCCTAGTTTTGAGCCAGACAGCCCATCACCTGATGAAGAGAAAAATGAAATATTTGCTGACTTGCAAGAAATGGTGAAGGTAAATTTGGTGAGGCCTGTTGGCGAAACCCATATGTATTATGCTGCTATGAATTCAAAATCTTGTCAGTTAACGGTTCTTGGCGAACATTACTGGAAGCTTTTGGATGCTGATATTATTTAGCGCTAGACCGCATGAATAATGAAAGTAGCTTTACATGAAGAACGCGTGAAGAAACTTTCATTTGACACCCTCTGAATTTTCCTCAAAATATGCAGACGAAGTGCATTGCAAGATTGTAAATTCGTAACGAACAGTTTTTAAAGCTCGCTACGCTAGCTCAAAAATGTCCGTCGAATTCACATCTTGCCAGGGGGTTTTCACCCCTGCACCCCAGACAAGGGATATCGCTTAAGGCGCGTTTCCCTTTGAACCTTTTTAGCCTTTTACGAGCCTGATGGACAGAAGCGACTACCAGAAAACCTACCGCGAAAAGTACAAGGATCAAGCCAAGCGCGTGAACCTTACTTTTTCTTTACGGGAGTTTGTGAGCATTTCGCGGGGCGCAAATTCTTCGGGTATCGCTGTTGCGGCCTACGCCAAACGCTGCGCCATGGAGGCGCACCATCACAGGGCGGCCAGCATTCCAGAGGAAGTGCTGGAGCAGCTTGAAGACCTCAGGCGTATGGTTCGCATTATGGGCAATAATTTGAACCAAATGGCGAAGCATTCCAATCGCGTCAAACAGGTTTTAGACGACAACGAACCTTTCGTTCATCTGCAAAACCTGGAAGCCGAGCTGAAGGCCGCGATTGCCCAGGTCGCAAAACACAGTGCCAAATCCCAGACGGACGACGGGTCATGATAATCAAATCCATGAGCCGCAAGGTGCCGAGCTTTGGGCAGCTCTTGGAGTATATCGACCGCGATCTTGGGCAGGATGCTTTCAGCATTCGCCACAACCTTGCAGGCCGAAAACCCCAAACCATCCGCGCGGAATTTGAACGCAATGGTGAACTGCTGAAGCAACGTAAAAACGGTAATTACCTGTTTCACGAAATCATCTCGATCACCCGCGCTAAGGGCTTATCTGCTGAACAGCAGAAATCCCGTCTTCAGGAAATTGCGCAAGAATACATAAATGCCCGTTGTCCGGAAAATTTGGTCTATGGCGGACTGCACCAGGATAAAGATCACAGCTACCACATGCACCTGATGATCTCAGCCAACAGGGTTGGAAATGAAAAACGCCAGCAACTCAGCAAACACCAGTTTCGCCAGATACAGGTGAAACTCGAAGAGCATGTTTTGCAGCACTACCCTGAACTGGAACAAAAATTGGCTATCGGGAAACGCTCGGATCGTGGGCGCAGCAAAGGCGAGGCCGAACTGGAACGCCGCACTAAATCCCGCCCCAAGCGCGAGGTGATCCTAGAGCGGGTGCAAACGGCCTTTGATACTTCAAATGATCGAGATAGCTTGCTGGACGCCCTGGGGCATCACAATTTGGAACTCTATGTTCGAGGTAAAACCCTGGGCGTCATAGACCATGAGACAGGTAAAAAGCACCGCCTGAAAACCCTTGATCTTGAAATAGCCGACAGGGTGGAAATCCGGCTTTCGGGGCAGGAGGCTGAACCCAGCAAAACGGTTGAGGGTGAGGATGATCTGGAGCAGGGACAAAAAACAGAATTTGCGGGTCAAAAAGAAAAAGTGGCTGAGCCACAGCGCCAGAGGCAGCATGTGGATAAACAACAACACCAGGGACAGCGGCGAGATGAGGCGAAGGAGCGCACAATGAGGGATAGCGACAAGGAAAAGGATACTGTGAAGCAGGAAGCGCCGCAGNATGGTTCGGATGAAAATATCAAGCGGCGTCAGGAGATTGAAAAAGGCGAACGCGAACCCGACCCAGAAATGGATATTATGACCCACGAGGATTGGCGCAAGCAAGATCACGCCAGCCATAAATTTGCCCAATCATGGCGGCGGACCATTGATGATTTGCGCGGCAAGGATAGATCCGAAGAGAAAAACAGAGATAAAGACCGCAGCCGATGACAACAGGCAGGCCATATTCGCCAGAGCTTGCGCGAGCTGACGGCCATCGTTCGTTTATCCGTACAAGCCAGCCTTCTATGAATCCGCAACCGCTACCTGCATATTTTAAAACATCTAAACACACGCCAACATGCAAAGACACATGAGCATTTGAGAGAGACTGAAATTGATCGGAAAGTTCCTAACAGAAGCAAGTAAGCACGCCGCCTATGGTCTGATTTTTGGGAAGTTCCTCAAAAAGCAGGGCGGGGCAAGAATGCTGACCAGCTCGGAAACTACCGACCTGCTTTCATCCCGCAATACAGGCCTGCTTGTTGACGGCGACCAGGGCAGGTTATCTGAACGCGAAAGTTTCCAGAATGTTTGCGTTATAGCCCGTGTTGGTGCCGGTAAAACCAGTCGCTACATCATCCCGAATGTGCTGGATAAGGCCAAACGCAATTGCTCTATCGTGGTGAATGATCCCAAAGGTGAAGTGTTTGCCGAGACTTCAGGCTATATGCAATCCAAGGGCTACAGGGTGATTGCGATCAACCCCGAAGACCTGGAACAAAGCTCGACGTTCAATCCACTGCTAGAAGCTAAAACAGATATTGAGATCGAGCAGGTTGCGGAAATTTTGATCAAAGCCGGATCAGGAAACCAAAGCAAAGATATGTTTTGGGACAATGGTGCAATCCGTTTGATATCCGTGTTGCTAAAGCTTTTGCAACGCGCCGGATATGTAGACCCCGCCCACTTCACCCTGGGTAATCTATACCACCTGTTGCAAAACTTCGGCACGGACGGATCAACGCTCGATGATTTTTGCATTAAGTGGGCGTACGATCCGCAAAGCCCAGAAGACAGCTCACTGTGGGAAGAATGGAAGGGCGCAACTACCGGAAACAGTAACGCCGTGCAAAGCTTTGCCTTAACCGCGCTGACAGCTCTCAAAGCATTCACCAACAAGAACCTGGTGCAACTCACCAGCTCCAGCTCCTTTGATTTGGAAAGCATCCGGCATGAAAAGACGATTCTGTACTTTATCATTCCGGCGCAACATGCCGAGTATTACGGTTTTTGGACCAGCGTATTTTTCCGCTCTGTGTTTAATGTGGCCATGCGGAGGATGCCGACCAAAGCAACATTGCCGCTCTATGTGCTGTATGATGAGTTTGGCCACTCAAATATACCGGCCTTTGTTTCCGTGGCAAATACCATTCGGGGTTACAAAGTAAGTCTTTCAATTGTGCTGCAATCGCTTTCCCAGCTTTCCGCTAGATATGGCCGAGATTATGCACTGAGTATCCAGGGCGGGTTTAACACCTATTTGGCGTATTCGGGTTCAGATCAGGAAACAGCGAAGTTCTTTGAAGCCATCGCCGGAAAGGTTATTGAGGTTCGTAAGGACAAGATTGAGGATATCACCCAGCAACGTCATGAATATAATTTGTTAAACGCGGATGCAATCCGCCGGATACAAGATCATGAGGCCTTGCTGATTTCTGCAAACAAAAACCCAGCGATTATTCCAACCGTGGGATATTTCCAAAACCGCAGGCTGGCAAAGATACCGAAAAGATACGGCACTGCGTATTTGGTTAAAGCTAATACCAATGCCATGATAAAACGGGTGCCATTACAATGATGAATAGCCTCGCTGACCTCAAAACCATAGCCCTGACGGCTTTGTTCAATCCCTTATTCTTGGGGCTTCTGCTTGTTCTATTTTTTGCTGGAAAATTCTTTGGCAAGCTCACCAAGCGCCTGAATATCTGGAAGATACTCTTGCTGGCCTATTTTGGTTTGTTTCTCTATGGGCCCGTACGTGATGCTGGACCAATTCTGGGTGGCATCTTTTTGTTGGGTATGGCGAGCAACCACACCCGCTTGATATTTTCCGTTTTTGGTTGGGCGCAGAACCTAGGCGATGTAATTTATGCGTTTCGTTATCGTAAGGCGTTTGAGGATATACGGCGGCGTGAGCAGGAACAGGAAAGCCGCGCGGGTGAAGAACGCAAAAGGGCCTATGCGGAATATGACAGGCAGAGCCAGCAGCAGCGTGGCTGGAAGGACGAAGCAGAGCAACATCGGCAGGAGGCAGGAAAGGCCGACGGAGATCTTGGTTCAGGTCAAGAAGGAAGTGCGAGAACTGGGCGCGGTGACAAAAGCGGGTCACAGCGACAACGCGCGGGGCGTCAGAAAGAACGGCCACAGCAGCAGCCAGCGAAGAACACGACACGCGACAGGCATTTGCAGACTTTGGGGTTAAAGCCTGGGCGGGAGTATACTGCGGCGGAGATCAAGAAGGCGTATAGGAAAGCGGTGATGAAGGCACATCCGGACGCTGGAGGATCACAGGCGATTTTTGTGGCGGTGGTGAGCGCGTGGGAGTGGTTTAAATAAACAAGCCCCGCACAATGCGGGGCCTGTTTCTGGTTAATACGCCTTAGCAATGATTGCCTGTGACGTAGCCTTTTTCCCGGTCAAAAAACAAGTTTCGAAATCTGTTTTCCGGTCAAATGGCAGGCAGCGAACTGTATAACCGTAGTCTTTTTTTAGCTGTTTTTCGGCTTCATCTTCAGCACACCACCCGACAGCCATGAACGCATTATTATTCTCGGCAATGGTATCTTTGAATTGCGCCAAGTCGGCAACGTGTACCAGATTATCATTTAACTGGGCTTCTGCTGATGCAAACATTGAATCATGAATATCATCCAGCATTTTCGACATCGCTTCAACCAAATCATACTCCGGTACAGATACCTTTTCGCCAGTATCACGCCGGATCAGGGTAACAGTACCACTAGACATTTCACCTGCCCCATAGATCAGGCGAATTGGCACGCCTTGTTTTTCCCAGTGATATTGCTTCTTACCTAACCGTTCATCTGCATCATCAACCACATAGCGAATAGAAGAAGTTTTGAGCGCTTGGTGGATGTCGCCTAGCTTTTTCTCAAAAGCACTGCATCCAGAAGTACGTTTGTCAGCCACGGTCATCAAAACACACTGAAACGGGGAAATGCGCGGGGGTAGAACAAGGCCACGATCATCTGAATGGACCATGACAATAGCCCCCAAAATCCGTGTGGACATACCCCAACTTCCAGTCACTGGATGTTTAAACCCTCCATCTCCTGTTGCATATTTGATATCATATGTTTCGGCGAACCCTTTACCCATCATGTGGCTAGTTCCCGCCTGAAGGGCCTTACCATCCGGCATACGCGCTTCAATGGTGAAAGTATGATCAGCCCCTGCAAACCGTTCTAGCGGCGTCTTTTCCCCATCAATCACGGGAATAGCCAGTACGGCTTGGCAGAATTCCTTATACTGCGCCAAGGCATCCAAGGTATGTTGCATAGCCTCTTTGGGATCAGCAATCGCCCAATGTGCTTCATGCCAGCTAAACTGGAATGTGCGCAGCAAAAGGCGCGTACGCATTTCGACACGCCAAACATCACACCATTGGTTCCAAAGAATAGGAAGGTCGGATTTAGACTGAAGGACATTTGCCATATCATCATAAATGATAGTCTCCGAAGTTGGGCGAAGGCATAGCGGATCAGCCAGCTTTTCGCCTTTTAATTCTTTGACCATGGCCAATTCCGGTGCAAACCCTTCTACATGATCCGCCTCTTTTTCGAAAAGGCTCATGGGAATGAGTGCCGGAAATCCTTTGTTCCGATAGCTTAGAGCGCGGATGCGCATATCAAATTGATCAGTAATTTGCCGCCAAAGGTCGGCACCATTTTCTTCAAGAATTTGGCACCCTGGCACGGGGCTGTGTTTTGCAATCATGCCGCCAGTGACACACGCATGGAACCATGCTGAATAGTCATCGGATTGAGGCGGAATTGGGGTGTTTACATAGCGTGTCATAGGTTTCTCCCTATATTTGACGGTTGGTTTTAGAGTTGTTTGAGAACTGGCCCAGCAATCGCAACCAGCAGCAGGAAGCTGGCAGTGAAGATCGCCGCCGTGGCCGAAAATGGCTGGTCCATAAAGGCGCTTGCCACGATAATGGCCGCAATTGGCTCGCAGCCGTACATAAGGGTAGCCCACGAGCTGCCGATAACTTCACCGCTAGGGGTTGGTGAAATTCCGACCTGAAACAATGCGTAGCCAAGTCCGGTACAAAAAACGCCTGCAATGGCAGAATTGGAGTTCATGAGAGCATTTGTAAAAATCAGAGTATCGGATGGGTTAGCAATCAATGCCCAACATGCTGAAATAATGAATCCATACAGCAGATAAAAAGCAACAGAAGCCATGTCAGCTTCGGTGGATTTTGTTTCATTCAATACGGGCAAGAGGCCATAGATTGAGCCGCTGGCAATTGCTGCGAGTAGTGCCCATGTAGCAATGGTTGTATCGTTGTGGACCGAAGTAATAACGGCAGCCAAGGCTACTATAATAGACACCAATACAAAGGCATGCCCAAGGCGAAACTTTCCATATGTTTCAACGACCATTCCGACAACGGCAGACACGCCAACGATAGTGATAATGACTGGGGCAACAGCCGCGCCATTCAGGGCGATAGTATACAAAAACGTTGTGCCCCACCCAATCAGCAGTCCGCTGCGCGCAAACCTCAGATGTTCTGCTTTACTGCGGATAAGCTGTTTTGGGTTCGTGATAGAGACCCAAATAAAGACCGCCACGGCCCCCCAAAAGAGGCGTCCAGAGACGAAATGGGCGGTAGAAATTCCCTGTTCGAAAGCGTGGGCTGTGGAAATAACAACCAGACCGATTAAAACGGCGCCCAATGCAAAACATAGGGCACGAAAGATAAGGCTCACATCCATCGGCGGGACCGTGGGACCATCGGATACATCTGTATTGGGCATTTTGCGTTCCTTTAATGGACCGCAAGCTTGAAGGTTCCATAAATTTGGTTTACCATCGCACTTACAGTGATGAGTCCCCTTTTGTGCTGTCGAAGGCTAGGATTGGGGATTTTGGTTCTGTGGAGAGCTGGGAAACCAGCTCTCATCTTTACTTTTAATCATAATAATTATGTTGAAACGTTCAGATGATATCAAATTTCACCTGAAAGACGTTTATCAACACGTGCTAACCTCCTTCAAAGTGAAGGATTGCACACATGTGAAACTCTGTCAACGAATTTCACATGTGTGCAACTGATCGCTTTTGAGGCTTATCAATCGTCTGGATTTTATTTAGGTACACATGCTTATAACCCCAAGCAGGGCTTAGTTATTCTAATATAAGTAAAGATATACGGTTTTAAGGTGATTTTGTGTTACTATAGTGTAACTGGCAGGATTACGTACGTTAGTATTACAAGATGTTCTAGTTAATCATTTAGCGGCTGCTGAAAGACTTTGAGACCCCCTAATTGCCACCGCGCTTATGATTTATAGATTATCGCCTGTACTATTGGCATCTCTTCGTAATTTTAGATCGAATCCAGCCTCAGCCAATAATTCTCGATCATCACTATTCCTGCTAATCCACGTGCTAAGAGCACTGTATGCTTCTGGATCAACGGTTCTTAGAAACTCTCGAGTAAACCCAACATCAAAATATCGCCCATAAATTCTTTTAACAAAAGCAACAACATTTTCTGAGCGTATTTTTTTGTTTCTATCTTTCCACCGTTCGGGGGCAATCTTTGGTAAATCTATTTTGCCCTCAGCGTTGTCTTTGCAATCCAATACAAAACCGAATTCTTTTTCGGCCAACCCAATAACTGTTTTCAAAACGGAGTCCACTACCTCCGCCTGTAATTTATTGGAAAATTGTGCCGACTGAGTATTCAAAACGCCAACCAATTCCTTGGTTATTAAATGTTTATACCTATTAATCAGATCAACGTTACCATTGCGAACCTCTTGAAGCCGCATCAGCATAAGTTCTGGTTTCATATTTTTGTGAAGGTTAACAATTGAAATAATTGAATCCGATAGCTTCCCATAATCAACAGGGTTACTATTCTCTTCGTTTTGTACGTAGTCTTTCAAGACAACACCTTCTCCAAACGCTCACGCAAAGCAACCTACCTTCCAACAAGCAATTGGACGTAGCGAGTGCCACGCCAGAGAATAAGAGTCAACCTCTTAACTTCTGCTGACATTATAGAGAAAGTGCGACAAAATTCAAGTAAACTTTTACTTTACTTTTATAGCTGTTGATTCTATCAGGAACAGCCATTAATGCACATCGAGTAGCGCCAAAAATGAATGTACAAAAACTATCTGGCTCGGATATTTCCGAGGCCACTCTTCTGGACAAAACCATCTTTGCCTTTCTTGGGTCGACATCCGAATTTGCACATTCAAGAGGTGTGACAGAAAGCTTAAAAAAGCGCCTTATACTAATCTTGGGTGTTTTGCATAAATGCATCGAAGAAGAGGCGTTTGACACTACCAAATACAAGTGGATCACCGAGGGAAAAGAAGAGGAATGGGTTTCTTTTGTTACTATTAGAAACCAGATGAATAAGCCTTCTTTCGCCACAGGAAGAGCTAAAAAATTCCCATTTTCTTTCGCAGCCATTTGCACCATCGGACTTGATATTCTAACTCTTAACCCAGACGCCGCGGAGCCTCACTACAACTCCCCTCGGATAGACAGGTTCAAAGAGCTAACAAAACCCATTTATGGGGAGGGAAGCAATAGTAATCGGTTGACGGTATTTAAACAAATCATTGAAAAAATGAGGAGTTATTCTCATCAAAGCATTCCGAACTGGACGGTCTCAATTGAAGAAAAAACCTCCCATATCGTTATAAAAACAGGGCGTACCAGTCATTTTCATTCTGCAAAAGACACCAGTGACTACAGACCCTCTTTAGATGGGAAGTACACCGTTTTTCGTAAGGCTATTCATTCAAGTAAGTCAAAGGTATTTTATATACGAGAAACTCTAGTTCTTAGAGAAAGGCCTTTTGGTATGATCTTTGAATGGCATACTGTCATGGGTAAAAGCGCCGCTAAGGGAATCTTTAAAGGAATGGCAGCGTTTCCCAAGTCGTCCCTATGGTTAATCGGCTCCGATGATAGCTCAGATTTTTTCAGAATGCGTTGTGCTGCGTTGCCTTTAAGGGACATGCTAGAATGCAGCGTTGATCAGTTTGTATTCGGTGAGCTTTTATCCACAACACCCGATCCTGACAATTCAATACCAGCATCAAGAACAATCGCGGTAAAGGCTATAAACAAAGAAGAATACATGAAATCAGACAACTACCTCAATGAAATGTCTGCGTTTATTTCTAAGGACGAAATCACCCAGTTTTTAACTCCCGACGAAATCAAATCCATTTTGTAAAATCGGAAGCTAAGTATAATTCTACCTGCTTCTGGTTATAAGCAGGTATAATCACCCTGCCCTATCTTGTTGCTACAAAACGATTTTCTCAAAACTCGCATTGTATAATACCTGCTATTAGGTAAAATACCCTTATTAGCAGGTTATTAATGAGCATATTATGGCAAAGCAAAAACGGCCCTGGAACAAGGATTTGATCATCGGGCGCAAGAAGCACTTGACGCCGGAGCAAGTGGCGACGATCCGCACCCTGCTTTCCCAGAAAGGCAATGTGCGCAACATGGCCCTGTTTAACGTGGCGATTGATAGTTCCTTGCGTGGCGTGGATTTGATGGCTTTAAACGTGTCCGATGTGCTGGACGGGTTTGAGATCAAAGAGCGCGTGACGGTTGAGCAAAGCAAAACCAAGGGACGGGTCAGCTTTGGCTTGCGGGATAATACCCGCGTGGCACTAAAGGAATGGATTGATACGGAAGATAAGGACTACGGAGAGCCGTTGTTCACGTCCCTCAAGGGCAACAAGGGTTCCAGGCTGTCTGTGGATCATTACCAGCACCTGGTGAAGCAGTGGATCAGCATGGCGCAGCTCGATGCCGCACAGTACGGCTCACACTCGCTCAGGCGTACCCGTGTGGCTCATATCTACCGTAAGACGGCCAACCTGCGTGTGGCGCAGGTTTTGCTTGGCCACAAGAACATCGAGAGCACCACTCGCTATCTGGGCATCGAAGAAGAAGAAGCGATGGATATTGCCAAGCAGTTTGAGATTTAAGGTTTCTCGCCACCCCTACAACGCGTGAAGTTACACTCGGGGCGCTCGGAACGTGCCTTTAATGCAATCTTTATCTCTCACCGCAACCTGGCTATGCGTCTTTTTCTTGAATCCGCTTCCAGCAAAGAGTTCGTCACCTTCTGTAAATAGCCCCCGTACAGTTTCGAATGGCGGCTCATTCTGACGATCCAGAACAGTGTGCAGGTGCTTAATTACCGCACAATCGAGGTATCTAAGCAAATTATCTTCGTCAGTGCTAGTTCCTTGTTTGTTTTTTGGAAGCTCTCGGTCATCATCTGCCATATTAATAACCTCGACAAATGATTCATAAGAATCACGTAATATTTCCAGGCTATCTCTTGATACTAAATCAAGACAATTCCCTAAATCAATCACAGCTCCAACAACAAATGGGGCCTTAAAATCACCTCTTTTGACTTTCCAGTCAGCCCATTCCCACGCCCGAACGGGATCTGCTTCCCAGAAATAAACACCAGGGCCGAGCCAATCAAAATCTTTGTTACTGTCTTTCATCAAGGTGCTGCCGCTCAGCACCTTTTCGCCAACTTCCTGGCTACACCCATGATAGCCCAGAATGAACGAGGTATGCAGTCTAGCCATTAATTAGAGTTAGAACTCACATATTCAGGAGCCAGCGCACCGTCGGGCAGGTAAATACCCTCGTCGACCAAAGCTGCTTTGGCCGCTTCTACGTTTGAGGTTGCATTGCTAGTATATGCACGCAGCGCCTCTTTAAGCTTGTCTTTGCGATCTTTGGTCATCTATCACTCCATATCCTGCTGATATCCTAGCATAGCCTCATGAAGTAAATATATAAAAAACGTTAATGCTTCCGCAGAATGCCAAATGTTTGACTCTCTCCAAGAAATGAGTACACTGTAACACATCTTAGTACATAAACACAGAAGTATGGCACCAATGGCAACCGCAACATTTACAACACGGCTCGATACAGAAGTGAAAGCTGATCTCGAAGCAATCGCACGTTATGAAGATCGTTCGGCTTCATACCTCGCAAATCAAGCAATCACAGCGCTGGTGGAAGAACGCAAAGCAACCCATGAGTTAATCGGGGTTGGCCTTAAGCTGATTGATAAAGGTGTTTCTATTTCAGAAGAAGCAATGGATGCTTGGTTTGATGGGCCGGATGATGCCCCTTTCCCTGCCCCCGATACTTTTGAACGATAACTCACAACTATGAAAATTCAATTCTTAGAATCCTCTGCCCCTGGCATTCGCTGGATGCGGCGATATTTCCGTGAGCAACAGCAACTCAATGCAAAGGCCGCGTCAGAGAGTTACAAAAACACCAGGAATTTATTGAAACAAGAGCCATTTATTGGGCATGTGTTTGATGAAATTGACGGTGTTTTTGAGAAAGAAATCTCCAAGACGCACTTCTCCATTATTTACGCGGTTAAAGATGAGACCATTTATATCATTGATATTCGTGATCATCGCGGTTTTCGTAGCAGCAATGCGTTGCGTCAGTATTCACAGCACCTAAAGAAAAAGTATGACCTGTAGAGGATTAATAATTTCAGTGATTTGTGTTTAATTTGTTATTAATGTTATTTCGATTAAACCGATTATATAAGTTATTTGCATTATTTTTGTTTAACCGTATTATCCCCATATGAAAATTACGATTTACAATATGAAAGGCTCTGCGGGTAAAACCCCTATCGCGGTCAATATAGCCCTAGATAAGGGGTATGCACTTGCTACAAATGAGCCTTACAACTTACTCGATACAGTTATTCCCGAAGAGCGCCTTATATCTTTACAGCCGGATCAAGCGTTCCCAGAACTTCCCGATAGTATTGAGGTGGTTTTTGATCTCGCAGGACTTATGACCCGCGATGCACAAGCCAGCATTCTATCGGCAGTGAAGCAATCAAACGTTATCGTAGTACCCATTTATAACGAACTGAAATGTATTCACGCGGGGATACATACAATTAGAGAGCTTTTGCCTCATAATAAGAACATCGTGGTTGTCGCGACAAAGCTTGCCAAGAAAAAAGGCGAGTTTTTTACTGACTGGAACGATAGCGATGACCTAAAAAATATCAAAAATGTAGTCGAAGAAACAGTGGGGCAGGGGATACCCGTATTCCCGCTCAAGTTTTCAAAGGTTTTTGATGTAATTTTTGAACGCGAAATGTCTATCGGCCAACTCATGCAAGCCGAGCCGTTGGCGCGTTATACCTACAAAGACGTAGCCGCCCAATTTAACGCTTTATTTTCCTATCTTGAGAAAACTTATGCCTAAGAAAAATGATCTTTCTGTATTCAAAACAGCCGCGCCCTTAGCGGAACAATCCACTGCAATCCTTGCCCCGAAAACAAGGGGGCGCAAAGCAAAACCAGAAAGCGAAAAGGAATCCGAGATCATTGCCATAAAATTTACTAAATCCGAACTGGCAATGATTGAAGAAAAGGCTGGCTTGGTACCAAAATCAACATACCTAAAGCATCTAATACGCACAAAAACGGGTATATTTAAATAACCTATTAAACAAGTTATTTCGGTTAAACCTATTTAACTTGTTTTTCTAGTTCATCCAATTTACTCAAAAACTCATTCCAGTCTAATACGCCATGTGATTTTGCAACTTGCTGGATATTAGGAAAATCTAGCCCTTTGGATTTCCAATAAGCGCAAACATCCAAGAAGATGAGTGAGCCACTCCAACCACTTCGTTTAAAGTCATCTACATAAAACTTGCTGCCTAAATTTGCTGCAAATTCCTTCTGAAAGTCACCCTGTGTAGAAGAGGGGAGGGAGGTGAAATGCACTTCAATAGCGTCCCATACCGATTGCCTATTTTCACGTTCAATTTTCTTACGTGTGCTTTTTAAAACCTCTATTTTTTGTTCAATCTTTGCACGCTTACTTTGGGCTTCCTGTACAAACTTTTTTGCGTCTTTTTCGGCACGTATTTCTGTTTTATAATCCTCTTCAACAGCCTTTTTTAAAAACCCAGAAAGTGAAGATTTAATCCGTCCAGTCTGTTTTTGTTGGTTCGTATAATCCAGCTTGTCTTCGAGATATTCCTCTCCAAATTCAATAATCCATTGTCGCGATAAAATCTTGGAAACGCCTATATTTACAAGGCGTTTATACACTTTACTGGAATTGATTTCGTCATTCTCTTCAATTTCCAAAAGGGCAAGTTGCGGATTATGATGCACGTGGAATTTCACATGGGAAACCTTCCTCCCATTTTTCTTAAATTCTGGCTCAAGCAAGATATTTGAACTTGCATTCACCTCTTTTACCGCAGGCTTAATAATCCGTGCGTTAAGCCTTTTGAAATCCGTGTAATATTCATCACCTTGCAACCCCATAATCTTTCGAAACTGATCTAAGCTCCAAAAACCTGTAGATTTTGTGTTGATAAAGCGATTGCAGTTTTCATAAAGCGCTAAAGCATGGGTGCTGGTAAACTTCCTTTGTACGGCCATGTTAATCCGCGAATACACTTCTGGATTATACAGCTTTTCAGCTAAGGAACTTGAATACTCGTACTTGCATTTTCCCTTTTCAATTTTTGCTTCTGCTAAAAGGGTGGAAACACCCCAAGATGTTTCGCCTTTTTCATCAAAAACATCCCATTCAATCGGCGTTGTAACCAGACCCCGTAATGAATCCTTGAGGTGGGCATAGTTACGCCCCTCAAACCCAATTACGCCACATAGCAAGGATATATCTATTTCATGGGATTTTTCAGTTACTAAATGCTCATAAGCATGAAGCAACAAAGCATTGGAAAGCTTTCTTTGAATAAGCGAAAGCTTTGCCCCAACGTGAATCGCTGAAACATCCTTTTTTACAATTCCTGAAAGCTGCTTTTCTTTTTTCATTTTCCGAACTTATTACTAAATCAAAACACATCTTAACCATAAGACCCAAATTTGCAAATGTTTTTGAGACCTATTACGGTGGATATTGTGAGTAAATAACAGAGGGGGACTAGCGCTAGTGATTTACCCTAAAATAGCCAGTACCAAATTTGGAGACCTTTCAGAGGGTCTTTTTCGTGTAAGAGGGCGGAAATAGGCTATAACTAGCTGAAAAGTAAGGATTTAATATCCGAGTTTTTCCTGCACAATTATGGGGACCTTTCAGCCCAATTATGGGGACCTTTCGTACCAATTATGGGGACCTTTCGTACCAATTATGGGGACCTTTCGTACCAATTATGGGGACCTTTCCCCTCGTAAGACTTTGTAATATAGCCATCTTTTCGACCCTAAATATACTTAAAGATTCTTAAAGACTCTTAAACAACAACAAGGGCCAATTTTGCCCCGTTGTTTTGGTTGTTGTTTTCTTTTTTATTATTTTCATATTTTTTGAGGGACAAAAAGAAAGGTTAGCTACAGTTTTCTATCGCAGTGCCATTCATTGAGATCGTTGTGTTTGGGGTAATGGCTGCGCATATCAGCAACGTTTTCGGTTTTTGCAGCGTCCAGAAAATACGCTGTGCAGATATTTCCAGGTTCATCATTGTCGAGAAAGAGCTGTACTTCTTCGTATCGCGGATTTTCAATGTAGGGCAGAGCGCGGGCTTTGAGGGCAGTAGAATTAAGCACCAGCGTATCGCTATCCGGCTCGTTGAGGTTTTTCATAGTCAGGTAGCTGAGGAAATCCGTGAAGCCTTCAAAGATCATCAACTTTGTTTGGTTTGTACCTTTGTGAAACGTCACGTTTTTACCGATTCCAACAAAGCCCTTAAAAAGCGCGTTACGGGCTTCAAAGCCATCTCCGGCTGGATAACCTAGGGCAAAGTAGTTCCCCGCGCCCTGAGGGGGCTTAAAATCGATTTGAGAGAGGTATTTGGATGCTATATCGGGGTCTATTTTGCGTTTCTGCAAATATTGCAGCAATGCCGGATGCTTTAAGGGACTTGCCGAGATCAAAATCAGCGCCCTGGATGTGTTGTTTTCTTTTTGACCAGCAAGTTTGGTTTTAGCTTCACTACTCATTTGCGCGCCAGCGCCGATTTCTGGGGTGCTGAATAGGGTAGGGGCAGTTTTATGGGTGTGGCCACCAGCAGAGAATAAATTTGTTTTTTCGAGGTGTCTGAGGGCTTCCCTAACATTGCAAAAACACAGCTCGCATACGAGGTCGATAATATTTCCACCTTTATCTAAGCCGTGATCATACCAAAGCTGTTTTTGCGTGTCGATTTTGAAGGACGGGGTTTTATCGCCTTGGCGTATTGGGCTGGAATACCACAGCTCGCGGCCACCTTTGTTGGATGCAGCAGCTTTGATACCCTGGCTTTGCAGGTAGAGATCAATCGGGATGGTTCGGGCTTGGTTTGAGTTCATAGGCTGAAATTAAATGGATATAATTGGATATTTATCTGTTTGGATTTTACCCAGAAAGATAAGAAGGGCAATTTATTAACACAGGTTAAGGTTGAAAGAACAAAGCGAGATCGCTATACTAATTACTAGGTGAAATCTGTTGGAAATAGGAATTAGTTAATGTCTAAAACATATCGGCTTTTTATCAGCCACTCTTGGAAGTATGGCGATGCTTACGACAAAATGGTCAAATTTTTAGATGACCAGGGAATTGAATACTACGATCACTCTGTTCCGAAAGATGACCCCGTACACACCAACGGAACTGATAAGCAGCTACAGGCTGCTATTGACGCCAAAATTAAGGGTTGTAGTGGTGTAATTATTCTTGCCGGAGTTTATGCCAGCTATAGCAAGTGGATTAAAAAAGAGATCGAAATTTCAGGCGATTATGCGAAGTCTATTATCGCGGTTGAGCCATGGGGATCTGAAAAAACCTCAGCAGTAGTAAAAGATGCAGCGGACAGAGTTGTAAAATGGAATGCAAAATCGCTTGGCGATGCAATCAAGGATTTATTCTAGATGTCCAAAAAAGCGCTAATTGTTGGTATAGATTATTATGCACACTCAAATTCTCTTTTTGGGTGTGTAAACGATGCTCATTCTGTCAATTCCGCGCTCGAAAGGCACTCGGATGGGACACGAAATTTTGCAACAAAATTATTAACGGGAACTAGCAAAGAAAGTTCAGTTAATCGCCGGGAACTTCGGCAGGCTGTGAGTGAGCTGTTCTCTGGTACTGATGATATTGCCCTCTTCTATTTTGCTGGGCATGGATACATTGAGCAAGTTGGTGGGTTTTTAATATGCTCAGATAGTGCAGATGGGGATGATGGCTTATCATTAAATGAGCTGGTCGCCATTGCAAATGCGTCGAAAGCAAAAAATCGTATAATTGTTCTGGATAGCTGCCACTCAGGAATTGCAGGAAATTCAAAAATTAACGATGAACACACCACTATCAATATCGGAGTTACAATTCTCACAGCATCGACACAAAAACAATACGCTGTAGAAAAAGATGGTTCGGGGCTTTTCACCACCTTATTCGTGGATGGGTTAAATGGTGGAGCAGCCAATTTATTAGGCGAGGTTACTCCTGGGGCGGTTTATGCACACATAGACCAATCTCTTGGTCCGTGGGATCAACGGCCAATGTTCAAGACGAATGTGACGACATTCACATCACTTAAAAAAGTTCAGCCGCCAATCACATTGGATACTTTAAAAAAGCTACACAAGTATTTTGAAAAACCTGGGATTGAGCTCAACCTTGATCCTAGTTTTGAGCCAGACAGCCCATCACCTGATGAAGAGAAAAATGAAATATTTGCTGACTTGCAAGAAATGGTGAAGGTAAATTTGGTGAGGCCTGTTGGCGAAACCCATATGTATTATGCTGCTATGAATTCAAAATCTTGTCAGTTAACGGTTCTTGGCGAACATTACTGGAAGCTTTTGGATGCTGATATTATTTAGCGCTAGACCGCATGAATAATGAAAGTAGCTTTACATGAAGAACGCGTGAAGAAACTTTCATTTGACACCCTCTGAATTTTCCTCAAAATATGCAGACGAAGTGCATTGCAAGATTGTAAATTCGTAACGAACAGTTTTTAAAGCTCGCTACGCTAGCTCAAAAATGTCCGTCGAATTCACATCTTGCCAGGGGGTTTTCACCCCTGCACCCCAGACAAGGGATATCGCTTAAGGCGCGTTTCCCTTTGAACCTTTTTAGCCTTTTACGAGCCTGATGGACAGAAGCGACTACCAGAAAACCTACCGCGAAAAGTACAAGGATCAAGCCAAGCGCGTGAACCTTACTTTTTCTTTACGGGAGTTTGTGAGCATTTCGCGGGGCGCAAATTCTTCGGGTATCGCTGTTGCGGCCTACGCCAAACGCTGCGCCATGGAGGCGCACCATCACAGGGCGGCCAGCATTCCAGAGGAAGTGCTGGAGCAGCTTGAAGACCTCAGGCGTATGGTTCGCATTATGGGCAATAATTTGAACCAAATGGCGAAGCATTCCAATCGCGTCAAACAGGTTTTAGACGACAACGAACCTTTCGTTCATCTGCAAAACCTGGAAGCCGAGCTGAAGGCCGCGATTGCCCAGGTCGCAAAACACAGTGCCAAATCCCAGACGGACGACGGGTCATGATAATCAAATCCATGAGCCGCAAGGTGCCGAGCTTTGGGCAGCTCTTGGAGTATATCGACCGCGATCTTGGGCAGGATGCTTTCAGCATTCGCCACAACCTTGCAGGCCGAAAACCCCAAACCATCCGCGCGGAATTTGAACGCAATGGTGAACTGCTGAAGCAACGTAAAAACGGTAATTACCTGTTTCACGAAATCATCTCGATCACCCGCGCTAAGGGCTTATCTGCTGAACAGCAGAAATCCCGTCTTCAGGAAATTGCGCAAGAATACATAAATGCCCGTTGTCCGGAAAATTTGGTCTATGGCGGACTGCACCAGGATAAAGATCACAGCTACCACATGCACCTGATGATCTCAGCCAACAGGGTTGGAAATGAAAAACGCCAGCAACTCAGCAAACACCAGTTTCGCCAGATACAGGTGAAACTCGAAGAGCATGTTTTGCAGCACTACCCTGAACTGGAACAAAAATTGGCTATCGGGAAACGCTCGGATCGTGGGCGCAGCAAAGGCGAGGCCGAACTGGAACGCCGCACTAAATCCCGCCCCAAGCGCGAGGTGATCCTAGAGCGGGTGCAAACGGCCTTTGATACTTCAAATGATCGAGATAGCTTGCTGGACGCCCTGGGGCATCACAATTTGGAACTCTATGTTCGAGGTAAAACCCTGGGCGTCATAGACCATGAGACAGGTAAAAAGCACCGCCTGAAAACCCTTGATCTTGAAATAGCCGACAGGGTGGAAATCCGGCTTTCGGGGCAGGAGGCTGAACCCAGCAAAACGGTTGAGGGTGAGGATGATCTGGAGCAGGGACAAAAAACAGAATTTGCGGGTCAAAAAGAAAAAGTGGCTGAGCCACAGCGCCAGAGGCAGCATGTGGATAAACAACAACACCAGGGACAGCGGCGAGATGAGGCGAAGGAGCGCACAATGAGGGATAGCGACAAGGAAAAGGATACTGTGAAGCAGGAAGCGCCGCAG
>JGI24724J26744_10000362_pt1 | contig 34123 bp, 30 predicted proteins | sample Cruoilmetagenom7_FD_26744 | JGI IMG/M metagenome (IMG submission 26744) | reverse complement strand
ACGCGGCCTGATCCCGGCTTTGTCGCGGGGGCGCTGTCACATGGCGCAGCCTTTGTCGGACAACCTGACGCAAAGTCGCGGGGCATCCTGTGCCGTGCGACCTTGCCACATTGTTGAGGACGGGTCAGGCTAAGCGTCATGGACAGCGCATCTTACATCTCTGCCTTCGTCACGCTTTTCGTGATCATCGACCCGATCGGTCTGACCCCGCTTTTCGCGGCGCTGACCGCCGGACAATCCGGAGCGGAGCGGCGCGTTATCGCCCTTCGCTCCTGCCTGATTGCGCTTTTGCTGCTGGCGCTCTTTGCCGTGTTCGGCGAGGCCGCCATGGGCTTTGTCGGCATCTCCATGCCCGCTTTCCAGATCGCGGGCGGCGTCCTGCTCTTCCTGACAGCGCTTGAGATGCTGTTCGAACGGCGCACGAAGCGGCGCGAGGGTCAGGCCGACCAGCCGGAAGATCTGCCTGACCCTTCGGTCTTTCCACTCGCTACACCGCTGATCGCCGGGCCGGGTGCCATCGCCACGGTCATCCTGTTCGCCGGTCGTGAACCCGGGGTGTTGGGCGCGCTGCCAATCGTGGGGGTCGCGGCGGCAGTTCTGCTGGTGGTCTTTATGTTTTTCCTAACGGCGGGTCTGCTGGAACGTTTGTTGGGGCGCACGGGCATCAATGTAGTAACGCGAGTGCTGGGCATGCTTTTGGCGGCCCTCTCGGTGCAATTCGTGCTGACCGGGCTCAAGGATTTCGGCTTCGCCGGGTGACGCCGGGGCGACCCGTGCCTATATCCAAGGTATGGATACAAGTACGATCATGAATCTCGCCTATCTCGTGCTGCTGCTGGTCGCGGTCGGCGGATGGGCGATGGTTCAAGGGCGCAAACACTGGGGCAAGCTGGCCCAGCAGGCCTCTGTCTGGGTGTTGATCTTTGTCGGGGCCCTGGCGGGGATCGGTTTATGGGGCGACATCAGCCAGCGGGTGATGCCGTCGCAATCGGTGTTGCAGGGGGGCGAGATCTCGGTCCCTCGCGCCCCGGACGGGCATTATTACCTGACGGCGGAGGTCAACGACACCCCGCTGCGCTTCATGGTCGACACCGGGGCCAGCGACATCGTCCTGACGCAGGCGGATGCGCAAAGGGTCGGCATCGATCCCGCCGGTCTGGTCTATTCCGGTCGCGCCTTCAGTGCGAATGGTGAGGTCGGGATCGCGCCGGTGGTTCTGGATCGTGTGGCCATCGGGCCGGTCGCGTCGGACAATGTGCGCGCCATGGTGAATGGCGGAGAGATGCGGTTGTCGCTTCTGGGTATGCGGTATCTACAGCAGTTCTCGCGGATAGAGATCGGCGATGGTGCGTTGATACTTATACCGTAAGTCAAAACTGATCGAAATTTCTACACGGTTGACTTGGCAGGGTTTTCCGCCTTCATTTCCCAGCGCCCCGTAGCCTCGGACCAATATTTTGCGCCACAACCGGCGTCTACCAGCGCCTTCCATTGCACGCGCGCCTGTTGCACGGCGCGCTCATCGGTGCCGTCGAATAGCACACAGACCCGGTCGAGGGTGGAGACTTCCTGCGCGCTCACCTCCGCGCCGTCGACGGTCATCAGGCAGGCGGGGGTATTCGCAGCCTCACCCAGGGTCAGCAGGATCGGTTGACGCGCATCATGCTCGCCCCCAGCAATTCCGTGCGGCAGGAAAGCGTCGGACGGACCGTCCCACAGTTTGCGGTCCAGCCAATCCAGCCGGTCGGAGGACGTGCCGCGCACCGCCACGCGCCAGCCCGCCCCGCGGGCACGGCCCAGAAGGACCGGCAACGTATGTTCCAGCGGGGTCTGTGTCAGGTGGTAGAAATAGGCCTCGCCCACGGTTTACCCCTTGGGTTCAAAACGCTCACGCACCAAACGGTCCAGCGCGCGCACCCCCCAGCCCGTCCCGCCAGAGGGGGCAAAGGTCGTCTCGGCCTTAACGCTGGCGACGCCCGCGATGTCGATGTGGCACCAGGGTGTCTCGTCCTTGACGAAGCGGCGCAGGAATTCCGCGGCGGTGATCGACCCGGCGGGGCGGCCGCCGACGTTGTTCACATCGGCCACGCGGGATTTGAGCTGCTTGGCATAGGCCTTGCCGAGGGGCATGCGCCATGCGCCCTCGCCCACGTCGGTCGCCGCGTTGATCAACGCGTTACACAGCGCATCATCGGTCGAAAAGACGCCGGCGTTGTGATGCCCGAGGCCGATGATGATCGCCCCGGTCAGCGTGGCGAGGTCGATCATCCCGGCGGGTTTGAAGCGGTCCTGCGCGTACCACATGACGTCACAGAGGACGAGCCGCCCCTCGGCGTCGGTGTTCGTCACCTCGATGGTGTCGCCCTTCATCGAGGTCACGACGTCGCCGGGGCGCATCGCCAGCCCGTCGGGCATGTTTTCGACCAGCCCGACAAGGCCGACGACATTGGCGCGCGCCTTGCGCAACGCGATGGCGCGCATCGCGCCCGCGACCGTACCGGCACCGCCCATGTCCATGGTCATGTCTTCCATGCCGCCCGCCGGTTTCAGGGAAATCCCGCCAGTGTCAAAGACAACGCCCTTGCCGACCAGCGCCAACGGGGCCTCGTCACCGCCGCCGTTCCACTGCATGACGACAACCTTTGTCGGGCTGGCAGAGCCTTGCCCGACCGACAGCAGCGCGCCCATGCCGAGACGTTGCAATTCGTCCTCCTCCAGCACCTCGACCTTGAGGCCGAGGGCGCTCATCTCGGACAGGCGGTCGGCAAAGCTGCTCGTCGTCAGATCATTCGCCGGGGCGTTGACCAGATCGCGGGTAAAGAAGACGCCCTGCGCGACGGCCAAGAGATCGGCGGCCGCGGCCTTGGTTGCCTCGGCGTCGTTGCTCTGTACGGTGATCGCGCCGAGGGGCTTGGTCTCTTCGGTCTTGTGATCGGTGTAATCGTAGGCGCGCAGCACTGCCGCCTCGATCAGCTCCGGCAGTGGCACGAGGTTGCCGCCCAGCAGCAGCAGATCGCGGGTGTCGTGCGACTTGCCAAGTGCGGCCCCGGCGCTGCGCACATCCTCGGCCGTAGCGCGGCGGGCCAGCACGATAATCTCCAGCGCCTCGGCGACCAATCCAGCGGGCCAGTTCAGCGTGATGACACTTCCCTCGGCCTTGGCGAAACCTTCGCTTTCCACCAATCGCTTGAGCGCGCCGCGCGTCAGCTTGTTCACGCGCCGTGCGCTTGGGCCAAGCTTGCCATCGGGCGAGACCACGACTGCCACACGCCCCGTGGCGTCGGCGATGGAATCAAGGTCGGTTTCGGCAAATGTTACGGCGGCGAATTGGGTCAACGGGCTCTCCTTGGGCTGCACGATTGGGCGCGCGATTGGTAGTGGGCCGTGCGACATGCGCTAGCATCCACGCGGCCCCGGCGGACGCTAGCGCCAAGCCGCCACTTTGACCAGATAGCAGTTTTACCCCCGGCCCGAATCCGCTAGCATATGGGTCAGCCTGACTGCCGGGCGCAGCATATGGGGGACTGAGTGGCGCGATTCGACAGATATATCCTGTCGCAATTCATGATGCTGTTCGGATTCTTCTCACTCGTGCTGATTTCAATCTATTGGATCAACCTGTCGGTCCGGCTGTTCGACGCGCTGATCGGGGATGGTCAGTCCGCATTGGTGTTTCTGGAATTCACCGCGCTCTCCCTGCCAAACGTGATCCGCATCGTTCTGCCGATGTCGCCCTTTGCCGCTGCCGTCTACGTCACCAACCGTCTGTCGAGCGAGAGCGAGTTGGTCGTCATGCAGGCCACAGGATTTTCACCCTGGCGACTGGCCCGGCCCGTCCTGTGGTTCGGGCTGATCGTAGGTGTGATCATGTCCATCATGACGCATTTTCTTGTGCCCGCCTCGATGGCGCAACTACAGGTACGACAGGACGATCTGCAACGAAACGTTACCGCGCGGCTGTTGACCGAAGGCACCTTCCTGCACCCCGCGGCCGGCATCACCTTTTATATCCGCGAAATCGAAGCCGATGGCACGCTGAAAGACGTTTTCCTCTCGGACCGGCGGGACCCGGAGGCGGCGCAGACCTTTACCGCCGCGCGCGCTTATCTGGTAGCGGATCGCGATCAGACTGCCGGAGGGGCCAAGCTGGTGATGCTGGAGGGGCTGGCGCAGACCCTGAGCAGCGACAGCCAGCGCCTCTTCACCACCCATTTCGAAGATTTCACCTATGATGTCGGGCGGCTGCTGGGGGGCGATGCCCTGCCCTTTATCCATGTGCGCTACCTCTCGACCTGGATGCTATTTACCAACCCGCAAGAAGCGGTTGAGCTGACCGGGGCCAGCATGGGTCAGGTGGTTGAAGAGGCCCATTTCCGCATCTCTCAGGCCTTCGTCTGCATGGCGGCGGCGCTGATCGGATTTGCGACATTGTTGACCGGGGGATTTTCCCGCTTCGGGGTCTGGCGACAGATCGTTTTGGCCATCGTCCTGTTGCTCGTGGTGAAGGCGGTCGAAGGTTTGGCCTCGGAGCCCGTGCGCGACGATCCCGCCCTCTGGCCACTGATCTATTCGACGCCCCTTGCGGGCTTTGCCTTAGGGTTCGGAATGCTGTGGGTCGCGACGCGGAGCAATGAAAAATGGTTCAGGCGCCGCAGAGCGCCGGTGCAGGTGGCACCGTGATCCTTAACCTTTATCTCGCGCGGCGTTTTCTACGCATGTTCCTGGGCCTTTTGCTGGTCTTTTTGCTGATGTCGATGCTGATCGACCTCGTGGAACACCTGCGTCGTCTCGCCGCGACCGACGCCACCTTTTCCCAGGTTGTCGGGCTGGTGCTGCTGAACGCGCCACAAGCGATCTACACCATCCTGCCGCTTGTGATTATCCTCGCGACGGTCACGCTGTTTCTCGGGCTTGCGCGGTCATCCGAATTGGTCGTGGTGCGCGCCTCGGGCCGCTCGGCGCTGCGCGCACTGGTCTCGCCGGTCATAATGACGTTCCTGCTGGGCCTCATCGCGGTGGCGACGGTCAATCCCATCGTGGCGGCAACGTCCAAACGCTATACGGTGCTGCTGGAAACCTATCGCTCGGGCGGCGTCGACGTCGTTTCGCTGTCGGCCGAGGGGTTCTGGCTGCGCCAGGGCGGTGTCGACGGCCAAACCGTGATCCGCGCCGCGCGCGCCAACCCCCAGGCGACAGAGCTCTACGACGTCACGATGATCGGCTACGCACCCGGCGGCGGTCCCGACAGGCGGATCGAGGCGCGCACTGCCCGGCTGATCGACGGCGCCTGGGAGCTGACGGACGCCCGCATCTGGCCGCTGGATCAGGGTGTGAATCCCGAAGCCCGGACCGAAAGGCGTGAGCGGATCGAGGTGCCCTCGACCCTGACGGAAGCGCGCATCCGCGACACTTTCGGCGAACCCTCGGCCATCCCGATCTGGGATCTGCCCACCTATATCGGCTTATTGAGCGAGGCGGGATTCTCGGCCCGACGTCACGCAGTCTGGTTGCAGATGGAGCTGTCGCAACCGCTGTTTCTGGTCGCCATGGTGCTGGTCGGTGCAGCCTTTACAATGCGGCACGTGAGGTTCGGAAAAACGGGGATTTCGGTTCTGGCGGCGATCATGCTGGGCTTTGGCCTTTATTACGTGCGTAACTTCGTCCAGATCCTCGGCGAAAGCGGACAGATCCCGGTTGCGCTGGCCGCCTGGGCGACGCCCGTCGCATCCATCCTCTTGGCGCTGGGCCTGCTTCTGCATATGGAGGACGGATGATCCTTCGACTCCTCCTTGCGCTGACATTTGCCTTTGCGCTGCTACCCGGGCTCGCCACGGCACAGCAGGACGAAACTGCCGCCATGCTGGTGGCGGATCGCGTCTGGCTGGAAAACCGCGACCGGGTCGTCGCGGATGGCGCTGTAGAGGTCCTGCAGGGCGACGCCCGGTTGCGCGCCAGCCGCGTCGTCTACGACCGCACCGCCGAGTCGCTGATGATCGAAGGGCCGATCGTCCTGACACGCGGTATGGACGAATTGATCCTCGCCGACGCGGCGGATCTGGACCGCGACCTGCGCAACGGCATGATCCGCGGCGCACGAATGTTGCTGGAGCAACAATTGCAACTGGCCGCCGCCCGGCTGGACCGGGTCGAAGGACGCTACGCACAACTGACGCGCGCCACGGTCAGTTCGTGCAAGGTCTGCGGCATCCGTCCGCCCCTGTGGCAGATCAAGGCGCGGCGCGTGATCCATGACCGCGAAGAAATGCAGCTATATTTCGACAATGCACGGTTCGAGGTCATGGGCACGCCGATATTCTGGTTGCCCCGGATGCGGCTGCCCGATCCCAGCCAAACGCGCGCGACCGGGTTCCTGATACCGACGATCAAACGTAACTCGCAGCTCGCCACCGGGATAAAACTGCCGTATTTCATCAAGTTGGGCGATCACCGGGACCTCACACTTACACCGTATATATCGAAGAAGACCAAGACTCTGGAATGGCGCTATAGGCAGGCTTTTACCGCTGGGCGGGTCGAGTTTTCAGGCGGGCTGACCCGTGATGAATTAAAGCCGAACCGGACTCGCGCCTATATCGAAGGGTTCGGGCACTTCGATCTGGCGCGTGATTTCAACCTCGATTTCACCCTGCAGGCGGTCAACGACGACGCCTATGTGACCGACTACGGTTACTCCGACGCGGATCGCCTGTTCAGTGAAATCCGCCTGTCCCGCACGCGACGGGACGAATATATCTCGGGTGCACTGGCCAACTACCATTCGCTGCGCGTAACCGAAGACAACGCGACGATCCCGACCCTGATCACCGACTTGGACTACGAGCGCCGGATTTTTCCCAGCTGGGGCGGCGAACTGCGGGTCGCAGCGCAAAGCCATTCGCACCTGCGTTATTCCAACCTCAATGTTGATTCCGCCGATGCCGACCTGATCACGGATGGTCGTGATGTGTCGCGTCTGAACGCCAGCCTCAGCCTGCGCGACCGCTGGACCTTGCCGATCGGTCTGCGCACCGAAGGGTTGATTGCGCTGGATGCCGACAGCTTTCGCACCGAACAGGACGCCTCACTGCCGACGAATGCCAGCGCGCTCACCCCCTCGGCCGCGCTGACCCTGCGTTGGCCCTGGGTCCGGCACGGCGCCAATGGGGTGAGCCAGATCGTCGAGCCCGTCGCGATGCTCGCCTGGACAGGCGGCAACAATCTGCCGGTGGCAAACGACGAAAGCACCCGCGTCGAGTTCGATGAGGGCAACCTGCTGAGCCTGTCGCGCTTCCCTGCCCCGGACCGTCGCGAACGGGGGATGCGCGCGGCGCTCGGTGTGAACTGGTCACGGGTCGATCCCGAGGGTTGGGACGCGCGGTTGACCCTTGGCTCTGTGCTGCGCCAGACGCAGGACCTGACCTTTACCGCCTCATCCGGTCTGCGCGGCACCACGTCGGATCTGTTGATCGCCGGCCAGCTCAAGCTGCGCTCGGGCCTGACGGTGACGGCGCGCGGCCTGTTTGACGTGGCGCTTAAGGTCAACAAGGCCGAGGCCAAGGCCAATTGGGCCACCGGGCGCTACGATTTGACAGCCAGCTACGTCTGGCTCACCGCCGACGCGGCCGAGGATCGCCCGATTTCGGTCTCTGAATGGAACATGGCCGCAGGAGTCGACCTGACGCGGCACTGGCGTGGAACGATGTCGGCGCGCTACGATATCGCCTCGAACGAACCGATTTCCGCCGGTCTGGGGGTGGTCTATTCCAACGAATGTGTGGATGTAGCGCTTTCGGCCTCGCGCCGCTTCACCTCTTCCACTATCGTCACGCCAGCCACGAACTTCAGTTTTACCATCGGGCTGCGCGGCTTTTCTGCCAAGACGTCGGGCGGAGGAGCGTCCCGGACCTGTCGCTAGGCCCGCCCGAGCAAGACAAAACAAACGGATCTGACAATGCGCCACTTCTTTCGCCTCTGCCTGAGCCTTTCGCTGATCGTGACCGGGCTTGCCCTGCCGCTCCATGCGCAGAATTTCAGCCCCGCGATCAAGATCAACGAACAGGTCGTGACCAAGTACGAACTTGACCAACGCGTCGCGATGCTGCGCCTCTTCCGCGCGCCCGGCGATCCCGCGACCATCGCCGTGGATCAGCTGATCGACGACCGACTGCGCCTGCAAGCGGCAAAGGAACTGGGCATTACCCCCTCCGAAGACGCAATTGCCGCCGGCATGGAAGAGTTCGCCAACCGCGCAAACCTCTCCACCGAGCAATTCCTGCAAGCCCTGCAGCAAGGTGGAATCGCACCCGAAACCTTCCGCGATTTTGTCCGCGCCGGTGTTGCCTGGCGCGAGGTCGTGCGGGCAAAGTTCGGCCCCCGCATCAACATCTCCGAACAGGAAATCGACCGCGCGCTGGCCAGCGGCGGGGCTTCGGGGTCCGCTGTCGAGGTGCTGATGTCCGAGATCTTCCTGCCCGTCACCCCCGGCAACGAGGCCGAAGTGCGTGCGCTGGCTGAGCGTATTCGGCGCGGTTCCGCCAGTGGCTTTGCCGCTGCGGCGCGAGAGAATTCCTCCGCCCCGAGTGCGGGCGCCGGTGGTCGTGTGAACTGGGTCCCGGCGTCGAATCTGTCGCCGCAGCTTCGCTCTGTCATTCTGGGCCTGCGTCCGGGTCAGATCAGCGAACCGGTTGAGATGGACGGCCAGATCGCTCTCTTCCTGTTGCGCGAGGTCAAGGAATCCAAATCGCGCGCGCCGAATTACTCTGCCGTGGAATACGCCGCCTACTATATGGCCGGTGGCCGCAGCGCCGCCACACTGGCACAGGCCGCCAAGGTCAAGGCCCGCGTCGACACCTGCGATGACCTTTACGGCGTCGCCAAGGGTCAGCCCGACGAGGTGCTGGAGCGCGGCGTGAAGACACCGAACGAAGTGCCCGCCGACATCGCGCTGGAACTGGCCAAGCTCGACGCGGGCGAGGTCTCCACCGCGCTGACCCGCTCCAACGGGCAGACGCTGGTGTTCCTGATGCTCTGCGGCCGCAACTTTGACAGTTCCGCTGCCGTGTCGCGCGAAGGCGTCGCGCTGGATATCCAGAACCGGCGCTTGTCGTCCTATTCCGAGGGCTACCTGCAGCAGCTTCGTTCCGAAGCGCGGATCACCCGACGCTGAGTGATGGCCGCCATTGACGGCCTCCCCCCGCTGCGCGACGTCATCGCCACGCACGGGCTGGCGGCAAGGAAATCCCTCGGCCAGAACTTCCTGCTGGACCTCAACCTGACGGCCAAGATCGCGCGTCAGGCGGGTGATCTGACGGCCTGCGACGTGCTGGAGATCGGCCCCGGCCCCGGCGGGTTGACGCGCGGCCTGCTGGCCGAAGGCGCGCGCCGGGTACTGGCAATCGAAAAGGACGACCGCTGCCTGCCCGCGCTCGCCGAAATCTCCGCCGCCTATCCCGACCGCTTGCAGGTGGTGAACGCCGATGCGCTCGACTTCGACCCGCTCTCTCACCTGACGCCGCCGATCCGGGTCGCGGCGAACCTGCCCTACAACATCGGCACCGAACTGTTGGTGCGCTGGTTGACCCCGCCGAGATGGCCGCCCTTCTGGGAAAGCCTCACCCTGATGTTCCAGCGCGAAGTCGCTGAACGTATCGTCGCGACGCCCGGCTCCAAGGCCTATGGCCGCCTCGCCCTGCTCGCTAGCTGGCGGGCCGATGCGCGCATCGTCCTCTCCCTGCCACCCGAGGCATTCACCCCGCCGCCCAAGGTTTCTTCCGCCGTGGTGCATCTGACCGCCCTGCCGGAACCGCGCTATCCGGCGGATCCGAAGGTGCTGGAACGAGTGGTCGCCATGGCCTTCAACCAGCGACGCAAGATGCTGCGCGCCGCGCTCAAGGGACTGGCCCCGGACATAGAGGATCGCCTCACCGCGTCGGGGATTAAACCGACCGACCGCGCGGAAACCGTCTCGCTCGAACAATTCTGCGCCCTCGCCCGGACGGTCAAGGGCTGAGCCTCTCTTCACGATACATATTGCCAGAAACCGGGATTGCGACGCGAAAACCTTCGCGGCGCGGCTGACCCTAGCGTTGCACCAACCGCAGCCAGATCCCCGCCTGCGAGCGGACCGTCAGATGCGCGACCGGCACCGGCACCTCGCCCGCCGGTTCGATGCGAAAGCGGCGCAGGATCATTGACAGGATCAGCGGTCCCTCGACCATGGCAAAGCCCGCGCCGGGACAGACGCGCGACCCGGACGAGAACGGCACATAGGCCTCGCGCACGCAGCGACGGCCATTGTCGGTCTGGTACCGCGCCGGATCGAACCCGTCGGGATTGTCCCACAGCCGCTCGTGGCGGTGCAGATGCCAGGGGCTGAGCACGATCTGCGCGCCTTTCGGCACGTCGCGGTCGCGAAACCGCTCGGGACAGGCCGCTTCGCGCACCATCATCGGCACCGGCGGGTAAAGGCGCAAGGCCTCGCGGAAGGTATCGCGCGAGAGCTTGAGCTTTGCCATGACCGAAAACCCCTGATCGGTATCCAGCGCCTGGGCCTCTTCGGCCAACCGCTCCTGCCAGTCGGGATGTATCGCCATCAGATAGAGCGTCCAGGCCAACGCCGACGCCGAGGTTTCGTGCCCGGCGAGGAAGAAGATCGCGACCTGATCCACCATCTCTTCGGTGGTAAAACGCGCGCCGGTCTCGGGGTCGGGCGTCGTCATGATCTTGGTCGCCAGATCGTCGGGCGCGGTGCCTGCGGCGATCATGGCCTGCCGGTCGCCGGTCAGCCGCGCGATCAAGGCGCGAATGTCGCGCGCTGCCGTCTTGGTGCGGCGGCTGTGAAACCGGGGCAGCCAGCGCGGCAGCGGGATAAAGGCCGCGATGTTGAGGATCGGGGAGGAGCGTTGATAGTCGCGAAACCGGGTAAATGTCTCGGCGGCGATCTCGTGTTCGATCGGGATCGAGAAAAGCGTGCGAAAGATGACGTCGGCGGCGGCGTGGGAGGTCTCCTCCTCGATTTCAATCGCTGCACCGGTGCGGGTGTCGAGCCGCGCGACACAGGCCGCTGCCGCCGCCCACATCGCCGGGAAGGTATCTTTCAACCGCCCGCCCTCGAAGGCCGGGTCGATGATGCGCCGTTGCCGCTTCCACTGCGCGCCGTTGGTCAGAAAAACGGACTCGCCCAGCAAGGGACGCAACCCTTCGCTGACCCGCCCGGACTTCGGGAAGTCATCGGGCCGGTCCTTGAGTACGGTTTTCACAAGCTCCGGCTGGTTCACGAGGAAGGACCGGAAAAACGGCGTGCGAAACTCCGCCATCCACGCACGGTAGAGCCGCGCGGGCTGGGCCGACAGGATGTCCTGACGAAACAGCCGCACGTAACGCCATAGGCTGACGCGCTCCGCTCGAGCGGCGGGTTTGGGCGGTGTGGTCACGCGACGCTCCGATAGCGGTTCACCGGGGTTTCGATCCGCGATTTCGACGGCGCGCGGTCCTTGTAGCGGGCATACAGCGTAAGTGGGCCGGCGGTGATCCGGAAATAGTCATAATGGTCCGGTCGATCAAAGGCGCAAAGGTACTGAAAATGCAGACGAAAAAATCGCCAGCGCAGTTCCTTCCACCGCTCGGGCGACAGGGTCTGGGTAAAGGCCGCCGAGAGCACAAGCGGCCAGCGTTTGCCCGCACCCGCCACCCCCGTCACCGCCACGGGATCACAAAGCGCAAAGGCGCAGCCATCGCCCGGCGCGGTCACGTCGACCCAGGTCAGCTCCTCCCGCTCCGACAGGAAGGCAAGGTCCGCGCGCAGCCGCTGCGCGCGCGGCAAAAACGACACCATCGGAACCACCTGTCCAAGCGACAGGAAGGACAGGACCGGCCCGTCCTCGCGCACCTTTCCTGCGCGGATCAGGTCCGACAGGATCGACACAGCCAGATGCGCGCCCGAGGAATGACCGACCACCAGCACCTCGTCTGCATCGCTTTTCAACGCCGTGGCGATGGTTTCGGCGAAACTTGCGATGCGCTCTTCCAATGCATCAGAATTGGCCCCCAAGGTCCTGGCGGAAAAGGAATAATCGTGCATGAGGTAATAGGCAAAGAACTTGTTGTCCTTGGCCTTGAACCATCTCAGCACCGGGATCATGACCACAGGCAAGGCAAGCCATGCGACCAGCTCTGCCCCCGGCATAACCAATCCGATCAGCGCCGCGACACCCCAAACCGCGAGCAGACCGAGGCCGATGGCGAGCAGCAATTGCACCAGCAGGAACATCACCGGGTAAAGCGCGGCGATCACCGGCCCCTTGCGCAGGCGCATCAAGCGAAACAGCGCGCCGCTGAAGATGTAGACTGACGCTGTACGTATGAGGGAGAGATAGGTCGCGGGGATCGTGTTCGCCATGCTGTCGCGCACGATGTCGGACCAATAGAGCACCTCGACATCCGTTTCGACCTCTGCGCCATCCATCTGCGCGCTGACGTGCCAGCCGTAGGGCCCCTTTGTCACCTTGGGGCGCAGCGTCACCTCATAGCCGGAAATCGCGGCCTGCGCGGTGCTTTCCTTGCGGTAAAGCTCGCGGTAACGCCGCGGATGGATCGGGTCATAGCCGGGGATGTAGAACACCCGGCGGGTTCGGACGGGGGGTGAGCTGCTCATCTCGACCTCTGATGTTTTGCCGTAGGGTAACGGAAAAACCGGGCGAGATTAAGACCTTTCAGCCAAACCTCAGCCGAGCGCCGCGAGGCTGGGGAAGGTTTCGAGCAGCCAGTAGGACATCGCCGAAAACCCGCCCGTCAGCATCAGCAGCCCGATGGTCCAGAGCAGCAGGCCCATGATGCGCTCGATCCGCTCCATGTTGCGCTTCATCCAGGCCATTGTGCCGGTGAGGCGCGGCAGGAAGGCCGCGACCAGCAGGAACGGGATGCCGAGGCCTGCGGCGTAGACCGCAAGCAAGGCAGTGCCGCGCACGACCGACGCCTCGGATGCGGCAAGCGACAGGATCGCCCCCAGTTGCGGCCCGATGCAGGGCGTCCAGCCAAAGGCAAAGGCCAGCCCGAGAACGTAGGCGCCAAAGGCCGACCCGCCCCGGTCCCCAGCGTCAAGTCGCGCTTCGCGGTCCAGAAATCCAATGCGATAGATGCCCAGGAAGTGGGCGCCGAAGATCATAACCATGATCCCGGCCCCGATGTTGAAATAGTCCTGGAATTGCAGGAACATCGTTCCCACGACCGAGGCGGCGAACCCCAGCAGCAGGAACACGGTCGACAGCCCCAGGACGAACATGAAGGCGGTCGACAGCGCCCGCCCGCGCCGCGCGCCCTGCCCCAGATCGCCCAGCGTCACGCCCGACATATAGGCGATATAGGGTGGCACGATCGGCAAGACGCAGGGACTGAGGAAAGAGATTCCCCCCGCCATCAGCGCCACGATCATCGCAGGCAACAGCGCCGCGTCAAAGATATCAATTCCGAACATGCCACAGGCTTAGCCCAACCGCTCCGGCCCGTCACCTGCCCGGGTGCCGCAGACCCCTCACAAGGGCGTGGGGGGCTGTAATATCCCTGCCAGTTGCGAGGTGTTGCCTATGACGCCAGCCCGCGCTATCCGGGCCGCCATGAGCGAAGAGATCGACGCCCTCGGCCTGCTGTGCCCCCTGCCAGTCTTGCGTCTGCGCAAGCGGTTGCAGGCGATCGCGCCGGGGCAGTCGCTGACGATCCTGACCGACGATCCGGTGGCAGTCATCGACGTCCCACATTTCTGCCAGGAGGCCGGTCACCGGGTCGTTTCAACGGAATTGCTCGGTCCTGATGGGCCGGCGCGCCGCTTTACTGTGCTGAAGGGCGCGGATTAGGCGTTCCGGCGCCGTTGACGCTGAACACCGCATTATGATGACTGTTCGCGCGCGGCGAGGGATGCTATGGCGTGGCTTGCCCGGTGACAGGAATCCCATCATGACCAGACTGACCGAAGAGGGCCGCAAGGTCATCGCAGATATTGCCGACCGTCACGGCATCAGCCCGCAATCCGCGCAGCAGATGCTGGAGGCCGTCGCGGCCGGTCAGGGCACGCAGGCACAGTTCAACGTTCCCGAACTCGGCGGCATGGGTCAATGGTCGCAAGGCGGCATGACGATGGTTGGCGACATGTTCAATCACGGGTTGAAGGCACGGGTCGATGCGCTTTGCGCCGATCTCGCCGCTGTGGTGCGCGACACCTCTGTCTTTGCCCCGGCGCAGTCGTTCCAGTCGCAATCCCAAGGCTCGGGCAGCTCTTTCGGGGGCTCTTTCGGCGGCTCAAACAGCAGTCTTTTTGTACCCGCCGGTCCTGATTGGCCGGCCGAGCTGGGCCGGCCGGCATCGGTCGGTTCGCAGAACGATATGCGCTACGCGTACTTCCCCGAAAAGCGGCGGCTGGCGTTGGATATCGCGGGCAAGATCACCGTTTACGATACCGGCGACCATCAGATCAGCGGCTTCGGACAGGCGCAAAGCGGGCATCAGAGCCTGAGCTTCAACAGCCAGCACGGATTGGTCATGCTGTCGTCCCTGCCCGTGGTGAAGATGAGTGGCGCGACGCAGGCCCCGGACCGGGATGATGCGGAGCCGGAGCGACAGCAAGACCCAGCCTTTGCGGGTCCTGAGGTGTCGCAGGCCACGCCCGAACCGCCGGCCCCGGCTGCAGGGGTGCCCGACCCGGCGCCCCGGTCGCAAACCGAACGCGCGACGGAAGCAGCGCCGGAGGCGATGACCGACGATCAGATTTTCAGCCGGATCGAGAAGCTGGCCGGGCTGTTCGACAAGGGGATCCTGACGCAGAGCGAATACGAGGCGAAAAAGGCGGAGCTGCTGGCACGCCTCTAGCACCGTGGCTATAGACCCGTCGTAACCCCCGTGGAATTGCAAAAACGCCGACCGCTAGTAAAAGCGATCGGCGTTTTTTTAAGACTTACTCAAGCGTCGGGCGATGCCCTTGCGAGCCGGGGCGAAGCATCCCCCGGCCCCGCAGACCCTCAGCCCTTGCTGAGCGACCACCAACCCCGACGTTTGGGCTTGGACTCTTCTTCGGCGGGCTGTGCCGCCGCTTCGGCAGGCACCTCGGCGGGTTGTGCCGCGGCTTCGCCAGGCGCTTCGGCGGGAATATCCCTTACCGCGTCACTCACTATGTCGGGGTTCGCCTCACTCGTCGTGCCTTCGGCCACTGCGGGTTCGGGAGCCGGGTCCGATTGGGCAGCGGCCACCGCAGGCTTGCGCGCACGCGTCCTGCGCGCCGGGGCCTTGGCGGGTTTCTCTGCTTCCGCCGCTTGGGCAGGTTCGTCCGCAGCCGCCGTTTCGCCCGTCTCGATCGGCGCAGCGGTGGCTTCGACCGGTTCGACCTCGGGCATCACGGCGGGATCGGCGGCGACCATTTCGGCCTGCGCCTCTGCGGGGGACTCGGGCTGCACGTTCGGCAGTGGGTCCGGCGTGGCCGCCGCGTCTGGCGTCTGATCCCCGCCAGAGTCGGTCGCGACGGGCTCAGCCGGCGACTCCTCGACCTTCGGCTCTTCGGTCTTCTTCCGGCTGCGCGAGCGGGACCGCGACTTGCGCTTGGGCTTTTCGGCTGGCTCATCACCCTCGCCTTCGGCGGATGTCTCGCCCGCGTCTGCATCAGCGTTGGTACCGGCCTCGGCGGTCACATCGGTCTGGTCGTCACCCGAACCGGAGTCGGCCTTGGCCTCGGCACCGTTTTCGCCGTTCTCATTGCCATCACCACCGTTGCCGCCCCGCCGACGGCGCCGCCGACGACGCCGCTTCTTGGGTTTTTGATCATCGTCGGACTCGGCGGTTTCAACCGGCTCCGGCGTGTCGGCCACATCGGCCTCTTCCTCATCTTCGACCACGTCTTCGGTCTGGTCATCGTCCTGATCCATCAGCATGGAAGAGACGGAGACCGCCGCAGAGGGTTCCGGCACCACGCGGGTCGCCGTCTTGAACTTCTCAAGCGTGAAATCGGGGCTGACGAGATGCGGGTCGCCCTCGATCCGAACGGAGAGGCCATAGCGCGCCTCGACCGCCGCGACATGCTCGCGCTTCTGATTCATCAGGTAGTTGGCGATGCCGACGGGGCATTTGATCAGAACCTCGCGCGAACGACGGCGCACGCCCTCTTCTTCGATCTGACGCAGGATGTTCAGCGCCATGGAATCATCGGACCGGATCAGGCCGGTGCCGTGGCAGGACGGGCAAGGTTGCGTCGTCGCCTCCAGCATGCCGGGACGCAGACGTTGGCGCGACATTTCCAGCAGACCAAAGCCCGAGATGCGGCCAATCTGAATACGGGCGCGGTCGGTCTTGAGCTTGTCCTTCAGCTTCTTCTCGACGGCGAGGTTATTCTTGCGCTCGTCCATGTCGATGAAGTCGATGACGATCAGGCCCGCAAGGTCACGCAGACGCAGCTGGCGCGCAACCTCTTCGGCGGCCTCCAGGTTGGTCTTGGTCGCCGTATCCTCGATCGAGCCTTCCTTGGTCGCCCGGCCCGAGTTCACGTCGATGGCCACCAGCGCCTCGGTCACGCCGATCACGATGTAGCCGCCGGATTTCAGCTGAACCGTCGGATTGAACATGCCGCCGAGATAGGTTTCCACCTGATAGCGCGCAAAGAGCGGCATCGACTCCGAGTAATGTTTCACGTTCTTGGCGTGGGACGGCATGATCATCTTCATGAAGTCCTTGGCGTTGCGATAGCCGCGTTCGCCCTCGACCAGAACCTCGTCGATGTCGCGCGAATATAGATCGCGGATCGAGCGTTTGATCAGGTCGCCTTCCTCGTAGATGCTGGCCGGCGCGATGGATTTCAGCGTCAGCTCGCGGATCTGTTCCCACATGCGCTGGAGGTATTCGTAGTCGCGCTTGATCTCGGTCTTGGTCCGCTTGGCCCCGGCGGTACGCACGATCAGGCCCGCGCCCTTGGGCACGTCGATCTCAGAGGCGGTTTCCTTCAGCTTCTTGCGATCCACGGCATTGGTGATCTTGCGGCTGATGCCGCCGCCACGGGCGGTGTTCGGCATCAGGACGCAGTAGCGACCGGCAAGGCTGAGATAGGTTGTGAGTGCGGCTCCCTTGTTGCCACGCTCTTCCTTGACGACCTGAACGAGGAGGATCTGACGAACCTTGACGACTTCTTGAATCTTGTAGCGGCGCGGGCGCGGCTTGCGGATCGGGCGGATGTCTTCCTGATCGTCTTCTTCGGCGACGGACTCAATGTCGTCGTCAAGGGCGCTCGCGTCGCGCACCTGGACCTCGTCGTCGTCCCCATCGCTATCCTCGGTATGGAGGCCGTCCTCACCGTCGGCGTTCGGAGTGTCATCGCCAGCGCTCTCCGGCTGCGCGTCTGCTTGAGGCGTTTCAGCCTCGGCAGCGGCGATCTCGGGCACGGGGGTGCCTTCGCCCTCACCCTCGTCACCGAGGTCGATGGTTTCCATCCCCGAAATGTCTTCGCCCGATACCACGGCATCCTCTGCGTCGACCTTCTCGGCTTGGGCAGGACGGCGGCGACGGCGGGTGGTTTTTCGCTTTTCGTCCTCCTCGTCACGGGCCTTCTGCGCTTCGGCAAAGGCACGCTCTTCTTCCATCAGTGCTTCGCGATCCGCGATCGGGATCTGATAGTAATCCGGGTGGATTTCCGAGAAGGCGAGGAAGCCGTGGCGATTTCCGCCATAGTCAACGAAAGCCGCCTGGAGCGAAGGTTCAACCCGCGTAACTTTGGCGAGGTAGATGTTGCCAGCTAGCTGGCGCTTGTTTTCCGATTCAAAGTCGAATTCCTCAACCTTGTTTCCGTCGACCACCACAACACGGGTCTCTTCCGCGTGGGTGGCGTCGATGAGCATTTTCTTAGCCATTGTATCCATTCGCATGCCACATCCGTGCCGCGACCAGGGGGTCCCGACGCGAAATCAACATGTCTGATAAGGGCGATATTTCGGGCGGGACGTGACAAAGCTGTGGGGCGGCGCAACTGCGCCCTGCCCCTGCCTGCTGTCATTGCGTCGCGCCTCATCGCGGTTCTTCTCCGGCGGCTTACTGCGTGTAATGCAGATGCCACCCGTTCAATGCCTCGTCAGCCTTGTTCACGGCCGCTTGGCGTTTGCGAGACCCGTTTCGGGGTCCATTCGGTCTGTCCATAAGTCCGGGCCAGTCGTGGGGACCGTCCCTGCAACGAATTGGGGCAGAGAAACTTCGGGCGCAGTCGCGAGGATCGCAGTGCGCCATTTATCCACACTACTGCCGCAAGGGGTCAAAAGACAATGGAGAAAGTGCGCCTTTTCCCCGCAGGCCACGCGCTACGGCAACAAACCCCCAGGTTGCAAGGAGTTTGAGCGGCCCAACCAAGGCACGAAACCTCGCGCGACCTGATGAGATCGCCGCAACTGCCACAGTCGGACGACAGAGCACGTTCTCCGACGTCCGGCCCCGCCCGATCAGGTCAAATAATCGGAACGTTGCAGATTATACTTTGCCATCTTCTCGTTCAACGTGCGGCGCGGAAGGCATAATTCATCCATCACGCTGGCAATCGACCCCTTGTGACGCCGCATGGTGTTGTCGATCAACATCCGCTCAAAGGCCTCTACATATTCCTTCAGCGGCTTGCCCTCGGTGGTGACGACGGACTGCATGTCGTCATGTTCGTTCATCAAGAGTGAGGCGATAGTCCCCGAGCCGCGCCGCGATTGCAGCACCGCGCGTTCCGCCACGTTAATCAACTGGCGCACATTGCCCGGCCAAGGGGCCTGCAAGAGCTGCGCGGCCTCCTGCGCGGCGACCTTGGGGGCGTCACAGCCGTATTCCTCGGAAAACTGCTCGGTAAAGGTGGTGAAGAGCGTCAGCACATCCTCGCCCCGCTGGCGCAATGGCGGCACGGTGATGCGCAAGGCAGCGAGGCGGTAGAACAGGTCGGACCGCAGCGCGTCCTCGCAGGTTCGGTCGGCCTCCTGCATGTTACAGATCGCGACAATCCGGGTCTCGCCCGGCGTGCCCTGCTCGTTGATCATGTTCAGCAGCTTGCCCTGAACCGCGTCGCTCATCGCCTCAACGTCTTCGAGGACGAGCGTACCACCGCGCGCCTCTTCGACGGCGGGCAATTGGCTATCTTCGGGGTTCATCGGGCCAAACAGACGCTTGGAGAGCGCGTCGTCATCCATCGCAGCGCAGGAGACAAGCACAAAGCGCTTGCCCGCACGCGCGCCGACCGCGTGCAGCGCATGGGCCACCAGCGTCTTGCCGGTGCCTGTTTCGCCGTCGATCAAAACATGACCATCAGCCTGGCCAAGGTCCAGAATATCTTCGCGCAGCCGCTCCATCGAGGGCGACGTACCGATGAGTTTCTTCATCAACTGGCCGCCATCCGACAACTCGCGCCGCAACTGGCGGTTATCCATCACCAGACGCCGGGCATTGGCCGCCTTTTTCGCCAGGACATTCATCCGGTCAGGATCAAACGGCTTTTCCAGAAAGTCGAACGCACCGAGGCGCATCGCCTCCACCGCCATCGGCACATCGCCATGGCCGGTGATCATGATGACCGGCAGTGCGGAATCCGAGCCCATCAGCTTGCGCAGGAATTGCATCCCGTCCATTCCGGGCATGCGGATGTCGGAAATCACGATACCGGGGTAATCCGGCCCCAGAGATTTCAACGCGTCCTCGGCACAGGGAAACGTTTCGGTGTCATAGCCCGAGAGGGCAAGCCATTGGCTGATCGACTGACGCATGTCTTGTTCGTCATCGACGATCGCGATCTTCATGGCCTTCTGCATGTGTCTTACTCCAGGATCAAAGTTCTGATCGTTACTCTGCCGCTTCGATATCTGCCTCTTGAGACAAGATAGGCAGTTGTATCTCGAAAACAGCCCCACCCCCCTCTGCGTTCCGTGCGGTGAGCCGGCCGCCGAGGTCGTTCACGATACCCGAGGAGATGGCAAGCCCCAGACCGACACCATCGCCTGGCTGCTTGGTGGTGAAAAACGGCTCGAAAAGATCGTCGAGATTCTCGATGCCGGTCCCGTTGTCGCGCACTGTCACGGTGGCGGTCTCGCCGGCCGAAAGAAAGACATCCACAGCCGGGTCCGCGACGGTCGAGGTCGCGTCGAGCGCGTTGCGCAGAAGGTTGATCAGAACCTGCTCCAGCCGCACGCGATCTGCCATGACGCGCACCGGGCGGTCGGGTATCACGCGGGTGATGCGCACCTGACGCTGACGCAATTGCGGCTCCATCATCGAGAGGGCGGAATTCAGCGCATCGCCAACGTTTACAGGCGAAAACGTGTCCCCCCCCTTGCGCGCATAGGATTTCAGCTGGCGGGTGATCGCGCCCATGCGTCCAATCAAATCGTCGATCCGCTGGAAGGAGGTCAGCGCTTCATCGGGACGATTGCGGCGCAACAGCAGCGCGGCCCCGGCAAGATAGGTCTTCATCGCCGCCAAGGGCTGGTTCAACTCGTGACTGACGGCTGCCGACATTTCCCCGAGAGCAGCGAGCTTGGAAGACTGGGCCAAGGTCTGCTCGGCGACATCCAGCGACTTTTGCATCCTCTCCCGCTCGGCGATTTCTCGCTGCAGCCTTTCGTTCAATGCGCGAAGTTCCGCTGATTCCTCTTGGAAGAACGCCATGCGTAGCGCGGTCTTGCGGCTGAGGGCGTAGAACGCCAGCGCGAGGAGGATCGCGAAACCCATGATCTCCAAGGCCAGAAACCCGTTCACCTTTTCGCGAACGCTGGCGTAGGTGGTGAAACTGGCGATCTGCCATCCGCGGAACGGTAGGCGGGATGAGACGCGCATAACCGCCTCACCCTTGACATAGGCATCCGCAGGCAGGGCCGACCAATCCGCGGTCGCCTGTATCGCGCGCTGAATGGCAGTTTCGGGCGGTTCGCGTTGCAGCGCTACACCTTCGGTCAGTCCCCGCCAGCGCGGCTCGGTCGCGAGGATGATCTCGCCCGTGCTGTCCGTCACCAGAACCGCGTCCGAGATCCCCGCCCAGGCGCGCTCGAACTTCTGCAAATCGACTTCGACGACGATGACGCCGGCGGTGGTCCCGGCACTCTCCATCTTGCGCGAATAGGTAAATCGGTACCCCACTCCCTCGCGCGCGGCGACCGTAAAGACGGTTCCGGACGAGGCCAGTGCGTCAACAAAGTGCTGCAGGCCCGAGTGCATCTCACCCAGTCGGTTGCGGTCGGTCGCCGCCACCGTGCGGCCATCCTTGTCCAGCAGCATCAGGGAGGCGGCGCCGATCTCGTCCACGAATGAAATCAGCCGCTGGGTGGATTGCGAATAATCCGCTGAATTCAGCGCGCCGATCAGGGTGGGATCGCGGGCCAGCAACTGCGGTACGATGGAATTGCGCCGCAGCTCAGAGACGAGGTTGCCGCCGTACAGCGCCAGCCGCAATTCGGCGCGGTTCCGGGTGTTCTGGGTAAACCGGTCAGTCAGTGCATTGTTCGTCACCAGGATGACGGAGACCGCAAGCACCACAAAAATGCCCAGCGCAACACGGCTGCGCCAACTGAACGTGCGCCCTCCCGATCGACGGGCCGACGAAGAGGACGGTGAGGTCTCTGACATGCTCAGATGCTACGCCACAGGGCGCAGCCGCTCAAGCGCGGCATTGCGTCCGGGACGCGGTTCAGGCGGAGATCAGCGCGGAGGTCAGCGTGCGGAACATCGCGCGCCCATCCGTGCCGCCCAATGCCTCGTCCGAGGCGCGCTCCGGATGGGGCATCATCCCCAGCACGCGACGGTTCTCGCTCAGCACGCCCGCGATATCGGCAGAGGATCCATTCGGCGTGTCGCCGTAGGTAAAGGCAATCCGGTCGCTCTCGCGCAAGCGGTTCAGCAAGGCATCGTCGGCGCGGTAATTGCCATCATGATGTGCAATCGGGATCTGCAGTTCATCCCCGACCGACCAATCGCGGGTGAAGTCGCTGTCCGCCGTTTTGACGATCAGTGGTACGGTGCGGCAGATGTACTTCAGGTCTGCATTGCGGATCAGCGCGCCCGGCAGGATCCGCGTCTCCGTGAGGATCTGGAACCCGTTGCACACGCCGAGAGCATAGCCCCCCCGCTCCACATGATCCTTTAGCGACCGGCATATGGGCGAGTTCGCGGCAATCGCACCGCAGCGCAGGTAGTCGCCATAGGAAAACCCGCCCGGCACCCCGACAATATCCGTCCCTGCCGGCAGGGTATGGTCCTTGTGCCAGACCATGGTGACATCAGCACCTGCCTGTTCAAACGCGACCTGTAAATCGCGGTCACAGTTCGATCCGGGGAACACAAGGATAGCGGCCTTCATGGGCGGATGCTCCATCTGAGGGGTTTAGCCTGCTGATACGCGACGAACCTGCGATCCTCAAGGCTGGTATGGGTGGGTTTGCGAGCGGTCCGGCCCAGCCCCACTTTGGTTTGATCAATATCCCGGGGGGCCCGGAGGGCGGGGGCAGAGCCCCCTCGCCGCACCGCCAGCGCCTCCAAAGTCAGCCCAACTCGACCGAGTAGCTCTCTATCACCGTATTGGCCAGGAGCTTCTCGCACATCTCGCGCACGGTCGCCTCTGTGGTGCCATCGGCGAGGTCCAGCTCAATCACCTTGCCCTGTCGCACGCCCCCGACCCCGTCAAACCCGAGGGAGCCGAGCGCGTGGCGCACAGCCTCCCCCTGGGGGTCGAGAACTCCGTCTTTCAACATGACCTGAACTCGGGCTTTCATCGCGGGACCTTTCAGTTGATCAGCGTCGGCTTGGCGTGGCCGTTGGATTTGGGGATAACGCCCAGACGGCGCGCAACTTCGGTATAGGCGTCCGTCAGCGAGCCGAGATCGCGGCGGAACACGTCCTTGTCCAGCTTTTGCCCCGACTCGATGTCCCAGAGGCGACAACTGTCCGGGCTGATCTCATCGGCGATGATGAGGCGCTGGAAATCGCCGTCATAGACGCGGCCGATCTCGATCTTGAAATCCACCAGCTTGATTCCGACGCCGTACATGATGCCCGACATGAAATCGTTGACCCGCAGAGCGAGGCTCAGGATATCGTCCATGTCCTGCTGGGTGGCCCAGCCGAACGCGGCGATATGTTCCTCGGTGACGAGCGGATCGCCCAGCTTGTCGTCCTTGTAGCAATATTCGACGATCGGGCGCGGCAGGGCGGTGCCCTCTTCGATTCCGAGCCGGGTCGCCAGCGACCCTGCGGCGAAGTTGCGCACGATGATCTCCAGCGGGATGATCTCGCAGGCCCGGCACAATTGCTCGCGCATGTTGAGGCGGCGAATGAAATGAGTCGGCACGCCGATGTTGCCAAGACCCATCATGAAGTATTCGCTGAGACGGTTGTTCAACACGCCCTTGCCTTCGATGGTGGCGCGCTTTTCGGCGTTAAAGGCGGTGGCGTCGTCCTTGAAATACTGGACGATTGTACCGGGCTCAGGGCCTTCATAGAGGATCTTTGCCTTGCCTTCGTAGATTTTCTTGCGCCGTGCCATGGCTGCCCTTTCGCTCGGGCCGGTCCATGGCCCATCGGTCTGTCGCGCTCTCTTAGTGCATGGGCGCGATTGTCGCAAGCGCAGCCCCTTGCCTGGCGCACCCTTGCGCCATCCTTCGGGCGCAGGCATATCGGAACGGATAGAATTTTACGCAAAGGGACCGGCCATGAGCACCTTCGACGACCGCGAAAACGCATTTGAGAACAAATATGCCCACGACCAGGAAATGCAGTTCCGCGCCGAGGCGCGCCGCAACAAGCTTCTCGGTCTCTGGGCCGCCGAGCTGATGGGCAAGACCGGCGAGGATGCCGACGCCTATGCCCGCGAGGTTGTGAAGGCCGATTTTGAAGAGGCCGGGCACGAGGACGTCGTGCGCAAGGTTGCGGGCGATCTGGGCTCACTCGCGAGCGCCGACGAAATCCGTAGCAAACTCGAACAGCTCATCGGCGTCGCCAAAGCGCAGTTGATGGAAGAAAAAGGCTGATCTTTTCCGTCTCGCAGCGGATTGTTTGGCATCAGATTGGGCACGGGTCGAAAGGTCCGTGCTTTTTCGTGCCCCATATCAGCCGCTTGGCTGAAAACGCGTCGGTTCCACCCGGTTCGCGACCGGCCTGCCCTTTCCATGGCGCCTTCCGCAGGCTATGTCGCGATAAACCTGCGACGCGATAGACCGGAGAGATTGATGAGCAATGCCCTGTCCAAATTGTTGGAAACTCGCGACTGGCTGATGGCCGATGGTGCAACCGGCACCAACCTTTTCAACATGGGCCTGTCCTCGGGCGAAGCGCCGGAACTGTGGAACGTCGATGAGCCGGAGAAGATCAGAAAGCTTTACGCTTTCGCCGTCGATTCCGGCAGCGACCTGTTCCTCACCAATTCATTTGGCGGCAATGCTTCGCGTCTGAAACTGCATGACGCACAGAACCGGGTTCATGAGTTGAACCGGGTGGCCGCCGCGCTGGGGCGCGAGGTCGCGGATGCATCGGGGCGCACGGTCGTGGTGGCCGGCTCGGTTGGCCCGACAGGCGACATCATGCAGCCCATGGGCACGCTGACCCACGAACTGGCGGTCGAGATGTTCCATGAGCAAGCCGAAGGGCTGAAGGCCGGCGGCGCAGACGTGCTCTGGCTGGAAACGATCTCGGCCCCCGAGGAGTACAAGGCCGCAGCCGAAGCCTTTGCGCTCGCCGATATGCCGTGGTGCGGGACCATGTCGTTTGACACTGCCGGGCGCACGATGATGGGTGTCACCTCCGAAGCGATGGTGGCGATGGTCGAAAAGCTGCCCAACCCGCCCCTCGCCTACGGCGCGAATTGCGGGGTCGGCGCGTCGGATTTGCTGCGTACGGTGCTCGGCTTTACCTCGCAGGGGATCGAGCGGCCGGTTATCGCCAAGGGCAACGCCGGGATTCCGAAATACCAGGATGGCCATATCCATTACGATGGCACGCCCGAGCTTATGGGCGAATACGCGGTAATGGCACGCGATTGTGGTGCTACGATCATCGGCGGCTGCTGCGGCACGATGCCCGATCATCTGGAGAAAATGCGCGAAGCTCTGTCCAATCGCCCTCGTGGAGAACGCCCCACCCTAGAGCGGATCACCGAAACGCTTGGCGGGTTTTCCTCCGCTTCGGACGGCACCGGTGAGGACACCGGCCCCAAACGTGAACGCCGCGGGAAACGTCGCGGCTGAGCCGAGTCGGTGCGGCAAATTGATGGGGAAGGCCCACAGCGATGCGGGCCTTTTTTTGCTGTTTGGGTAACGGTTTATTGCGCAGTGAGGGCTCAATCGGTTCTCAGGCACCGCGTGGGACATACTGCGATCGGGCGCGGAGGCCTAAAGCGTACAACGTAAGTTCAGCAAGCCTCATGTAAACCGAACAAGGTTTCTCCGTCTGATAAGAACCACCTCACAAACGACTGATAAAAAATGCTATTTCACGATCCTATAGATGGCCCCGTCATTCTCGGAAATGAACCAAAGCGCACCATCCGGTCCGGTGCGAACATCCCGGACACGCCCGGTTTCCGGCGCTTTGATCTGCTCGACCTCGCGCAGGGGCGAGCCGGACAGGCGCGCGATGTAGTCGAACTTCAGCGATCCGACGAAAGCATCGCCGCGCCAGGCGCTGACCGAACCATCGTAGAAAGTCATCCCGGAGGGCGCGATTGAGGGGTCCCAGTAATGCACAGGCTGTTCCATCCCCTGCTTCTCGCGACCCTCGCCGATTTTGAAGCCGCTGTAGTGTCGCCCATAGGCGATCACCGGCCAGCCGTAGTTCGCACCTTTGCGGACCCGGTTCAACTCGTCACCGCCGCGAGCGCCATGTTCGTTGATCCATAGCTGACCAGACCCATCCAGCGCGGCCCCCTGCGGGTTGCGATGACCGTAGGACCAGATTTCCGGCTGCGCGCCGTTCACGCCGACAAAGGGGTTATCGCTCGGCACCGACCCATCGCGGTTTAGCCGGATCACGCTGCCGTTGTGGCGCGACAGGTCCTGCGCGCTCGGTCGGTCGCCGCGTTCGCCCATGGTCATGAAAAGATGGCCGCGCGGCCCTTCGACCAGACGCGAACCAAAGTGCTGGCCACCCGATGACCCCGGCGCCATCTCAAAGATCTTGCGCACATCGGTCAAGCGGCTGCCATCCGGCGACAGCACGCCGCGCGACAACGCGGTGCCCGCGCCCCGACCCTGACGCACCGAATGGGTGAGGAACAGCTCGCGCGTCTTGGCAAAATCGCGCGGTACCAAAACGTCCAACAAGCCGCCCTGCCCTTCGACGTGAATTTCGGGCAATCCGGTCACCACTGATTGACCCGATTTGCCCAGCTTCCGCAGGGTGCCGTCTTTTTCCGTCACCAGCAGGCTGCCATCAGGCAGAAAGCCCAGCGACCAGGCGCCGGAAAATCCCGACGCAACCTTTTCGATGCGCATCGTTCCCGCCGAGGTCTCAAGTGCGGAAGCCGAGGTGGGCTGGCTCACCATGACTGCTATCAAGAGCGAGAAAAGCGCGGAATACTTGTGGGATCGGATCATCGACGTCTCCTTCATTTGAAAGTGAGCTAGCGCTGCTTGACCCAACCGCAACCGTGTTCACGGGTACTTTCCTTTTGGCAAACACCCGCATAGCATCGCGCAAGGTTACCGTTCCAATAAGGGAGATATACCATGAAAAAAATTCTTTTGGCCGGCGCGGCGCTGACCGCTTTGACAGCCACAGCCCAGGCGGAAAGCCACATGAGCGAAGTGAAGATCGGCATTCTGTTGGGCTTTACCGGCCCGATTGAATCGCTGACCCCCTCGATGGCAGCAAGCGCTGAACTCGCGATCGACGAAGTGAACGAAAGCGGCAAACTGCTGGGCGGCGCAAAGGTTTCGGCGGTGCGCGCGGATTCCACCTGCGTCGATTCCGGGGCGGCCACTGCGGCGGCCGAGCGGATGATCACCTCGGATGGCGTCAAGGCAATCATGGGCGCGGATTGCTCGGGCGTGACCGGCGCGGTTCTGACCAATGTCGCTGTGCCGAACGGCATGGTGATGATCTCGCCCTCGGCCACGTCGCCGGGCCTGTCGGAGGTCGAGGACAACGGCTTGTTCTTCCGCACCTCGCCTTCGGATGCGCGTCAAGGTGTCGTGATGACCGAGGCGTTGATGGACATGGGGGTCAAGTCGGTCGCGCTGACTTACACCAACAACGACTATGGCAAGGGTCTGGCCGACAGCTTCCAGCAAGCCTTTGAAGAGGCTGGCGGCGAAGTCACCATTTCGGCTGCACACGAAGACGGCAAGGCGGATTATTCGGCCGAAGTCGGGGCGCTGGCCTCGGCTGGGGGCGACCTGCTGGTGGTTGCGGGCTATGTCGACCAGGGCGGCGCCGGAATCATCCGCGGCGCGCTGGACACCGGCGCCTTTGACCGCTTTCACCTGCCCGACGGCATGATCGGGGCCGCGCTCGAGGAAAACTTCGGGGATGAGCTTGACGGCTCCACCGGTCAGGTTCCGGGCACCGACAGCCCCGGCGCCGCCAAGTTCGCCGAACTGGTCGGTTCGGCCTTTGACCCCACCGGTCCCTATGCCGGCGAAAGCTATGACGCCGCCGCCCTGATGATGCTGGCAATGGAAGCCGCGAAATCCGCCGAGCCGGGCGACTACAGCGTCAAGATCACCGAGGTTGCCAACGCACCGGGCGAAAAAATCTATCCCGGTGAGCTGGGCAAGGCGCTTGAGCTGCTCGCAGGGGGCACCGAGATCGACTATGTCGGCGCGACCAATGTCGAGTTGATCGAACCGGGCGAGGCCTCTGGCTCCTACCGCGAGATCAAGTTCGAAGACGGCAAGATGGCCACAACCGGCTACCGCTGATCCGAGACCGACCTGACAGACGGCCCGGGTCTAATCCGGGCCGTCTGCACAAGGTGCACGTGGCGTAAGGGGCAAGCGGTGCCTCGCATAACGCGCTCAACCCGGAAGGGACCCGCATGATCGTCGTTGACGACATTCACAAGCATTTCGGCGGTTTTCATGCCGTGGACGGCGCCAGCCTGTCGATCCGCGAGGGGTCGATCACCGGCTTGATCGGGCCGAATGGCGCGGGCAAGACGACCCTGTTCAATGTCATTGCGGGGCTCTTGCCCACCACATCCGGGCGCGTCACGATGGCCGGCGAGGATATCACCGGTCTGCCGCCGCATGAGCTGTTTCACAAGGGGCTGCTGCGCACCTTTCAGATCGCGCATGAATTCCATTCAATGACCGTGCGCGAGAACCTCATGATGGTGCCTGGCTCGCAATCCGGCGAAACCCTTTGGAACGCGTGGTTTCATCGTGGCCGTATCGCTTCGGAGGAACAGGACTTACGCCGTAAGGCCGATGAGGTGCTGGAGTTTCTGACCATCGCGCATCTGGCGGATGAAAAGGCCGGCAACCTCTCAGGCGGGCAGAAAAAGCTGCTGGAGCTGGGGCGCACCATGATGGTCGACGCCCGCATCGTGTTCCTCGACGAGGTCGGCGCAGGGGTGAACCGGACGCTGTTGATGACGATTGCCGATGCCATCCTGCGCCTGAACCGAGAGCGCGGCTACACCTTTGTCGTGATCGAGCACGATATGGATTTCATCGACAAGCTCTGCGACCCGGTGATCTGCATGGCCGAGGGTCGGGTCCTGGCCGAGGGCACGCTGGCAGAGATCAAGGCGAACGAACAGGTTATCGAAGCCTATCTCGGCACCGGCCTCAAGAACAAGGGCGCGGTCGCATGAGGTCTGAGGTTCGCTGCGGCTCTGCTCGCGCTTTTTCGGTCAAGGTGTTGTCTTGATAGCTTTTCTCTTGGTTTCTTCGGCGTGTTTCTGGCTATCTGCCGCGTTATGGACCCTCGGTATTAATAAGGGTGAGGCTATTCCGGGGGCCGCGTCATTCGACGCCGGGCTTCGCTACGTTGAGGCACAGCGCCTAAACTGGCTATACGCGCATAAGGATATGAAATGACGCAACCTTTTCTCATCGGGCAAGAGATGACGGGCGGCTACGGGCGTGGTCCGGATATCCTGCACGGTTGCACCATCGCAGTAAACCCCGGTGAAATCGCGGTGATCGTCGGCCCGAACGGGGCCGGCAAATCCACGGCGATGAAGGCACTTTTCGGCATGCTTGACGTGCGCTCTGGAAAGGTGTTGCTGGATGGAAAGGATATCACGACGCTGTCCCCGCAGGACCGGGTTCGCCAGGGCATGGGCTTTGTGCCGCAGGTGAACAACATCTTTCCCTCAATGAGTGTTGAGGAAAACCTGGAGATGGGTGCCTTCATTCGTGAGGACGACATTTCTAAAACGATGTCAAACGTTTATGAGCTGTTTCCGATCCTTCGGGAAAAGCGGTTTCAGGCGGCAGGAGAGCTCTCCGGCGGGCAGCGTCAACAGGTTGCGGTCGGGCGTGCCCTGATGACGCAGCCCAAGGTGCTGATGCTGGATGAACCGACCGCCGGGGTCAGCCCGATTGTCATGGATGAGCTCTTCGACAGGATCATCGACATTGCGCGCACCGGATTGCCCGTCCTGATGGTCGAGCAGAACGCGCGGCAAGCGCTCGAAATCGCGGATCGCGCCTATGTGCTGGTTCAGGGGGCCAATGCGCATACGGGCACGGGCAAGGACCTGCTGGCGGATGAACAGGTCCGCCGCAGCTTTTTGGGAGGATAAGCATGCGGTTTTTGATCCTAGCTCTTGCGGCATGTCCCGCGCCGATGATGGCCGAGGGCGCGCGAATGACCTTGTCATGCGAGGTGCAGACAGTTTGCACGCAGGATGGCGCGTGCAAGGCCGCGCAAGATGGGCGCGAAATTACCGTGACCCCAAACAACATCGACGCGTCAGGTCTTGGCACTTACGGCGTAGTGATTGACGGAAAAGGTAACGAGACCAAAGGCTTGTCCCGCACCGGCCCCTTCCTTTGGCAGATCGGTTCCTATCAAATCCAGACGCTGACACTGACCGGCGAGACCACCGCCCTAATGATCCGTCAGGATACCACCCCGAACGGCGTGGTCGCGCCGAACGCGGCGGTCGATTTCCTGACCTGCGAGGTAACCTTCTGATGCGGACCATGCTCTTGATCGCGGCCCTGATACCGCTACCCGCCCTTGCCGATTATTCCTGCAATTTCAATCAGGAGTGCTACGAGTCCGAAACCTGTGCGGCAAGCGACTTCACCGTAGAGGTCAGAAATGGTGAGGACAAGCTGGTCACGGACTATGGCACCTTTCCGATCCTCGCCAAGCGTGACGAACGCGACATCCTGACCGTCTTCGTGCATTCCGAAGGCGCGGTCTATCTGCTCTCCGCCGGGCCACGCGCGGCGCGCTTCACCGCGCATATCACGGACGGGCCCCAAAGCATCACCTACCTTGGCACCTGTGAGAAAGTTGGCTGATGGATTTGCTTAACGCCTTGGTCGCATTCGCGAATTTCGTCATGGTTCCGGCGCTGGCCTATGGCTCGCAACTGGCGCTCGGCGCCCTCGGCGTGACGCTGATCTATGGCATTCTGCGGTTTTCCAACTTTGCGCATGGCGACACGATGGCATTCGGGACCATGGCCGTGGTGTTGGTGACATGGCTGTTTCAATCGTGGGGAGTGTCCTTCGGACCATTGCCGACAGCGCTTCTGGCACTGCCCTTCGGGATCCTGATCTGCATGGGGTTCGTGCTGGGGACCGACCGGCTGGTCTATCGGTTCTACCGCGCGCAAAAGGTCAAACCCGTGGTGCTGGTCATCGTGTCCATGGGAGTGATGTTCGTCACCAATGGGTTGGTGCGCTTTATCATCGGGCCGGACGATCAGCGCTTTGCCGATGGGGAGCGTTTCCTGATTTCCGCACGTGATTTCAAAGAGATGACGGGCCTCCAAGAAGGTCTTGCCATCAAGACGGGTCAGGCCCTCACGGTCGTTGTCGCGGTAATCGCCGTCGCCTGGCTGTTTTGGTTTCTGAACCGCACGCGCACCGGGAAATCCATGCGCGCTTACTCTGATAACGAGGATCTGGCCCTGCTCTCGGGGATCAATCCCGAACGGGTCGTGATGGTGACATGGCTGATCGTCGCGGCGCTGGCGACCTTGGCGGGGACGCTCTACGGGCTCGACAAGTCGTTCAAACCCTTCACCTACTTCCAACTTCTGCTGCCGTTCTTTGCCGCCGCCATCGTCGGCGGCCTCGGCAGTCCGCTGGGCGCGATCGTCGGCGGCTTTGTGATCGCCTTTTCCGAGGTGATGATCACCTACGCCTGGAAAAAGGTCGTGACTTACGCTGTACCTGAACGGTGGGAACCTGACAGTTTGGTGCAGCTCCTTTCCACCGATTACAAGTTCGCGGTCTCCTTTGTGATCCTGCTCGTGGTCCTCATCTTTCGCCCCACGGGCCTATTCAGCGGGAAATCGGTATGACGCTGCGCGATGCCTCACTCTTCGGCCTGGTCGGCTTGTTGATTGTCCTCACCGGCGTGATGCAAAGCTGGAACCTGGCCTTGCAAGTCCTTAATATGGGGCTGATTTCTGCGATCATGGCGCTTGGTGTCAATCTGCAATGGGGCTTTGCGGGGCTGTTCAACGTCGGGGTCATGGGGTTTGTTGCGCTGGGCGGTCTGGCCGTTGCGCTGGTCGCCATGCCGCCGGTCGCGGAATCCTGGCGGGTTGGCGGCGCGGGTATCGTAGGATCGATGGTGGTGGCGCTGATCACCATCCTCGCGGCCGTTTGGGTGTGGAAATCGCGGCGGCTGTCGAGGGCTTGGCGCGGCTGGCTCGTCGCCCTGATCCTGGTCGTGGGCTTTATCATCTACCGCACGCTTTTTGATCCAGCACGCGACGCGGTGGAATCCGTCAACCCTGCGTTGCAAGGCCATCTCGGCGGTCTTGGTCTGCCCGCACTGGTGGCTTGGCCCATCGGCGGCGTACTGGCCGCAGGTGCGGCCTGGATCATCGGCAAGACCGCGCTTGGCCTGCGCTCCGACTATCTGGCTATCGCGACCCTCGGGATCGCCGAGATCATTCTGGCCGTGATGAAGAATGAGGATTGGCTGGCGCGCGGCGTGAAAAACGTGATCGGCGTGCCCTCCCCCTTGCCCACAGCGATCGAGCTGCAGGAAAGGGCCAGTTTTGCAGAGCGTTTCGTCGATCCGGTCACAGCCTCCACGCTAACGGTCAAGCTGGGCTATTCTCTGCTGTTCACCGTCGTCTTGGTGATCCTGCTGGTCCTGATGCAATTGGCGTTGCGGTCCCCTTGGGGTCGGATGATGCGCGCGATCCGCGACAACGAAACCGCCGCCGCCGCCATGGGCAAGAACGTGACTCGTCGGCATCTCCAGATCTTTATCCTCGGCTCTGCAATCTGCGGCGTTGCGGGGGCGATGATGACGACGCTGGATGGGCAGTTGGTGCCGGGCACATATCAGCCGCTGCGCTTTACCTTCCTCGTCTGGGTCATGGTGATCGTCGGCGGATCGGGCAATAATTACGGCGCGGTTCTGGGCGGTTTCCTGATCTGGTTCCTCTGGGTGCAGGTCGAGCCCGTTGGGCAATGGCTGATCGGCACCGCAACCGCTGGACTCCCGGAGGGCGCGTTCAAATCGCACCTCGTCGACAGCGCCGCCTACATGCGCCTTTTTACAATGGGCGTGCTGATGCTGCTGGTCCTCCGTTTCAGCCCCCGCGGTTTGATTCCGGAGCGTTAACGGCGACGGTGCAGCGCATCCTCAGTACTGCGAAGCCGCAACTTACGGCGCATGTCTTTACGGAAAGGACAGACAGTCGCCCCGGCGACCCATCGCCCATACGGATCGAACGGGCGGCTCATCACAAGGCGTAATACCACCGTCACACCCCGTCCCGGCCCCCTTGCCCCCTCAGCCTGCGCACACTAGACAGAGCCGGCAGGCAAACCGTTCCCGACCGGGGCGGCGACAGGAGGATCGGCAGCGATGGCGTCTAAGGGTAGCAAGACCGCAGTCTGGATTTTGATGGGTCTTCTGATCCTCGGGCTAGGCGGCTTCGGGGCGACGAGTTTCACCGGCACCGTCCGCTCGGTCGGATCGGTCGGCGATCGCACCATCAGCACCTCCGAATACAGCCGGGCCCTGCAGAACGAGATGCGCGCCATGGAAACGCAGGCGGGTCAGGCGATCTCATTCGATCAAGCGCAGGCTATCGGGTTGGACCGCCGCGCGCTCTCCAGCCTTGTGACGGACGCCGCGATCGACAGCGAAGCCATGCGCATCGGTCTGTCCGTCGGCGATGAGACGCTGGCCAAGCAGGTCCAGAACATCCCCGCATTCAAAGGCATCGACGGTAAATTCGACCGAGATTCCTACAAGTTCTCGCTGGATCGCATTGGTCTCGGGGAAACCGAGTTCGAGACCGGATTGCGTCGCGAAACCGCACGCGCCCTGGTGCAAGGCGCCGTCGTGTCGGGCAAAACGCTGCCCGATCCCTATATCGACACCGTGCTGAACTATTTCGCCGAACGGCGTCGCGTCACTTGGGCCCGCGTGGACTCGGCGCAACTGTCCAGCGACACCTACAGCCCGTCCGAAGAAGACCTGAAGTCGCTTTACGATGAGCGGATCGAAGACTTCACCCTGCCCGAGCGCAAGCGCATCACCTACGCCTGGCTGACGCCGGAGATGATCATTGATCAGGTCGAGATCGATGAGGCGCTATTGAAAGAGGAATACGAGGCGCGCTCGGCCGAATATAACCGCCCCGAACGGCGGCTGGTCGAACGTCTGATCTTTGCCGACGAGGGCCGCGCCGAAGCCGCCAAAGACCGGCTGGACTCGGGCGAGGCCGATTTCGACACCCTCGTCGCGGATCGAGGCCTGTCGCTGGATGATGTCGACATGGGCGATGTGGCGATGGACGAACTCGGTGCCTCGGGCGAGGCGATCTTTGCCGCGGCATCGGGAGAAGTCGTCGGGCCCTTGCCGACCGATCTCGGACCCGCGTTCTTTCGCGTCAATGGCATCCTCTCTGCTGAGGAAACCACCTACGAGGACGCCCTTCCCGCAATCCGCGGCGAACTGGCCGCAGGCCGCGCTCGCCGCCGTGTGGCGGGCGAGTCCGAGCCCG
>JGI24724J26744_10000361_pt1 | contig 34178 bp, 30 predicted proteins | sample Cruoilmetagenom7_FD_26744 | JGI IMG/M metagenome (IMG submission 26744) | reverse complement strand
TGAAGGTTAACGCTTGTTATGAGAATGTGTAATTAAACGATTTTTAGCAATTTATCTTTCATGAAAAAATGAACTGCTGGAATCGCGATCGCGCCTGCTCCGAGAAAAAAGNAACTTGCAAANTGGAAATTTAATATGATGTNTGGCTCATTGNAAAACGTANTGGGTACAATGGCATAGAAAAATGGGGACATGAANATTCCGACTGAGAAAGCACTATTGATCACAGCCAGAGCAGCAGTGCTGTCATTTGATCCAACAGCATCGGTGGTCAAAAGCAATATCAGGGAGAATAGCAAGCCTACACCCAGTCCAGTGCATAATAAGCCGAGCAATATCAAAACACTGCTCTGGCTGAATGTGATGAGTAGAAATCCTGCTGCGGTGACCAGTAAACCGGTGGGGATGGTCCATTTTTTCAATTTCATATACACCCTTGAAAAAGCTAATCCAGTGATGGAGGATCCAAATGTGGAAACAGATAANCCAAAAGTTATGACATAGGGAGCAATATTTTGCTTGGCTTGAATTAGAAATGGGATATCTGTGATGATAATAAAGAAAAAGACCACTAAAATGAAAGACATAATGGATAACCAGATAACGAGAGGAGGGACAGGTTTTTTTCTTTTACCGTGTGCTTCTGGTTTTTTATTTCGAGGTAGTTTGGGTATGAAAAGCATTGAGAATAGGAAAATAAATGGAGCAATTGCGTAAAGCAAGAAAGCGGTGCGCCAATCATGCGTTCCCATCCAGGCTGCTAGCGGAGGCATGATCACACCTCCGATGTGTGATACAAAAAAGGAGTAACCGATCATGTCAGCACGCTCTTTACCCTCGTAGAAATCTGCGATTAGAGAGGTAACCACGGGCGTGATCAATCCGGTACCCGCACCGAGGAGAGCCCTCATGACGAGATGCCCTGTAAATGTATGCGACCAACCACCCGCGATGCCGCCAATGGTGTATAAACTTATCCCTATCCCTACGATCGCTTTTTTTGACAGCACTTTTACTAACTGACCTGCGATAAGCCCGAAAAAGATCATCATAAGTGATGGAAGTGTGATCGTTTGTTTGATCAGGGCGGGGTTTACCTTCGGAAAGGAAGCGCTGATCTGTCCTACCAGTGGCGCGGCTATGTCGGTAGACATAATGGCAAGAAAGGACAAAGATAAAATGGCGGCTCGCTTAAGTTTCATGTATCAAATTTCTCCTCAAAAACACAAGGTAAGAGTATAGCATGGAAGGTTAGCTCCAATGTGACATTGATGGGTTGGTTTTGTTGTATAGTTAATTAAAAACTGAGGAACCAGCATGGAGCAGTCACAACGACGAAAAGGGATTAGAGATCTGCCGGAAAACGAGCGCCCGCGCGAACGTTTAGCACAGCGAGGAGAGATTGCATTGAACAGCTCTGAATTGTTGGCAATTCTCCTCAGGGTGGGTGTGGCGGGAAAGAGCGCGGTTGAACTGGGTAGAGAATTATTGGATCAATTTGAAGGGCTGCGCGGACTACACGCGGCCAGTTTTGATGAGCTGCGTGAGGTCAGAGGGATGGGACTTGCTAAGGCAGCGCAGATCAAGGCAGCTATTGAACTGGGATATCGAATGCAGCAGGAATCGGAAGTATCTAAGCCGCGATTTACTGATCCTGGCCATGTAAATAAATATATGTCTCATCTGTTGGCGGGAAAAACACAGGAGGAATTATGGGTGCTGGCGCTGACAACGCGCAACAAACTTATTCGAAAGCAGCAATTGTATAAAGGCACGATCAACCATTCATCTGCTCGCATGGCGGAAATCATGGAGATTCCCATTCGCGCGAGGGCCGCGGCCATTATCCTGGTACATAATCATCCCTCTGGCGACTCTAAACCGAGTGCAGAGGATCTCCGCTTTACGGAAGAACTGGTACGCGCGGGGCAGTTGATGGATATTGGCGTTCTGGATCACATTATCATTGGGAGGGAAGGCTTCAGTTCCATTCGCAAGATGGGACAGGTGTCGTTTAAATCCTCGTCCGGGAAGCATTGGAATTAAGTAGCTCTAAGTTTTGTGAGTTGAAAGAATAAGATCGTACAATAAGTTATCGGTGGAGGGGTTTAAGGAGCATGCAGAATGGAAGATTGGAAAAACGAACTTGACATTTATTTTAGGGAGCAGAAAGCAACAAAAAAAGAAATCAAGATCAAAAAAGAGAGGATGAAGAAAGCGATTAAACATTTTATGCAGGGTGAGGTAATCCCAGCGTTTGACGCGCTTAAAAGGGAGTTTAAAAAGCATAAACGTGAGATCGAAGTGGATTCAAAAAAGGATTGGGCGGCGGTTTTGGTAAAGGAGAACAAACATAAAGAGTTTGTATATGAGGTTAATATCAGCATAGACGAAGGTAAACTGACGGCCAGTAAGAAAATTTATACTATCAATAAGAAAGGCAAACTCAAACAGCGCGTGGAAGGAAAGATACACAACCCAAAAAATTCACCCCTGCTGAGCTCTGTTAAGAAAGAGCACATCATTAAAGATTTTCTTGAAAATTACAAAGATTCTACGCGTGTGAAATAACCCTGTTTTGTGACCTCAGCGCTGCTCATATTGACAGATGTTTCTCGCTGGTATAAAATAGATTCGCTGTCATGGCGAGGTAGCTCAGTGGTAGAGCAGGGGACTCATAAGCCCTTGGTCGTGGGTTCAAATCCCTCCCTCGCCATCTTTTTATTTAAAAAAATATAAAGGAAAGTGGCTTTGGAACATGTTACAGGCGTATTCCAAACCCTCGCTGTCTTTGTTATTACCCTAATTTCTTGAAGAAAACACCGAAAATACACGATAATTACCACATCTGGTGGTTCTTAGTTATTTCTCATCTTTTGGGCTTATCAAAAGGAAACCAAAGAATATTNTTAAATTTTACATTTTTTAAATGCTATAATAAAATAAAAGAGAGAGGATTAGCGATGTTTAATAAATTTGGCAAGAAAAAAGATGATGACCCCAAGAAAACCTTAGGCAAAGCCAGTGATGCGCTCAATAAAGGTCTTACTGGTGGACTAACAAAAGCTTTCTTGGGAAAAGATTTTGTAAATACTATGAATGCGGGCATTGACAAGGCTAATCAAGCTGTCGATGGCCAGGCACTGGCAGAGCAACTCTCCAAAACAGGTGCCGATGCCACCGCAGAAGTGGTGTCCATTCAGGATACAGGTGCGACTGTGAACATGAATCCAGTTGTGGCTCTTGGCTTGAAAGTTAAACCTACAGAGGGAGAAGAATTTCAAACTGCGGGGCAATTAATGGTTCCTCGAATTACTGTTCCGCGCGTTGGTGATAAAATAAAAATAAAGTACAATAAGGATAATCCCACTCAATTCACAATTGTTTAGTTATCTTCTTTCTCGGGGTTGAATTAATAAGTTGTTTTACTTTTGGTAGATGATATATAAAGAAAAAAATTCCCCTCATAAATTGTTTGTGAGGGGATTTTATATCATCTATCTTTTTCTATAAATGAAGGTTATGTAATCAGAAAAAGACAGATATCTCCACGCAATTCTTTATTAGCTTTGTATTGCATCAAGGAATATTTCAACGAGTTCTTTGGCTCCCAACAGCGTTGGAACTTCTAAAGCATAGCCCTCTCCTGATTTGGTGGTCAAAACAAAGGTTGCCATCCCACCGGAGAATTAAGAATCTACTGTAATTTCGTTTTTAGACCAACGCGCAACTTCCTGCTTTATCTTGAACCTAAATCCCCTGAATGCATATATAAAGACATAGATCGATTTTTCACCAACCGCAATAAAAACGGAATTGGGAAGATCGCTTGTTCTTGTGTCCGCTCCAGCTCCACCCATCAGCTTAGATACTAATAATGAACGCATCGAGCAAGCATGGCTGTAAGTCATAGCCGCGAGGATCTCTTCATCACAATTTGGCTGAACGGCATCAACCATTTTTGCCATCTGTTCCATTCCCTTTTTATCCATATTCCATCTCCTTGAACTACTAAATCATGAATATTCTTGTCTGCATTTTTTGAATAATTAGGGATGTAATATATTATACATAATAGCAAAAATTATCTTTTATATATAAAGAGCTAAGAAATAATGACGTTACATTTAGTAGGTGAGAGTTGCTATAAATTTATATACTAATACCGATCTGGAAATATTTTGTGCTCTGAGGTAATTCAAATATTACATTAGGCAACAATAGACGCACATGAATTGGGGGAAACCGGTTCATAATACAATCATGAGCATAGGATTATTGGAATTTAACAACCGCCATATCTAGGTAAAAAGGTGTTAAATCCACAAAAAATGCCATATACAGGGGTATTAAGTGGTATTACTAGGGACATAGGACTCATAAGCCCTTGGTCGTCGGTTCAATCCCGACCCTCGCTACTTTTTGTTTAAAGAATAATAGGAAAGTGGCCTTGAACACTCCGCTGGAGCATTACAAACCCTCGACATTTCATATTTAGAACACAACAAGTAGAATGGCCCTAATCACTCTCTACAGGAGAGTTTGAACCCATAAGCCCTTGGTCGTGGGCTTCTAAAAAGGGTTTAAAAAAAGACCTTACAAGTCTCCAGTGGAGGCTTGCAAGTCCTCGACTTTTTTTCTAAAAACTTCGTGGAATACATTGTAATTTATTGTGTGAACACTAACCTTTAGGAAGATCAACCAAGAAGGANAAAAGTACCATTTTGCACCACAATAACTGCGCATAGACATAATATACACANACGATTAGATTTTTTTGCTCGATTGTTATATAATCATAGTATCGTATCCATAAATTTCGATTCCGAAGCACATTTTCCGATAATTCTGGGCTTGAATTGAACAAGCGGGGCAACCCGGAGAGCAGTGGTTTTCAAAATTGATTGGACAAAGAATAAAATAGTGCTCTTATTTAAAAAAGATGCATAAATAGATTAGCTTAGTGAAGGCGGCTTATGAAGAAGGTAGTACTTGAACTTAAAGAAGGGGATTTTATTGTGCATGCAAGCCATGGCGTGGGGAAAATACAGGGTATTGACCGTAAGAAATTGGCCGGTGAAAAGCATGTATTTTATGTGGTTAAAACGGAAAAATTGACATACTGGCTGCCGATGATGGATTCTAAATCAAAACGCATACGTTCTGTAAGCGCGCCAGCAACCTTTACTAAAGCTCTGAGTGTGATTCGCCAAAAACCTGTGCCGCTAAGTAACAACTTTCGCACACGCATTAAGTACATCAAGGATGAGATGGCAAAGTGCTCAGTGCTGGCAAATGCGCGCTTGATTCGGGACATGCACGCGCGCAATGCAGAGAAAAACCTGCATGTTAATGAACACCGGACATTGGAAAAGCTTAAAAACCAGTTTACTAATGAATGGGGGATCGCTTCTGGTAACGATAGGAAAACCGTCATTNCCAAACTTGAGAAAGCACTCAGTATTAGTATCTCGAAGATGATTGCTGAGGAATTAGATTAATGTCTAATAACTAAAAAGCGCCCGTATGGGCGCTTTATGTTTTTAAATGAGCAGTTGGGTTAGGACTGCACGTTGTAGTTAAAATAGACCTCAAGCATGAAGTCGCCGTTGCCGTTCTTGAAATACCAGCGGGTGGTGTAAGGACCGGGATCAACCGGGGCAATGGCAGGAGTGTAAAAGCACCATTTGCCGCCTGGTTCGATGGGGTCTTCGACATAGAAATATTTTGTGTCATTCCATAAGCGGTAACCGCTCATCCACTCCAAATAGTAGGTAGTATCCCATTCCGAGCTGCCATCATTTCCGATACAAACTATAAACTGAAAACTCTCTCCGGGTGTAAAAACCTTGCCGTCAGCAGGCGTCTGGGTGTTATATTTGGCATGGTCGCCGAAGCGCTGGATGGTTGCGGTGGGTCCGATTGGCAAAGTAGGCGCCGGCGGAAGCGTGGCAACGGATTCGGTGGGTGCTGTCTCCAGGGTGGGTGCTAAAGTTGCTGTGGGTTCTGGCATGGGGGTGGGTGGCATGGCTTCAGTTGTCTGGGTCATGCTGACCATAACGGTTTCAGCAACCTGAGTGAAGATCGCGTTAGGATCTTGGGTGGGTTCCGCAGGAGCGGCTGCACCGCAGGCGGAAAAAATTACACCTGCCAGCACAAACATGGTTGCTATCTTCAATTTTTTTGTCAGTTTTATCATTATTTTTCTCCATTCAAAAATCATACAGATATTATAACTGAACTTGAATATGAAAAGGGATATTTTGCAGGGAATAAGGTTTATGCACTGAAGAAAAAAATCAGCAAGTAATTACCAGGCAAAAAAGGACTGCACCGCGTAAGCCCTGAATACATAAAAGTATTTTCTGGATTGCCAAAGTGTCACACACACGAAATGGACTATGGACTAAGAGAGAGCTAACGAAACTTGTGAGTTGCTGAGTCAACTGGTGTTTTTTTGAATATTTTTCAGTTTAGTTACCGTCTTCAATTTTCGATTGGCTGGTTTGAAAGACATCATAGATGGTTTCACGCTCGGTGCGGAATTGTTTAGTGTAAAGGTTGAAATATTTTCCTTTTAGGAGCAGCAGTTCTTTATGGGATCCGATTTCAGCAATGTGACCATCTTCAATGACAAGGATGCGGTCTGCGCGCTTGATAGTTGATAATCGGTGTGCAATGATGAAGCTGGTTCGATCTTTCATGATGGCTTCCATGCCGTTCTGGATCAGGGCTTCGGTCAGCGTATCTACTGAACTGGTGGCTTCGTCCATGATGAAAATTTCCGGATCGGAAAGAACGGCCCGTGCCAAGCTGATGAGCTGCTTCTGCCCGACTGAAAGCAGCACACCGCCTTCTCCAACTTGTTCCTCATAGCCCTTATCGAAGCGCTGAATGAACTGATGCGCGCTGGTCAATTTGGCTGCTTTTTCAATTTCCGTCTGGCTGGCTGTTAATCGCCCATATGCAATGTTCTCTTTGATCGTGCCGGAGAAAAGATGCGGGGTTTGCAGAACAATGCCAATACGGGATTGGATGGATTCTAAAGACAAGTTTGTGTAATCGTGGTTTCCGATTAAGATGCGGCCTCGCTTTGGTTCGTAAAAACGGCATAATAAATTTACAATCGTAGTCTTGCCGCCACCAGTTGAACCAACAAGGGCAATTGTTTCGCCGCGATTGATCTTTAGATTCAGGTCTTTAATAACTGGAAGTTCATCTTCATACCAGAAGTAGACATGTTCGAAAAAGATATCCCCACGCACTGTTCCGGGGTCAATGGCAGTGGGTTTATCCTGGATATCTGGTGTAGTGTCAATGAGTGCAAAGATACGCTCTGCTGAAGCGACTGCTCTCTGGAGTTCTGCGAAAACACGCGCAAGATCTTGGATTGGCCACATCATAAAGGTCATATAGGAAATGAATGCCTGGATCCCGCCAATGGTGATACTCTGGAAGTTAATTTTCACACCGCTGTACCAGATGATGCCGCCAATAGCAAAAGAAGAGATGATTTGCACGCTGGGAAGGAAGAGGGCGCTCAGCCAAGCAGCGCGGAATCCGGAGCGGTACATGCCATTAGTTAGTTCGCGGAATTCGCCCAAGTTTTTATTCTCACGGCCAAGCGCTTTTACGACCCGCACACCACTGATATTTTCGTTGTAAGAAGCGGTGATCTTTGAGTTGAATTTACGAACTTCTCGAAACTGCGCAAGAATGCGTTTACGGAACAGTACTGCTGTGTAGAGCAGTATCGGGAGGATCGCGCACACGATCAATGCAAGCTGCCAATTGATCGAGAACATGAACGCGAGAGCGGTGATGATGTTAACTGCACCCCATGTGGAATCCAGCAAGCCCCATGTCATCAACTCAGCTACTCGTTCAGTGTCATTTGTGACGCGGGAAATGATCCANCCGACCGGTGTTTGGCTGTAATAAGAAAGGGATAATTTTTGGAGGTGGTTGAACAATTTCTGCCTCAGGTCATAGCGGATGCGTTCACCAAGCACCCCTACTAGATAAACAAAACCAAATGTTGCGGCTGCCTGGATCAAAATAAGGGAGCCATACCGGATGAGCACGCGATAGAGTGTGCTTTTATCTCCAGCAAGGATGCCTTGGTCAACGATTTGTTTGCTCAGGTATGTGAAATAAGCATCCAAAATGGACACGATAATGATGGTGATAAGGAAGCCAACTACCCATAGCCAGTGTGGTTTTAATAAAGCAAGGATGCGCTTAGCCAGATCGCCGGACAGTTTGCCGGAAAATTCTTCCTCTCTAAACTGGTCAACCGGCATTGGACAACTCCTCGTCTAATTCGGTTTCGATGCGGGTTTGCATATCATAGATCTGCTGGTAAATACCCGTCATTTTTACCAGTTTGGCATGCTTTCCTTTTTGGGTCACGCGACCATTCTCCAATACCAAGATGAGATCAGCTGTCATTATGCTTTGAATACGATGGGCAATGATGAAGGTTGTGCGATTCTCCATTAATGATTTTAAGGCGCCGCGAATCTGCTCTTCAGTTTCTGTATCTACAGAAGATGTTGAATCATCCATGATGAGTATGCGCGGATCTTTCAGGAGGGTGCGCGCGATCGCGATGCGCTGTTTCTGCCCACCAGAAAGGGTAACGCCGCGTTCTCCAACCAGGGTGTCATATCCATTTGGAAATGTGAGGATTACATCATGAACGGCAGCCATTTTTGCGGCTTGTTCGATTTCCTCGCGAGTCATTTCACGGTTAACACCATAGGCGATATTTTCTTTTATCGATCTGGAGAAAAGGAAGGGTTCCTGTTCCACAATGCCGATTTCCTGGCGAAGGAATCGCCGTGAATAGCAACGCAGATCTTTTCCATCTAAAAGAATCTCACCGCTTGTATAATCATAGAATCTTGGAAGGAGATTGACCAGTGTAGTTTTTCCTGAACCGGTGGAGCCAAGCAGCGCAATCACTTTTCCTGCGTTTATTTTGAAATTGATATCATGCAGGACGCGGTCATTTTGTTCGTATTCAAAACTGACATGGTTAAAAATGATTTCACCTTTAATGCCATCTGCAGATTTGTAGTTTCCTTCATCGATCGGTTCGCGATTTTCATTGATAATTTTGTATACGCGGTCATAGGATACCAACCCATTTGACATCTTCACGATAAGGCGCCCAAGCCCGCGTAGAGGGAAAATGATCCAGATGACAAGGCCGGCATATGCCAGATAATCACCAATGGTGATCTCGGCGTTGATTGTCATCAGTGCACCGACCAAAAATCCAGCTAGCATTTGCAAACCGCACAATATTTCGGAGATGGGCCAGTATAGGGAATGGATAGTGAGTAATTTTTTACCGCGCAGAAATTTTTCCCAATTATTCTTCTCGAATTTATCAATTTCGTAGGGCTGGCGTGCGAATGCTTTTACAACGCGTACACCGCTGAGATTTTCCTGTAGTGTGGTTGAAAGTACTGCATCCTGTTCCTGATATGCTTCATATGCTTTTGACACCTTGCGGAAGAAGTAGATTGATATTCCTAAGATAAAAGGGACCGCGATCACGGAAATAAGAGCGAGTTTTGTATTTAATCGTAGGAGGGCGATAAAATTTACTATGAAGAGCAGGGAAATGCGACCAATGCCAATTGCCTGGTCATTATAGAATCGGCGCAGGGCATCCACATCTGATGTACAGCGCGAGATCAATTCGCCAGTATCAGTTTCTGCGTGATAGGAAAAGGGAAGATGTTGGATGTGGTCAAATAAGTAGTTACGAAGCCGTCTAGTGGTGTTTTCGGAAGTCTTAGCAGCCAAGCGGCCGCTTATATAGGTGAATAACCCCTGCAGACCAGCAAGAAGTACAAAACTGAGTGCGATCATCCAGATCGGATATGTACCTTTTGATGTGATGAGGTAATTGTCCACAAAAAAGCTGAGCAGCAGGTAGGTGACAGTCTTCGCGTAGGCAGAAAAACCCTGTGCAGTGATGGCAGTTATGTATTCTAGATGATACCCACTCATCAAATGCCACAATCCCTTGATGCGCTTTTCGGATAACAGGCGCTTGAGATCAAAGTCAGATTGGTTGAGTGAGTTTTGCTTCAACGGTGCTCCAAATTAAATTTTATGATAAGAACAAAAATTGATTATATCGTATTCGCACAGCTTCCAATTGACCAATAAAAAAATATAGACAATGAAGGGGATGCTTTTTGATGATCACAAAAAGCAATATCGAAAATAATGAAGTGTGTTTGGTAGTCGAATCATTTATCTCTCATGATTTACAGGAATTGTCTCAATGAGTATTCCCATTTGCTTTGGGGCACATGCATTGCTCAATAGGCGAGGATTCCATTTTAGATATCAGGCGAATTGCATATTAAAAAAACAAGAAATTCAATATCTGTCTAAAAAACCCGACGGTTTTTAAGTTTGGACTTCGAGAAATATATTATAAAAATACAGGGTTGAACCTTATAAAAAAACTCTTTGGAGATATTAATCTAAAACAGAGACCCAGATCAATTTTGTGTTCTTAAATTCTTTTCAATTGACCTTCCCAAAATAATCAACAATAAACTTGCGATGATACCAAAACTGCCTATGAAGATGAACAGGTCTTGCCAGAATTTGATTGGAAAAAGGCGGATAAGAGTATCCGAGAGATAGAATAACCAGCTATCACCATCAAAGAATATCTGATGAAAAAGTGTGAATAATTGGTTGAAGTTGATCCAAACATATACCAATATCCCAATAATAATGATGAGTGTTATTTTTGCCCCGTTTTCTAACGCACGCAGCAATGCGCGTAGCCTGTTATTCTTCAATCCTGCGAACAACGTAATTGTGAAAAATATGATCAATATCCGCCATAAGGCAAGCATGCTGACAGTAAGATCACGGACATCAATCATATGAGAAATCTCGCGCTCATTAAATAGCGGTGATCCATCTGGAAATTGGAAGGCGGAAAATTCTTCCTCTGAGATTTCGCCTGTCATGTATTGGATCGAATAGTTTGCCCAATGCAGCCGTTCTTCATTGGTGAAACCAAATGAATCTGGCGGGAAATTTGGCAATTTATATTCGATACTNACAAAAATGGGAGACAGCGCTGTTCTCATGGCTGAAGTAATGAGAAGAACAGGTGTCAGGATTGTTATTATCAGGAAAAAAAATTGGAATGGTTTTTTCATTGAAAAATCGCCATTTCTTTAGATAAGAGAAAATTGGAAATCATAGAGTTAGTAATCCACTCTACTGGCGCTTTATCGTCAGTGAAAATAATCCCTTCTGATGGCGGTGATTGCATATTTAGAATCGTCCTTTCAAGTGCAGCGAGGATTAATGGATGTGAATCGGGTTCTGATTTTAAAAAAATATAATTATCAACAAGATTCTTTTCTGATGTGGATGATTTGGTTGCGAAGATCATAGTGTTGAAGGAACCAGGAACATCTACGATATACGTTGATGGGAAAACGGAATCTGTTGTTTGAAAGAGTGAGTTTAGAAGCCCGCGTTCTTCAAATATACGGGCAACATTGATCACCATCACCCCATCATCACTTAAGTGGTTGAAAATCTCTGTGAAGAATTCACGAGTGGTAAGATGCCATGGAATATAGGGGGGATCATAAGCATCCACATTGATCACCTGATATAAATTTTCATTATGTGTNATCCCCCAACGGGCATCTTCAACATATATGTTAAGCTGATTATTTTTTAATCCGAAATATTTGAAACCTACATTAATGATTTCCCTGTCAATCTCATATCCGTCAATGATTGTTTGTGGATAGGCAATCCTGATCTGGTTGGCGCTTGTTCCGCCTGCCAACCCAAGGATTGCGATTCGCTCGATTTGATCCTGATGTATTGGCGCAGGGTTAAAAAAAGGCGCGGAAAGGACTTGTTCCCAGTAACTATAAAAATCTATCGTCGTTGGGTGAGAAACCGAATGAATACCCTGCCCTTCATTTATGCGTAGGATGGTGTAATCATTTATCTTCTGAACCTGGACATAGTTATAAGCAGACTCATCCTCATAGATGATGCCCTGTGCCTGTTTATCAAACCCTCTTAATCCGATAAAGGAGAGGATGATAAGTAAAAGAGGCATCCAAAGATACACTATCATTTTGCTTAGGTTTACTGCTGCCCATATCCCCAGCAGGCTGACAACCATTAAAAACAAACTGATGCTTATAAAAGTACGGTATGTTCCAATGGTTGGAATCAGAATGAGTACCGGCAAAAACGTGCCAATGAATGAACCAGCCGTGGAAATAGCATAGATTCTTCCTGCGATTTGCCCGGTCTCCTTGTTGTTGTCAAGGGCTAGGCGGATAGCGAATGGCGAAGCAGTTCCTAATAATGTGATCGGAATGCTGAACAGGAGCAAGACAGAAAGAAATGATCCAATCATTGCGGCTAATTGCATGTGATCGAATGCATTACTGGCAAACTTTAGGATCGGGCGGGAAGCAAGTGGAATGATACCAATGAATAATGCTGCCCAAATGAGAATCACGAAAAAAGTCTCATATTTTGGGGATCGGTCTGCCCATTTTCCTCCAATGGAATAACCAATGGAAAGATAGATCAGTATCAATCCAATGATCACAGCCCAAACCAAATTGCTTGATCCAAAATAATTACCTAATAATCGCGAGGCGGAGAGCTCCACAGCAAGAGTGGCACCGCCTGCGCTAAATACCCCAAGATATAGATAGCGACGCATGCGGGAAATTATAACCGAATGAGGTTTTGAAAAACTTGCGTTGTGTGTTTTAATGAAGAAAGGAGAATACATGACGAATGTAGTTACTGTATCAGAGATGATCACTCTTGAAAGTGAAGCCAATGAAAGAGGGCTAGGATATGACCAAATGATGAAGAACGCCGGGTTTGCGTTGGCTGATGTGATTCATGATCGATATGGCCATACTCAATCAAGGAATATTTTGGGATTGATTGGCTCCGGCAATAATGGGGGAGATGCTTTAATTGCTCTTTCTGAACTAATAGAGAAAGGGTGGATAGTGACCGCTTACTTAATAAAGAAACGAAAGAAAAAAGACTCTTTAGTAATGAGCATTATCAATAATGGTGGCCAGGTTATTTCTATTGATGAAGACGGATCTTATGATAAGCTGCAGGAATTGATTGGGAACAGTGATATTATTCTCGATGGAATTCTGGGTACAGGATTCAAACAACCGCTAAGGGATGAAATCTCTACCCCCCTTCAAGTTTTTTCTAAGTTTGATACTCTTCCCGAAATTGTAGCAGTTGATTGCCCATCAGGAGTTGATTGTGAGATCGGTGAGACAGCGGAAGAAACCCTTCACGCAAATCTTACTGTATGCATGGCGGCAATAAAAAAAGGATTGCTGAAATTTCCGGCATTTGAATATGCGGGCGAAATCGTGGTTGTGGATATAGGACTTCCAAAAAATCTTCCAGAATTTAAGAATATCCACGCATCGGTTGTTGATCAAGGTGTGGTGCGGAAGATGCTCCCTGCTCGTCCGCTGGATGCGCATAAAGGGACCTTTGGTACGTGTATGATCATTGGGGGATCTACAAACTATTGCGGGGCAGTGCTTCTTTCTGCCGTGTCGGCGTATCGAATTGGAGCTGGATTGGTGCGTGCTGCAATACCGGGAGCAATATATGATGCGATTGCTGGGAAATTGCCTGAATGCACATGGATAATTCTCCCACATACAGTAGGTACGATCAACAGCAGCGCGAGTGTTGTTATCCAGGAGAATCTTGATCGAGTAACTGCGCTATTAATTGGCCCGGGATTGGGGCTGGAAAAAGAAACGCTTGAATTCATGAAGAATCTGCTGCATTTTGAGGAAACACCTGTTAAAAAAACCGCGATTGGATTTTTAGGCCAACTGAAAAAAACAGAGAATANAGAACCTCTCAGCCAACCAACTCTGGTGTTTGATGCGGATGCGCTCAGATTGCTTGCCAATATTGACAANTGGCATCAAATGCTAAAACAAAGANCCGTGTTAACACCTCATCCTGGAGAAATGTCCGCACTAACAGGATTGACAATAGATGAAGTCCAGAATGATAGGGAAGGGATTGTGAAAGATTATGCAGCAAAATGGGGGCATGTGGTTGTCTTGAAGGGGGCAGTTACGATAATTGCTTCACCTGAAGGTGAAGCTGTGTTTATCCCGATTGCGACCCCAGCATTGGCATCGGCTGGTACTGGAGATGTGCTGTCAGGGATGATCGCAGGGCTGATTGGACAAGGCATGATGGCTTTCGATGCTGCAGTAGCTGGTGCCTGGCTGCATGCTAGAGCTGGGGTGGCTGCTGCCAAAAAGCAGGGTCAGACTATCTCGATTACCGCGAGTGATGTGATCGACGAGATTTCGTTCGTCTTAAAAGAAATAACCAGCACGAAATAATCACGGTGCTGGTTGTTTTTAAAATATCCTAAAGTTACCTAAGCTTCTTTTTTAGGCGCGGTAGATTTTTTTGCACGCGGAACAGCTTTGGTGACCTTTTCTTTACTTTCATCAAGTAATACTTGGCCTTTTTTCGCGATCTCGCCCGCTTTTTTCTTCGCATCTTCGAGCAGTACCTCGGCTCGATTTACCGCATCTTTTGCCGCTTNCTCANCTTTACTAATTGTTTCTTCTACTGTTTCGGAGGTTTGATCTTTCAATTCGATCGCTTTATCTTTAATAATNGTACGTGTCTCTTCGCCGGTTTGCGGTGCGAAAAGAAGAGCAGTAATTGCACCGGTCAAACNGCCCACGATAAAACCTATTAAAAATGTTCCAAAATCATCTCGTTCTGACATGTTTTACTCCTTTGTGTTATCTTNTCTAAGGAACCCAATAATTTCAAATAATTTTCTTCCCCCCGCTAACAAACCGCCGATAGATATGATCGGCCTGACCGCTCTCTCAGTAATAAATTGACTGGTTCCTTTCACAGTACGAATGGTTTCTTTTGTGGAGGAAAGGATTGGCCCTATCTCATTTTGGAGCAGATTTGAAAGAAGTGCTAATTGGATGATCAAAATAATCAATGCTGCGCCGATCAGGAATGACTCGAAAACCAGAATAATGATAAAAATATCTCTCACCTGACTGGCAATTTGAGCATCTGATTTTGCCAGATAAACAACCCCAAAAGTTATCCCGATGAGAAAAAGGGCTGTGAAAGCTGCAATGATAATTAACGCGGTCTTTTTAGATTGAGAGTTATTTTCTTTTTCCATAAGATGTATGTGTATACGTTGAAATTGTTTTGCATTATAGCATAGAAGATTTCTGAATAAATAAACTAAATGAAGCTCAAATTAAAGTTTAATATAACATATATTTCTGGTGAAATATATAAAAGTGATTTGATAATAAAATACCAGAAATCATTTAACGAGCTGATCCAATTAACTTTTTCATTACGAGATAATTTAGTATAGTTTTCTTTTTATAGGGAGTAACTTTAAACGAATTTCTTTCGTTAATAATGCAAATGCACCTACAACATATCCTAATATTTCCGAGAGGGATGCTACGCGAATCATTCTAATGATTTGTATTGGGCGAATGTAAAATCTTTTATACGCATTTGATACAATACCGGGGAGTTCTGAAACTGCGATTCCTTCTAATCCTGTATACCCTTCTACAAAATCCACCCCTGTCCCCAGCATGAACATTCGATAATCCACTGAAGCATTCCGCTCTATGTTGAAATAATCTTCATAGGCCTTTGTGCCTGGGTATGGGATCATAACACTGAACCCAGCCATCGTTATAGGCAAGGATTTCGCGAATTGAATTGTTTGTTCCATTGTTTCTCTGGTATCACCTGGCAATCCAATAATAAAACCCCCATATGAGAAAATCTTTAATTTTGAGCAAGCTTCAGCTGTTTTTTTAGCTTGCTCTATTGTTATTCCTTTTTGAGCCTTTTTAAGAATATCGTTATTGCCTGATTCTATCCCCAGGAAAACATCATTCAAACCTGCATCTTTCATTTTCTTGAGGAGATCGTAATCAACACTATTGACCCTGATCATAACTCGCCATTTCAGTGTTGGATGGCGTTTTTTTATTTCATCACAAAATTCTTCAACTCTGGATCTTTTCCAGGCGAAATTATCATCTTTGATGATGAGATATTCCATATCGTAATCATTTACCAGAATATCGATTTCCTCCATTACATTGGCAATGCTTCGAGATCGTAAGCGCGCTCGTAGCTTATGACCAGACGCACAAAATGTGCATCTGCCAGGACAACCCCTGGTGGTATGAATTGACCCTGTTTTATTCGAGTAACTTAAAAAGCTCTGGGTTTGATATAATGTTCGGTCGACAAGAGTCCGATCTGGGAATGGCAAAGCGTCAAGGTCATTAATTGGAGGTCGAGGTGGGTTTTCAACTATGGAATTTTCATTCCGCCAGGCCAAACCACGAATTTCACTTAATTGGTTTTGAGTACCTTTTCTAGAAATCCATTCTAATAATTCTAATGTTGTTTCTTCGCCCTCACCAAAAATAATAAAATCCGCGTTTGGAATTTCCTGAAGAGTCTCTTCAACCAATGAGGATGGGTGTACTCCGCCTAATACAATCGGCGTATTCGGGGAATGTTTTTTTATCGTTTCACACAGATCTTTGGCATAATAAAACTGAGGGGTCATAAAAGAGATACCAACAAGCAAAGGGTTTTCTCGAGCGACTGAGATGGCAATATCTTCCAGACTGATCCTTTGAAAGTTGGGGTCAAAAAGACAGACTGAATAACCTTTCTTTTTTACATACGCTGAAATATATTCTAGTCCCAGAGGGAAATATTGTGCAGCTGTTTCGCGCAATGGCCCAAAATCATGAATGTATTTTGATTGAATGAGAAAGAGAGTATTGTTTTTCATTGAAATTTACCTAGTTTCAAACATGTTCATTAAATTAAATTATACTGCATTTGTCTCGGTGTGAGATGAAACAACCTGTAAATGAAAATCGGATTTTCTCTGATGTACAAATCCTTTTTAAAAAAACCACTTTAAAATTTTGAGCGGTTAGAATAATTAAATTTGAACCTGAAGTAAGATATTAAGAATCGCTTTTCTGTTTTCCTGCGCAATCCCTGTGGAAACAATGGACACAGTGGACGCTATGATACCCTTTGGAAGATATTGGGTATGTTAAACTATAAAGCTACAGTTTAATAAGTTTAATGAGCAGTATGAAAAGAAAGCGATTTATGGAACCATTTCTTATATTTGGGTTAGGAAATCCCGGGCGAGAATATGAGCGAACCCGGCATAATATTGGGTTTATCGCATTGGATAAATTGTCGATTGAATGGAAGATTGATATTTCACGTTACCGATATAAATCATTGGTTGGCGAAGGTAAGTTTGCTGGAAATCGAATTTATTTAGTTAAACCGCAAACGTATATGAACAATTCGGGCAACGCAATACGCTCTTTTTTACGCTTTTACAAACTTGAGCCGTCCCGATTATTGGTTATTCATGATGACCTTGACCTGCCTTTTGGAAGTATTCGATTACGGGAAGAGGGTGGGTCCGCAGGCCAGCGCGGCATGCAGTCCATAATTTCGAAGATCGGTACTGATGAATTTGCACGGTTGCGAATAGGGATTGGCCGTCCTCCGGGGAGGATGGATCCAATGGATTATGTATTAAAAAAATTCTCCCATAACTCAGAAACTGATCTTGATCTGGTACTAAACACTGTGGTTCGCTCTGTTGAGGTTATGTTGAAAGATGGCATCGAAAAAGCGATGACACTTTATAATCATTCGGTTCTACAGGATGAGTGAAAATAATCTGATTGACTTTTCAAAAATACCCGGTTATCAGAATCTACTTTCGGATTATGAGTTTGGCCAATCTCAGGCGTTAATTAGTTTGCCGCGGTCCGTTCGCTTACCATTCATCGCTGCCATTCATAATGACCTTAAGCAGACGATCCTTTTTGTCACTTCAAAATCAGACCGCTTGCTATCTATGTTTGAGGAATTTTCTTTTTGGGTAGAAGAATCACGGCGTCATATTTTTTCTGAACCTTCACCGTTATTTTATGAGAGATCTGGTTGGAGTGCAGCTACCCGATATGATCGCTTGGACACCTTAACTGATATTGCGCAATATTTTATTCCCGGAAGAAAAAAATCTTATTCTCCGTCAGTAATTTTCACATCTGTAAAATCACTGATGACAAAGACTATACCAAGAAGGGATTTCATTCGGAGTTCTTTTTCATTGAGTGCAGGTGATCATACTGAAATCAATGATTTGATTTTCAAATTATTGACAAATGGTTACACTACTGTGGAAATTGTCGTGGCTGGTGGACAGTTATCCAGAAGAGGAGGGATTTTAGATATTTGGCCGACAAATTACAAGAATCCTGCTCGGATAGAATTTTTCGGGGATGAGATCGACACTTTGAGGGTCTTTGATCCTGTTACCCAGCGATCGATCGAGAAAATAAACTCCGTTTTTATTCCACCTGGCAGAGAGATTCTTTGTGTCGATACTCTCGAAAAAATTGAAAACCAGCCGAAGGAACTATCAGAGTTTTTCATTCCTGCTGTTTTCCCTTCCGCGGGATCACTGATTGATTATTTGCCAAAAGATTCAATCATCGTATTTGATAACGCGGCTTCTTTGCAGGTTACAGCAGATGAAATTGAAACACAATCAATAAGAATTAAGGTAGAAAACGAGGAATCCGGGATGATTCCTTCTGGGTTTCCCGCTCCTTATATCACCTGGTCGGAAATAATTGATGAAATATCTCAACGAAATTCAATTGATTTAGGTTTTCCTTTAAATGAAAATGGGCATCAGATTTCTAATGCTTTTTCACCCAGTCCGCGCTTCGGCAGCCGCCTGGATGATTTGTTCAGATTTATCAATGATAACGACAAGAAAATAGAACGAGTGTATATCGTTTCCAAACAGATCAATAGAATTAAGGAAGTACAGGATGGATCCTCTTCATCCTTTTCAAGTCTGGAAAAGGTGGTTTTCATTGAAGGAGGTTTGAACGCTGGTTGGAAAGTGCAGTACCAAGGTGGGAAGGAACAATACTTATTTTCTGATAGCGAATTGTTTGGATGGGAACTCCCCAGACCCCGCAGACTGAAACACAGAAGAATTACATCTCCAGAAGTTTCGTATGCGGATCTTATTGTTGGCGAGTATGTTGTTCACATTGATTATGGTATTGCGAGGTTTGCTGGTCTTGTCCATCGATCTATTGAAGGAACGGACCGGGATTTTCTGCTTTTGATGTATGCTGACGATGATGAATTATTTGTACCTGTCCATCAGGCAGATAGAATTAGCCTGTATATTGGTCCAGGGAATCGTCAACCTAATTGTTCCAGATTAGGATCTGCGGGTTGGAAAAATAAACGCAGCCGTGCAAGACAAGCCGTGAAAGAAATTGCATATGATCTTTTAGAATTGTATGCCTCCCGTCAAACAGTGAATGGATTTGCATTCCAAAAGGATACTGAATGGCAGGCGGAATTGGAAGCCAGCTTTCCCTATCAAGAAACTGATGACCAGGCGAGAGCAATTTCGGAGGTTAAAAAAGATATGGAAAGGGACCGCCCGATGGATCGTTTATTATGCGGTGATGTCGGATATGGGAAAACTGAAGTTGCTTTACGATCCGCATTTAAAGCGGTTATGGGTAATAAGCAAGCGGCAATGCTAGTTCCAACAACAGTTCTTGCCCAGCAGCATTTTGAAACTTTTAAATCTCGGCTATCCCCATTCCCTTTTCAGATTGAAATGTTATCAAGATTTCGAACACCTTCAGAACAGGCAAAGATCCTATTGCAACTTGAAATGGGCGAGATTGACATTGTGGTCGGGACACATCGACTACTGCAGCCAGATGTCATTTTCAAGGATCTTGGGTTACTTATCGTCGATGAGGAACAGCGATTTGGTGTGACGCATAAAGAGTTCTTTAAGAAAATGCGGCAGGAAATTGATGTGTTAACTCTAACGGCAACACCAATTCCGCGGACGTTATATATGGCGTTATCTGGCATCCGTGATATATCTGTGATCAATTCTCCTCCTGCTGAGCGGCTGCCGATCCTAACGTTTACCGGGCCTTATAAGGAGAATGTTGTCCGTAAAGCGATCATCAGGGAAATCGATCGTGGAGGGCAGATATTTTTTGTACATAACCGGGTTCAATCCATTCAAGTAGTGGCAAGCAAACTACAGAAACTTGTTCCTGAAGCTAAGATTGGAATTGCCCATGGACAAATGCGGGAAAAGACCTTATCTAGCGTAATGAGCAAGTTTACGACTGGCGAAATTGATGTTTTGTTATCCACGTCCATCATCGAATCTGGACTTGATATACCTAACGCGAACACGCTGATCTTAGATCGAGCGGATACCTTCGGACTTGCTCAACTCTATCAACTGCGTGGGCGAGTTGGACGCGGATCATCGAGGGCATACGCATACTTTTTTCACCATATGAAAAAAACACCAACACCAGAGAGCCTTGAACGTCTGGAAATAATTGCTGAGAATACACAATTAGGTGCGGGATATTCAATAGCGATGCGGGATTTGGAGATGCGAGGTGCTGGAGACCTGTTGGGTACCAACCAGCATGGGTATATTGCTTCTGTGGGTTTTCATCTATACACGCGTTTATTGGCGGAGGCAGTCCAGCAGCTGAAAGGCGAGAAAGGATTCAAATCACGAGTTGAGAAATTATTGCCAGTGAATCCAATCCGCCCTCTTGTAAGTGTAGAACTGCCTATATCTGTTNATATCCCATCTGAATATGTAAAAAATGATTCCCTTCGATTGAAGCTATACCGCCGAATTGCTGATATAGATAATGAGGATGAGATAGGTTTGTTGATTGTTGAGTTTGAAGATCGCTTTGGACCTCCTCCAGAAGAAGTTATCAATTTGCTATATCAATTGCGAGTAAAACTTAAAGCAGAGAAATGTGGTTTATCTTCTATATCTGTCGAAGGGCAGAATTTATTATTGAAATATCCTCCTTCTTCTGAAGAGAAAACACATAGAGAGCTGCCTGATTTGGGGAAAGTGGCAACAAGGGGAAAAGACGCATATAGGATACTTAGAGGTGGGAGAACAGATTGGCGTATTCGGCTCATTGGTGTTCTGGATTTATTAATTCAAACAGAGAGAAAACACTAGATGAAATTTAAATTAAAAGCACCTTATCAGCCCACAGGTGATCAACCGGAAGCCATTAAGAGCCTGGTTGAAGGCGTTAGAAATAGTAAAAGGCACCAGGTCCTTTTAGGTGCTACAGGTACAGGTAAAACTTTCACAATCGCAAATATGATAAATGAACTGCAAATGTCTGCGCTGGTGATGGTACATAACAAGACACTGGCTGCACAGTTATATGCGGAGTTTAAAGAATTCTTCCCTGAAAATGCTGTTGAGTATTTTGTGTCATATTATGATTATTATCAACCAGAGGCTTATGTCCCCAGGCAGGACCTGTATATCGAAAAAGAGACGGATATCAACGAAGAAATAGAACGGCTGCGATTAGCAGCAACCACCTCTTTGGTTTCTCGTGAAGATGTGATCATCGTTGCTTCAGTATCCGCAATTTATGGGCTTGGCAGTCCAGAGGCATATAGCAGTATCGTTATCAAACTGAGAAAAGGTGAGATTTANCGAAGAAACGTTCTGCTTCGCCAGCTTATTGAAGAGCATTACTCGCGTAATGATATCGATCTCCGCCCAGGAATTTTCCGTTTGCGAGGTGATACTTTAGAAGTGTTTCCCGCATACGAAAAAGATCTTTCCTACCGAATCACTTTCTTTGGTGATGAAATTGAACGAATTATTTCTGTTCAACCAGTTACTGGAGAAATCTTAAACGAATTTGAAGAAATTGAAATATTTCCCGCAAAACATTTCATCACGCAAGAGGATCGGCTGAAAAAGGCGATAAGTGATATCGAAACTGAGTTAGCGGAGCGTCTCATATTCTTAAAAGAGAACCAAAAATTATTAGAAGCTCAGCGGTTGGAGCAAAGAACGATGTTTGATCTTGAAATGTTGAGGGAGATTGGTTATTGTTCGGGAATAGAAAATTATTCACGCCATTTAGACCANCGTCCAAAGGACTCGCCACCCTGGACCTTAATGGATTTTCTCCCCTCAGATTTTTTACTTATTGTCGATGAATCCCATATGACAATACCTCAAATTCGAGGTATGTATAACGGAGACCGTTCAAGAAAAGGCACATTGGTTGAATATGGGTTTCGGCTTCCTTCGGCGTTGGATAATCGGCCGTTAAAATTTGAAGAGTTTGAATCGAAGATGGGAGCAACTGTTTATACATCCGCAACGCCTGGCCCTTATGAATTGGGGAAAGCTGATCAAGTGATTGACCAGATCATTCGCCCTACTGGTCTGGTTGACCCTCAAATCGAGGTACGCCCAGTTCATGGGCAAGTGGATGATTTGATTGGGGAGATCAGAACCAGAGTGGAGAAGAAAGAACGAGTATTGATTACAACTCTTACTAAGCGAATGGCAGAGGACCTGACTGAATATTTAAAGGGAATTGAGATTAATGTGCAATATCTTCATTCTGAAGTGGAAACTCTTGATCGTGTTGGTATTCTGCGGGATCTGCGGATGGGTGTGTTTGATGTGATCGTTGGGATAAACTTATTAAGGGAAGGATTGGATTTACCGGAAGTATCTCTGGTTGCAATCCTTGATGCAGATAAGCAGGGTTTTTTGCGCTCTGCAACTGCGCTCATTCAAACAGTCGGCCGGGCGTCGCGTAATTTACAGGGGAAAGTGATCATGTATGCCGATAAGGTTACAGACGCCATGAAACAAGCAATTGATGAAACCAACCGCCGCAGGAAAAAACAAGAAGCATACAACAAGAAACACAATTTTGAACCCTTCACAATTATCAAGGAAATTTACGATATAACCGAGCGGCTTACATCGCAGTCATATATTGCTGATGGTCAGGCGGATTATTCTGTAGATGGAACGATTTCAAGATTGCCCGTTAAGGAATTGAAAAAGATAATTAAGGAAACAAGAGAGAGAATGGAAGCAGCGGCAAAATCTTTGGAGTTTGAACGGGCAGCTGCTTTGCGGGATCAGGTCTTCGAATTACGAAAAATGCTTGCGGATGAATCAAATGTTTCCCCGTGGGAACGAATCGCAATTATTTCTGGTGAAGAATAGGTGTGATTTGATTATTTTGTTTGAAGAATGGTGAAAGGTGAAAGATCATTTTTAGATTTCTGCCATTCAACATTGACTTTCACGACTTGTGCCATCTGCGGCCCTTTGCGAATATACTCAAGTAATGCGTCTAATTTCTTTTTAGGCCCGTCAGCGAGGATCTCTACATTACCATTGATCCTGTTTCTCACCCAACCTTGCAGCTGAAGATCCAGCCCTGCTCGATAAACGAAGAATCTGAAACCCACCCCCTGCACATATCCCTGCACCATAGCGTGCAGGCGTTCANTGTTCTCGTTTTCCATAATGATTGTCAGGATTGGTCGAANAGGTCAAATGCGGGCATCCCAGATGAGATGTCCAGGTTATCCATGGCTATTTCTAAAATGTTTATCTCTTCTTCATCGTCACTTTCTTCGATCATTATATCGAAAAGATCTTTAATATCGTTTCCACCGATTTTAGACAATGCCCATATTGCTTGTGTATGTATTTCTTCATCGGGAGAAGAGCGATCCATAAATCCAATAATTTGCTCTTTCGCGGATTCTATCCCCAATTCTCCAGCAGCTTTAATTGCTTCAATTTGGATATCAGGATCGAGATCTGTTAGTTTCTTTAGCACAACTTTTCCCCATATATTATTTGCTGACCTGCTGATAGTTAATAGCGCTGAAAGATGCCACTTCTTGTCATTCATTTTTAATGCACTAGTGATAAAGTGACTCACTTTTTTATTGCTGGAATAACCCAAAGATTCAAGGATCCTCTGTTTGATGGAGTCATCTTCTGTTTTTAAATATTCATTAATTAATAAATCTTGAACCATGTTTGCTGATTTTTCTGGAATTTCTTCAAGCTCGCCTAAAAGCACAAATTTTCCGAGAGCTGCAGCGGCTGATGCGTTGACTTCGGGATCGGAATCGTTTTGTAAAAGGTTAATAAAGATGGGGATAAATTTTATATTGGTGCATTCCCAAAATAAAGGAATTGCCTGGCTTCTGATACGTGGATCATCATCTTGTAAAGCAAAATAACCAAAATCATCGCAGGAAGCGAGAGTGTTGGCTTCCATCAGAGATTCTAAATCTTTCAGGAGGTTGCATTTTCTTTCCCTATCGACTTCAGGCCAAATAGATTTTAATTTTTCTAGGTCATCCAGGGAAATATCTGAAAAAAAAAGCAAAAACTGTGAACTAAATGGTTTGCTGTTATCTAGAAGGTTTTTTATTACATCATCAGAAGAATACTCTAGGTTTGTTTCCATTTTTTCTTTTATGGTAACACAATTGGATTAATTATGTCTTGATAAAAAACATATCCCATCAATATCAATAATCCTGAGTAACCAACAAAATGGATAAGGTTTTCATATTTTACCGGTACTTTTTTACCGAAGAAAATCTCAGGAAGGATAAAAAGAATTCTTCCGCCATCAAGTGCGGGGATGGGGAGTAAATTTGAAAAACCCAGCGATATTGAAATTATGCCAAAGAACCAGGCAATGTTAATAACAGCTAATGAAGGATCATCCTGCTCGATCACCCGCTCGTCTTCACGAACTTGAGAATACACATCATAGATTCCTTTCGGAGATAGCATGCGTGTTTCTTGAGGATTCACATCCCCTCTGAGAAGCATTCCCGGGATTGATAATAACTGCTTGCCTTGTTCAAGAGCAACTCTACTCCCCGTTGGTATAGCCCCTATAAAACCAATATCTTTGGTTGGGTTTTGCATGAGTACCCCTATTGCTCCCTCGCCTTCTGGTGGGTTAATTCTGGGAATAAGGACTATTTCTTTAATTTCGTCTTTTTGAAGGATTGTAAGTGCGGTTTCTTTACCAAGATTTTCTTGAATCAAGGTGATAACTTGAAAGATCCCCGTTATTTCTTTTCCGTTTATACCCTGAATAATGTCAGTTTCTTTTAATCCAGCTTCTGCTGCGGGAGATCCTGGTGCAATTCGTGCGATTTCTACAATATCAGGTTGCGGGATTCCGGTTTTAGAGATTACCAGGCTAAATAACAGGACTCCTATTAATAAATTCATAAGAGGTCCGGCGATTAATGTACCCAGCCGCTTCCACTTATTGGCTGTGTAAAGACCTCCCTCAACATTCGGATCGTCTTCTCCCTTGAACCTTACGAATGCTCCAAATGGAATTAAATTTATCGTGAAATCTGTACCTTTCCAATTAAATAATTTTATTATCTTGGGAGGATATCCAAAACCAAACTCTTCGGCTTGAATTCCAAAGAATTTTCCAACAAGGAAATGTCCCAGTTCGTGAACCAATAAAAGAATACTCAGGGCTGTAATGAATTCAATCAGGCTTAATAAGGAATTATTTATCATATGAAAAGATTATAACGCTCACTGCAGGATTTTGATGTAGGAAATATATTAATTAGGACTTGTTGGTTGAAGTACGCTCGCGCCTTTACCAGAGGGTGATTTGAGGATTTCAATAATTCCTGGAAGGTCCCGTAGATTGTCTTCAACCTTTTTGTAGCTTTCTTCCGTACAGATAACATGTACGTTTGCACCTGCATCGAGAGTGTATGCTGCGGCGGTGCCTTTCTTGCGCATCTTCTTAACCTCTTGCATGATTAATAATGATGCTGGCTGCCAATATATGATGGGCGGTTTTGAGGTCATCATAACCGCGTGCATCATGTTGCTGTCAAGTTCAATGATCTCTGAAAGAGCTCCAAAATCTTTATTAATAATTGCGCTTCTGCAAATATCAAGCCGGCGCGGAGTATCTATGATTCGGACTTGCTGCAGCGGGCTTGAATCTGCCATCCTGTGTCCTTTAGTAGAGCTCACGTCTTTCGGCCTGCTTTCAACAATGGTAATACAATCCCATAGAGGCCAATGGTTTTCGTGGGTAATAGATGTTGCATAAGATTCTTCGTGTCTGCTGCCAGTTTTCCATTCACAGTAACCAGGAGGGATGGACCGGCAAGCAGAGCCAGACCCCAATCGGGCGATAGAAGATAATTCCTTTTGTGATAGATGAAGTTCGAATAAATGTGCGACCGCAGTGGAAAGAGCCGCAAAGGCGGAGGCAGAAGAGGCGATGCCAGCGGACATTGGAAAGTTGTTTGCGCTTTTAACTTCCAGGAATTCATCTTGCTTGTAAATCTTTCGGATGAGGTTTAAATATTGCTGGATTCGGTGCAGAGCGGGGCCTGTTTGCGCTGCTCCATTAAGCTCAAGGTGATCATTTACATATTTTGGGTTTGTTGTAACGGTGGTGGTTGTGTTCAGACTGGCCAGATTCATGGATATGGAACCATTGGAGGGGAGTCTCAGAGAATCATCCTGGTTTCCCCAATATTTTATGAAGGCGATATTTGGGTGTGCTTTGGCTGTAACTGAAAGAGTATTCACTGGGGGGATAATGGTGGTTTCTATCTTGAAGAAGATATTTGGAGGATTCCACCTTCCTCATTTGCTTTCACTTTAATTGAAACAGGGATTGTATGTCCGTTTGCTGTTATTGTGCTGCCGATATACTTGAGGATTGTTGAACCATCGGGCATTTTTTGTGTTTTTGGAGGGGTATTATTCAGATAAGGAAATTGTTTGAATACCTGATCACTTATCTTTTTTATTATATTTAAATCCATAAGCTTAATTAGTATGTTTTGTTTAAATTATAACCTTTCCGTAGAAATGCGGGTACTTCTAGCGTGTCTTTGTAGTCTTCTACCGATTTGGAATACACCAGATTTTCCTTGTTATCAACTGAAACGTAATCCTTTTCGATTGATTTGCTTGATTTGTGCTGATAATTTTCTTGATAAAGCAACGGTGTAGCCCCTATACCTGTTAGTAAAATCGAAACCATCACTTGGTCATCACCTGGTTTCGTTTGTTCAACTACGGGTATGATTTCGGTATCCTCCCCAACCTTTTCTTTTAAGTATTCAATGGCAAGGTCAATTTCATTGATTTTTAAATCACCCATTAATTTAATTATGATCCCTTGTGCTTGATGAATTGGCGTTTTTTCAAGCAGTGGGTGTATCAATGCATTCTGTATTGCAGAAATGATCCTTTCGTTTCCCTGACCATAGCCAATTGAAATGTATACACCCCCACCATTTTTTATTAATTTGGATATATGTGAGAAATCAATGTTCAGCTCACCATGATTATTTAGAATCCCAGTTATCCCTTGAATCCCCTTGACGAGGACGTCATCTGCCATTCCAAGAGCAGTTTTTATGGGTGTGTTTGGCGCGGCAAGGTTTACTAAACGATCGTTTGGAATAGTAACTAAAGTGTTTGTAAAGGGCTGCAAATTGATTGTTGCCTCATAGGCAATGCTCTTCCTTTTTTCTGCCTCAAATGAGAAAGGTAACGTGACTATTGAAATTGTCAGGATATCCAGTGATGCGGCAATTCTTGCAGCAATCTCAATTGCTCCAGAACCAGTTCCTCCTCCCATCCCTGTAGTTAAGAATAAAAGATCTGAACCCTCGATGCATTCAATCAAATCCTTATAATTTTCTTCAGCGGCAGTTTTCCCGGTTGAAAGATCTCCTCCTGCCCCATACCCACTTGTGGTGTTGGTACCTAACCGGATGACTTTATCAGCTCCGCATGTAGATAGAGAATGAAAATCCGTGTTCGCGGCAATCAATTCCACTCCTTCAAAGTTTAAAGCGGAAAGGCGGGAAATTGTGTTGCACCCACTCCCGCCAAGTCCGAGAACTTTAATCTTTTTCGATAATGATTCATGTTTTGGTTGGTTATGATTGTTCATGCTTTTCTACTCACTCACTTTGTAATTCTGATATTTCATTTGGGGAAATAATCTTAATAATGCAATTTTCCGAAAAGGTTTCAATATCATCGGATAAAAATTCTTTCTTCTTATCGGTTATGAAAAGAATATAAGCCGCATTTATTGCTTCGGCTTTTGAAAAACCTAAATTAGGTTTAAACTTTCTAATATAAGGGTCTAATTTTTCAAGCAGGTTGGGCATATCTTTTTTTAGCGATTTGGAAAAAAGGATATAGCGCTGATATTTAAATTGAAATTGTTTAATCGGAATATTTGTTTGGGCTGGGGTTTTTTCAGATTGCGGGGTGGAATTGTTATTGGCTAATCCTAAAGTTAGTGCAGGAGAGAGAGGAATACCTTTTGGAGTGAACCACCTATATGGGAAATATTTCTTTTCAGTTTGTGCGGAGAGAACGAAAAAATTGCACCCGATCACTTCAGATGGAATAGGAGACAAAAGCTGTTCGGGGTGTTGGGGATCATACACATTTTTTCCGTTTAACAAATGTGTGATTGCAAAAGGGATATCTGTGGACGCGGCGTCCGCCGAATTTTCCTCGAAACAGCTGTTTGGAACTCCTGCTTCCAGAATAATAATTGGCAACTTTTTACCGAAAACCTTCTCTGATAATTCCAGATACCATTCGTATGTTCTGAAACTCTGCTGGTTTTGTGTGTTTTGTTTTTTATGAAAAGGTTTAGTTTTCGGCCATTTATTCTTTCCGCCAGAACCCCATTCGATGGAACGTCCCCAATCCCAACCAAATGCAGATAGGACTAAATTGTTCTTGATTTGAGGTGTTGTATGTGCAAGACCTTCTAATGATTTCTCAAAGAATGCAAGGTCCCAATAATCGCCGCCAGGAAAAAGCGGGGAGAAAACAGGTTTGATGTGGTTTTNCACACAAAGNTGTGCAAAAGGAATGAATAATTTTAGNTGTTTTTCAACAATATCATNAGTATTCCATTTGATATCANCCCACTTTGATCGCAGATTTGGCTTTTCGAATAAATATGCGTATTTAACACCCCATTTTCCATATACATTTAGTAANGTGGTAAGGTTTGAAAAATTAACATCTGAACAAACATCTTCATTGAAATTTATTACTAGATTTATGTCAGCTTCGGAGAAAGTCCGGATGAATTCTTCAGGAATTGCACGGTCTTTTGGATTTTTAATAACTAACCATTTCGCATTAATTTCCTGTAATTTACGGACCCATAAATGAGAATCAGCGATTTTAAAATGTTCTATATCAAGGAAATAGTGAAATCCAAGTTTATTTGACGTAAAAATCTTTTCTTGTGTTAAATGGTCCATTTGTTAATTGGAAAATCCTTAAAATAATTATCAATAATAGTGCAAGAAGAGTGCCATTCACCTGATGTCCAATCTGCTATAATCGCTTGCATGATACTTGTAACAGGAGGGACCGGATTTATTGGATCAAGAGTAATTCTTAGACTTGTACAATCCCAGCTACCATTAAAAGTATTGTTACGACCTAAAAAAGTAATCACAGAATTACCCCATGATCTCGCGTTGGATGCGGCGGTTAGCAGTCTAAAGGACCAAAGGAGTTTACGAGCTGTTCTAAGTGGGGTTAAAACCGTTTTGCATTTTGCCAGTGCGGAAAACGAGAAACCACACCCCAATTTTGAGGATGTGGACGTGATNGGAACAGAGACTTTGATNAAAGCATCAGTTGATGCTGGTGTTGAGAAAATTCTTTTTCTCAGTCGAATTGGNGCGGATAATAACTCAATATATCCAATCTTNAAAGCNAAGGCATTGGCTGAGAATGCGATCAAGAATAGCGGGTTAGACTATGCGATCTTACGATTAACGGATGTGTTTGGAGAAAACGATCATTTTACAAACCAATTGGCAAACTACATTATTGCAGCGCCAGGAATTGTTCCTTTACCTGAAGGAGGAAGAACAGTCCACCAGCCATTATGGATCGAAGATCTAATCTCGTCTATTTTTCTCGTTATCGAAGATGATCTTTTTCACAAGTCAATATTTTCAATTGGTGGGGGCGAATTTTTGGAATTTCGCTCAATCATAAAAATAATTATGAAAAAGATTGAGAGGCGAAAGATGCTTTTTTCTGTTTCCCCTGCTTATTTACGCTTTTATAATTTATGGTTTAAGCAAAACAAAGGAAGCTTTCCTTTATCGAGCACCTGGCTGGATCTCCTGGCAGTTAATCGGACATGTGCATTAGATTCTTTACCGAGGACTTTCAAGCTTTTACCTGCCCGTTTTTATCATCACCTGGATCATTTGTAAATTGGTTCTTTTTTGTTAAACCAACTTTTATTTCATAAACCCTGCATTCATGTGGTGATAATGTTACTGAAAATTTTTGCTCTTTAATTGCTGAAGAAGGAATTTGGATTTCCTCTTTTTTATAAAAATCTATAAGTATGATGGCATTATTCTCAGGTGACTCGAGTTGAATTTTTATGAACCCATCTGATTGTTTATCTACATTATTATAGATAACTAGGCTATGGTAGGCATCATTTTGGTTGGTGTAAGCGATTACATCATTGTTGACCTTTCCATCGGTGAAATAACAATCAAGTAGTTTGAAGTTTTTGGAGGAAGAATACCTAAAACGGCTTTCAAGCAGTGGCTGGATTTGTTTTTTATGTCGAGAGATAAGCTTTTCATCTGGAGTTTCTTTAAAATGCGGTTGGTGGAAATCCATTCCATACCTTTCTCTGTATCCCTCAAATTGTCCNTGCCCAAACATAGGCAGGCCAGGCATTGTTGCTAAAAGTGTACATATTCCAAAATATTTTTCTTTATTCCCGAATTGATTAATTGCAGGTTCCTCATCTGGAGTAGATTGATAATTTACCAATCGTTCCAAATATAATGGATCTATTGCGATCATATCCTTGATACATTGTTTAAACTTTTTATTTTCTTCGTCTCGTAATAAATTCATGAAAGCGCTGTTATAAACGCGATCCATCCCTAGATGCTGGATGAAAAAACTTTCCATTAACCAAAATGCTTCAGCAATCAAAAGTGTGTTTGGTTCTTTCTCCCGGATATTTTCCAGCACATCAATCCAAAATTCGCGAGGCATCAGATGGTCGAATTCTGATTTATCCATGTTATTATTGCCTCTTGTGGGGATAAACTTACTCGCGCCTGTATTTGGAAACCACAATCGTTTATAGTGTTGCTTGGTTAATGTCATTGCTGCATCGAGTCGAATAATATCAAATTTCCCCGCAACATCCAAAATGACCTCTCGTACTGCTGCGCGAGTTTCCCCATTTAAATAATTCAATTGAGCGGTATCATTCCACGGCATACTGGTNCCATCATTACCATGATAAATATATAAATTCTCTTNTGNTGATGAGTTGTTGCTAAACTGAAAAACTTCAGCTGCGCCAGTCTGTGTGTAATACCCTTCTTCTATTTGAATTTTTGCGCGTGGATCAAGGGAAAGATTAGGAGAGTTATATTTAAATACTGAGCTTGGGTTTAGTTTTGATTGAATAAACCAGTCGGGATGGTCAACGACCCAGGGGGAATCAATACCTGTGTGGTTGGGTACCATATCACATCCTAATTTTAGACCAGCATTATTCGCATTTATTTTTAACTTCAAAAAGGCTTCTTCACCGCCTAAGTCATTTGTGATACGGTAGTTAAAAATAGAATAGGCAGANGCAATGGCGTTCTTCTTCCCATAGAGTTCTTTGATCTTTTTTGAGGCTGGGCTGCGTTCCCAGATCCCAATTAGCCAAAGGCCATTCAAGCCATAAGATCTCAGTGACTCTAATTCTTCAATGGGAATTTGGTCAAGATGTTTAATTGGCTTATTATATTTTTCGGATAATTGGAACATCCAGACAAATATGTTCTTTGCGATAAGTACAAGGTTCTGTTTCCAATTATTTTTGGTTTGTTGATCTTTTTTCATGTATTACCAGATTGATTTAAGAGAGAAAATTAAATATAATTAATGTGATTGATATGATTCTATCTTAAATTAATTCCGGGATTGCAAAAATTTCTTTCTCATTGCCTTCATCCGTGAGAGCTTGAATGATCTCACGAGCAGCAATCAAAGAGTTAATCGACTTGTGTATATCGGGTTCACTCCACCGAAATAACTTTTGAATTTCTTTAACAGTTCCCGTTCCATTTGATTGAAAGTATGAACGCAAAATAGTAATAAAAGCCTCCTCTTTGTTGATTTTCACGGATTGTTCGATTAGTTCTGGGAACACCTCATGAACCGTTTGATAAATATATGCATATTTCCATCTGCCATTTTGTGAGATACCAGATGGCATGATGCGAAAATCGCGCTGCAGCAATTCAAGCGCGCGATTAAACCTGGATGCATTTTCACGAGCTGATAAATTTGATTGGGTGCGAAGAGTAATTGTATCCAATGGGCCGGAGAGAGTTAACGCCTTGAAAATCTGCTTCTCTTCAGTGGAAATTTTCCCTTGTTTGTAAATAAAATTTATATCCTCTAAACATTCATGTACGCTTTGAGAAAGTGCAAAAAAATACGGGATCAGCTTGAGGGAGATGATCGTACTTCTCCGACGCAAAACTTTTGCGTAAAACCATTTTTTCTTCCCGAGCAAGTCGTCTTTCCATCGCCATGTGATATGCCCGGGATCATCGTGGTTGTTAGGAACAGGACGGTCTCCTGCTACCCCACACCATAAACTTGGCAGATCTATACCAGTAATTGGCCAAAAGAACACAAAACCTCTTTCGTTAATATAATTGACCGCATCTTTAATAGTATGCAGCCTTTTATTCGGTTTGAATCGGTAGGTGTTTGATCGGTATTGGTGGATTTGTTTTTGATCAATAGTTATTTTAGTTTTCATTGGTGAGAACATGAGTGATGATATTTGAGCCACTGCCACCTATATTTTGCGCCATTCCAAAAACAGCCCCTTCCACCTGGTTTTTTCCTGCTTCTCCACGCAACTGTTGGATTACTTCTACGATCTGATACATTCCTGTCGCGCCAACAGGGTGGCCGCGTGCTTTTAGCCCTCCCATAGTTGCGACGGGTATGCGCCCAGTCAGTTGTAACTCACCTTCCAAAGCTAGATTAGGAGCTTTCCCCCGAGCAGCAAATCCACAAGCTTCCAGGGATAAGGCAGCCATGATTGTAAATGCATCATGATATTCAAAAAGATCAATATCTTTTTCTGTGATTCCAGCTTGGCTGTAAGCTTGCCTTGCGGATCGTTCAGCCGCTGATAACCATAGAGGATCTTTCCGGGAATGAACTGCNATCGTATCGCTGGCGGCAGTAGAGCCGGAAACAGAAATGATTTTTTGATGCCCATAAGTTTCTATTGAATCGTAAGGAACCAGTACAACTGCTGCTGCCCCATCTCCTATAGGGGAGGCATCCATTAATGTTATTGGATCGCATATAACCGGCGAACTAATATATTGTTTTTCTGATAATTTTGAGTGAAATCTGGCGTGAGGATTATGTAACGCGTTTTTATGCGCATTAATTGAAAATCCCGAGAAATTGGAATGGTCCCAATTGTATTCGTACAGATAACGCTGCATGAGAAGCGCATTTAAAGCCACAAATGAAACCCCTTGGCTTGCTTCCCAATCTGCATCGGCTGCAGTGGCTAAATTTGCCGTGATCTCAGCATTTGGGGAATCCGTCATCTTTTCAACAGCGGCTGCTACCGCAATATCCACTTCATTGGAAGCAACTGCTAAGATAGCTGCCCTAAATGCCGCTGAACCAGAACTGCATGCAGTTTCAACCCGGATGCTTTCAGAACCTCGTGCGCCAACCCAATCAGCAATATATGCGCCGATATTTTGTTGCTTGTTCGCTGATGCGGACATCATATTTCCAATGAACAGGGAATCGAAATCATTAATGCGTGCGTCTATTATTGCATCAAGAATGGCATCCCCTGCTAATTCTTTAAGAGACTTTTCCCAATGTTCAGAAACATTTGTTTGGCCGATACCAATCAACGCTACTTTTCTCATTAACTCTCCAGTTGGAATTTCATCTAATTATAGATAATAAA
>JGI24724J26744_10000352_pt1 | contig 34521 bp, 30 predicted proteins | sample Cruoilmetagenom7_FD_26744 | JGI IMG/M metagenome (IMG submission 26744) | reverse complement strand
ATCTTTGTCTAGATCTTTTTCTAAATCAATTTCTGGATACCTCTCTAACTCCTTAAAATAATTTTCAAACTTACTTTCACTCAACAAAGCATTAATGAATGTGTTTTTTGCAGCAACCATCCACGGATTTTTCCAAATAAAATAAGCCGTCTTTAATTGAGGTTGATTTTTAATGTAAATGTGAAATTCTTGTTGCTTCTTTTTAATTTCTGTAATTATTTTTTCAGCATTCTCTTCAACTGAAAATAGACTTCCATACATATTGATTAATTCCAAACAATCTTCAATACTATAAATATCACTTAAATGAACAGGAGCAATTGTCTCTAATTCTGCAATCATTTCTTCTGTATTTTCTTCTTTATTACAAAGAATGATGTCTGGATTGAGAGTTTTTATCTTATCGAAATGGACTTGTTTTGTTCCTCCAACTACTGCAACATTAGAGATTAGATGATGNGGATGCACACAGAATTTTGTGATTCCAACAATGGAAGATTCAAGACCTAAATCGCAAATTAATTCTGTTTGTGAAGGAACTAATGAAACAATCCGTTTAGGGATTTGATTTATTTGAATGCCTCTATTTAGTTGGTCTGTTATTGTCATTGCGAAGAAAATTTATAATTTTCTGTGGCAATCTCTTTTTTTATATAGAGATTCTCAGATTACTCATTCAAAATAGCTTCCATTTGNTCTTGAAGTTCTTTTGCTTTAATTGCCGCAGCTTGAGCAAAATCATTATTATTGGAAGCATAAATAATGCCTCTTGAAGAATTAATAAGTAACCCTACATTTTTGTTTAAACCATATTTACAAACATCTTCTAAATTTCCACCTTGTGCTCCAATACCTGGAACAAGCAAAAAGCTATCTGGAACTATGCTTCTAATGTCTGCAAAATATTCGGCTTTGGTTGCACCAACAACATACATCAAGTTTTCAGAATTCTTCCAAGTTTTAGATGTTTCTAAAACTTTTTTATACAACTGCTTTCCATCAACCATTTTTGTTTGAAAGTCGAAAGCACCTTCATTAGAAGTTAAGGCTAACATGATGGTATGTTTATTCTCGAAAGCCAAAAAAGGCTCTATTGAATCTTTTCCCATGTATGGAGCAACAGTTACGCTATCGAAAACTAAATCTTCAAAAAAAGCTTTTGCATACATACTACTNGTATTACCAATATCTCCTCTTTTTGCATCAGCAATTGTAAAAATTTCTGGATGGGTTTCATTTAAATAGTTGATTGTTTTTTCTAAAGATTTCCACCCTTTTAAACCATAAGCTTCATAAAATGCTGTATTTGGTTTATAAGCAACACACAGATGATGAGTTGCATCAATAATTGCCTTATTAAAAGCAAAAATGGGATCTTCTTCATTTAATAAATNCTGTGGTATTTTATTTAAATCGACATCTAACCCTATGCACAAGAAGGATTTCTTTTTTATGATTTGATCTGTTAATTGTTGTGTTGTCATCTTATAAAAAAAGCCTCAAAAAGAGGCTAGGTTTTAAATAATATCAGTATTTGCTTTTAGCTTTTCGGTATTCTCAGCTAATTGAAGTTCGTCTATAATTCGTTGGATATCGCCATTTACAATATTACTTAAATCGTATAACGTCAATCCAATTCTATGATCTGTAACTCGTCCTTGAGAATAGTTATAGGTTCTAATTTTAGCAGATCTATCTCCAGAACTTACCATAGAGCCACGTTTTTCAGCATCTTCAGCATTTTTCTTTGCTAATTCCATATCGTACAACCTGGAACGCAACACTTTAAATGCTTTCTCTTTATTTTTATGTTGTGATTTTTGATCTTGACATTGTGCCACCAAACCAGTAGGAACGTGTGTTAAACGTACTGCAGAATAAGTTGTATTAACAGATTGACCTCCTGGACCAGAAGAACAGAAAAAATCAATACGTACATCTTTTGGGTTAATTTCTATATCAAATTCTTCAGCTTCAGGAAAGACCATAACAGTTGCAGCACTTGTATGTACACGACCTTGTGTTTCTGTTTGTGGTACACGTTGTACACGATGCACTCCAGCTTCAAACTTTAAAGTTCCATAAACATCATCTCCAGTTACTTCAAATTGGATTTCTTTAAATCCACCATTGGTTCCTTCGCTATAATCTACAGTATCTACTTTCCAACCTTTACTTTCGCAATATTTGGAATACATTCTAAATAAATCTCCAGCAAAAATACTAGCTTCGTCTCCACCAGTTCCTGCACGTAATTCAACCACAGCATTTTTAGAATCTTCAGGATCTTTAGGAATTAAAAGAACTTTTATTTCTTCTTCCAATTTTGGAATCCCTTCTTTAGCTTCATCGTACTGCATTTTAGCCATATCAACCATCTCTGGATCACTACCATCTGAAATGATTTCTTCAGCTTCTTTAAGGTTTTCAGTAAGCTCTATATATTGCTCACGCTTATCCATTAATAAACGTAAATCTTTATATTCTTTATTTAATTCTACATAACGCTTTTGATCTGTCATTATATCTGGTTGGATAATTAAATCGCTAACCTCATCAAAACGTTGCTTCACTATTTGTAACTTATCTATCATGTATCATTCTAAATTGTATGTCAAAAATACGATAATTTATGGATTTAATAATTTTTAGATTCTTCAATTTTAACCTAAAACAATTTACTGGAAATATTTTACTAAAAAAGTCGTTTTNATACTATGAAACAGCATTTTGGAGCCATATTATTATTCTACAGACCTTATGTTATTTGGTCGTTTATAATCAATATTGTGATTACTATTTTGAGTCCACAAATTTTTCCTGCTATTTTAACTAAATTATTTTTAACAATCCTTTTGTGGTTCCTTGTAAATGAAACACACGCAAAAAGGAAACTGAATTTTTACAGAAATCTAGGCATTTCTTCTTTAAGACTTTTCACATCCATTTTTATCNTAGATGTTTTGATAATGATTGCTTATCTTTCATTCATCAAAGTATTTATATAAAAAAAGGGACGCTAAATTAGCTTCCCTTTTTCTTAAAATATTTACAAAAAAAAACTATCCGCATTTAGAAGAACCACAGTCCTTACAAGTCAAACAACCTTCTTGATAAATTAAGTTCTCTGAACTACAATTAGTACAGGTTTGCCCTTTTACTTGTGTTCCATCTTCCACATATCTTTTTAACGCACGAACTACACCATTTTTCCATGTATTAATAGACTCACTATCTAATTGCAAACTATTAATTAAATCAACAATTTTATCTATTGGCATACCATGTCGCAACGTACTTGAAATCAACTTAGCATAATTCCAAAATTCTGGATTAAATTTATGAGACAAGCCTTCAATAGTGGTTTTGTAGCCTCTAATGTTTTTATATTGAAAATCGTAACGAGAAGAGCCATTCTCATCCTTACTTTTAATAATATGACCTTTGTTTGCCCAACGAGGAATTAAAATACCATCTTCATCGTCTGCCAAACCAGTAAATACTTCATAAGGTTTTCCATCTATCAACCCAATAAAAGCGATCCATTTTTCTTTATTATTTTGAAAACGAACCACATCTGCNTCTAACACTTGTGGACGTTTTGTTGGGAATGCTGTTAGTAATTCTTGAGCTTCGTCTTCTGTTTTTTCTTCATTTGAAATTAACACGCCTGAACGAGAACCATCCCGATAAACCGTAACACCTTTACAACCTGCTTCCCAAGCTTCTAGATACAATTGTCCTACTAATTCTTCAGTAGCATCATTTGGTAAATTGATAGTCACACTTATAGAATGATCCACCCATTTTTGGACTGCTCCTTGCATATTAACTTTGCTCATCCAATCCACATCGTTAGAAGTTGCTTTATAATAAGGCGATTTTTTCACCATAGCATCTAGCTCTTTTTGGTCGTAATTATCTGAGACTTCTAAACCATTTACCTCCATCCATTGTTTGAACCTGTGATGGAACACCACGTATTCTTCCCAAGAATCTCCAACCTCATCCACAAAATCGACACGAACGTTTTTATCGTTTGGATTTACTTTTCTTCTACGCTTGTAAACTGGCATAAAAACAGGTTCTATTCCTGAAGATGTTTGCGTCATTAGACTCGTAGTGCCAGTTGGAGCAATNGTTAACAAGGCTATATTTCTACGTCCATGTTCCATCATTTCATAATACAACTTATCGTCTGCTTCTTTTAAACGTTTAATAAATGGATTGTTTTTTTCACGCTCTGAATCGAAAATTTCGAAAGCACCTCTATCTTTTGCTGCATAAACTGACGCTCTATAAGCTTCAATTCCTAATGTTTTGTGTACTTCAACAGAAAAAGCATTTCCTTTTTTGCTTCCGTATTTGATACCTAAAGCTGCAAGCATATCTCCTTCAGCTGTAATACCAATTCCAGTTCTACGACCTTCACTTGCTTTCTTTTTAATATTTAACCACAGATTTTTTTCAGTTNCTTTTACTTCATCAATTTCTGGATCTGCATCAATTTTAGCAATAATAGCATCGATTTTCTCTAACTCTAAATCGATAATATCGTCCATGATACGTTGCGCTACATGAATGTGTTTTTTGAATAATTCGAAGTTAAATGAAGCATTTTCTGTAAACGGATTTTCGACATAAGAAAATAAATTCATAGCCAACAAACGACAAGAATCGTAAGGACACAATGGAATTTCGCCACAAGGATTTGTTGAAACCGTTTTATAACCTAAATCTGCATAGCAATCTGGAACAGATTCATTAATAATAGTATCCCAAAATAAAATACCTGGTTCTGCAGACTTCCATGCATTATGGACTATTTTCTTCCAAATTTTATTAGCTTCAATAGTTTTTGAAAACTTAGGAGTTTGACTAAAAANTGGATATTTCTGAGTATAATTTCCATTCGCTTTTACAGCTTTCATGAATTCGTCGTCGATTCTCACTGAAACGTTAGCTCCAGTCACTTTACCTTGCTCTAATTTAGCATCGATAAAATCTTCTGAATCTGGATGATTGATAGAAACTGACAACATTAAAGCGCCACGACGTCCATCTTGCGCTACTTCGCGAGTAGAATTAGAATAACGCTCCATAAAAGGAACAATTCCTGTAGAAGTTAAAGCAGAATTTTTTACAGGAGAACCTTTAGGTCTAATGTGAGATAAATCATGACCAACACCTCCACGACGTTTCATAAGTTGTACTTGTTCCTGATCGATTTTCATGATGCCTCCATACGAATCTGAATTGCCATCGTTTCCAATAACAAAACAATTAGAAAGCGATGCTATTTGGTATGGATTTCCAATTCCTGCCATNGGGCTTCCTTGAGGGACTATATATTTAAAATCTTTAATTAAGTCGAAAACTTCTTGTTCTGATAGAGGGTTTGGATAACGTGTTTCGACTCTTGCAATTTCTTTTGCAATACGTTTATGCATATCGTTTGGAGTAAGCTCGTATAAATTACCTTCAGAATCTTTTAAAGCATATTTATTTATCCAAACACGAGCAGCAAGATCGTCGCCTTTAAAATATTTTACTGAAGCTTCAAATGCTTCATCTTGAGAATAAGTTGCAGGAACAACAATAGGTTGGGTTTGTGTTGGCATATTTTTGGATTAATTAAAATTTTTTATATTCTTTTTGAGACCATAAAGAACGTAAAAAAAATAAACTTCAAGCATGATAAAAATCATAAAGTTTACAATAAAAAAATGTAATTATTTGCTTGTTAGCTGTTTAAGAATTTATTAACAATAAAAAGTTAACAAATTTATTATTTTTATTCTGAAGTGAGTTTGTTTATATAACAAAGAAAACTAAAGATTATCTCTTAAAACCTATTATTAATTCTCAATAAAATTAATACTTAAANTCACCGAATTCGCTAGTTATTGTAAGTTGTTTTTTATCTGACACCTCTACACTACCAACAATTTTAGCATCTACATTGAAAGACCTAGAGATGTTAATAATGTCTTGAGCAATTTCTGGAGACACATACAACTCCATACGATGTCCACAGTTAAATACTTGATACATTTCTTTCCAATCTGTTTTAGACTGCTCTTGTATGAGCTTAAACAGAGGAGGGACAGGAAACATATTATCTTTTATAATATGAAGGCTTTCAATAAAATGAAGAATCTTTGTTTGAGCTCCACCACTACAATGAATCATGCCATGTATGGTATCACTATTATATTTAGATAAAATACTCTTAATTATAGGAGCATATGTTCTAGTTGGAGATAAAACCAATTTCCCTGCATCTATAGGTGAGTTTTCTACAGAATCTGTAAGCTTAACTTGTCCTGAATACACCAAGTCTTCAGGCACTGAAGCATCGAAGCTTTCTGGATATTTTTCAGCTAAATACTTATGAAAAACGTCGTGTCTTGCAGAGGTTAACCCATTAGAACCCATTCCTCCATTATATTCATTCTCATATGTTGCTTGTCCAAAAGACTCTAGTCCTACAATAACATCTCCTGGTTGAATATTAGCGTTATCTATAACATCTTTACGTTTCAATCTAGCAGTAACTGTAGAATCTACAATAATGGTTCGAACTAAATCGCCTACATCAGCAGTTTCNCCTCCTGTAGAATGAATGGTAATCCCAAATGATTTTAAATCTGAAATAAGCTCTTCTGTTCCGTTAATGATAGCAGAAATAACATCTCCTGGAATTAGGTTTTTATTTCTACCAATAGTTGAAGACAGCATGATATNATCTGTAGCACCTACACAAAGTAAATCGTCCACATTCATAATAAGTGCATCTTGAGCAATGCCTTTCCAAACCGAAATATCTCCAGTTTCTTTCCAATACATATAAGCTAACGAACTTTTGGTTCCAGCTCCATCTGCATGCATCACTAAGCAGTAATCTAAATCGTTAGTTAAATAATCTGGTACGATTTTACAAAACGCACTTGGAAAAAGGCCTTTATCGATGTTTTTTATAGCNTTGTGNACGTCTTCTTTTGAAGCCGAAACACCTCTTTGCGAATATCTTTTACTTATTTCTCCACTCATGAAATATGTTTGAATTGCAAAAGTAAGAATTGTAATTTATTTAATCGTTATTAATAGTACTGGAATTGACAAAAGTAGATATCAAATTAAACACACAAACCTGCTTCATTTTTAAGACGCTAGATTGAAAAATATTAAAATTAAAGCATCTTAATCCATTCTATTCTGAAAAAAATATCTGATTTATAAATATAAAAAAAACACTAATTGCTGTTGAAAAATTTCAAGCACAATTAGTGTTTTCATTTCAACCTTAGTAAAGGTGAAAAATTTGATTTTTTATAGTGCAGGTTGTTCAAGAACAACCAAGTCTTTTTGCGAATCTACTTTTGTATTCTCATTATTTTTTTGAGAGAATATTAAAGTTGCCGCCATAAGCATAAGAACACTTATTATGAGCCTTTTCATGTTAAACTGAATAATTGATTAATAGCACTGCTAAAATACTAAAAAACGACCTAAGTGTTTGAGCATTTTACAAGTTTTCGTTGATATACATTTTTAATCAGATAAACGACATTGAAAAACAAAAAAGTCTTGCCATAGCAAGACTTTAAAAGTTTATTTAGTAAACTAAAATTATTTTGTAAAAAGTAATTCTCTGTATTTAGTTAATGGCCAAAGCTCATCATCCACCAATAATTCTAGTTTATCACAATGATATCTAATCTCGTCGAAAAGTGGCTTTACTTTATTACAATAANCATGTGCTTTTTTCTCAATATCATCGATATTATTAGCAACTTTTCTTTCGTTTGTCATTTTAGTAACATTCGAATTAATAGCCTCAATGTGGCCTGAGATTTGTTCAATTAAACTCATTTGCTGTTTTGCTAATTTCTTAAATCCAGTTCCATAAATTTCTTTTAGTCCCTTTACATTTTCAATAAGAATATTTTGGTATCTAACAGCTGTTGGCACTACATGATTTCTAGCAATATCACCCAAAACACGTCCTTCAATTTGAATGTGCAGAACATATTCCTCCATTTCAATTTCATATCTTGAAACAGTTTCAATTTTATTCATAACACCCAATTCTTCAAAAAGACTGATAGCTTTTTTAGAGACCTTTGCTTTTAATGCTTCAGGAGTTGTTTTATTATTACTTAAACCTCTCTTTTTTGCCTCTTTTTCCCATGCATCTCCATAACCATTTCCTTCGAATAATATATTTTTTGATTTCTTAATATACTCTCTTAAAATATTAAAAATAGCTTCATCTTTTTTAAGGTCTTTTTTCTTAATCAACGAATCAACTTCAGCTTTAAATTCTATCAATTGTTTTGCTACAATGGTATTTAAAACAGTCATTGGATTAGCACAATTTGCTTTAGAACCAACTGCTCTAAATTCAAATTTATTACCAGTAAAAGCAAAAGGGGATGTTCTATTTCTATCTGTATTATCAAGTAAGATTTCAGGTATTTTACCTACAACATTCAATTTTAAATCTGTNTTTTCTTCAGGAGAAAGTTTGCCATTTGTTACATTCTGTAATTCATCCAACACACTTGTTAATTGCTCTCCAATAAATACAGAAATAATAGCTGGAGGCGCTTCGTTAGCACCTAAACGATGATCGTTACTAGCCGAAGCTATTGAAGCTCTAACCAATTCTTCGTAATCATNAACAGCTTTAATAGTGTTTATAAAGAATGTTAAAAATTGAAGATTACTCATAGGTGTTTTNCCTGGNCCTAATAANTTAACACCAGTATTTGTACTTAAACTCCAGTTGTTATGTTTGCCTGAACCGTTAACACCAGCAAATGGCTTCTCGTGAAATAGCACTTTAAAATCATGACGTTCTGCCACTTTATCCATAACATCCATGAGTAATGAATTATGGTCAACTGCTAAATTTGCCTCATCGTAAACTGGCGCTAATTCGAATTGATTTGGAGCAACCTCGTTATGTCTTGTTTTAACCGGAATACCAAGCAACATACATTCTGTTTCTAAATCACGCATATATTGCATGGCTCTGTTAGGAATGGTCCCAAAGTAATGATCGTCTAATTGCTGACCTTTAGCAGATGAGTGTCCTAAAAGCGTTCTTCCAGTTAAAAGNACATCTGGTCTTGAAGCTACTANTGCCTTATCAATTAAAAAATATTCTTGTTCCCACCCTAAAGATGCATTAACCTTTTTTACATTCTTATCGAAATACTTACAAACATCAACTGCCGCATTATCTATAGCTTGTAAGGCTCTTAATAAAGGTGTTTTATAATCTAAAGCNTCTCCNGTATAAGACACAAAAACAGTTGGAATACACAAAGTAGTCCCATAAATAAATGCTGGTGATGTTGGATCCCAAGCAGTATATCCTCTTGCTTCAAACGTATTTCTAATACCTCCATTTGGAAAACTAGATGCATCTGGCTCTTGCTGTACTAATTGTCCTCCACCAAATTTTTCGATGGCTCTACCATTACCTATTGGCTCAAAAAAAGCATCATGTTTTTCTGCTGTTGAACCTGTTAACGGCTGAAACCAGTGAGTATAATGAGTAGCTCCTTTAGAAATTGCCCACTCTTTCATACCTGTAGAAATATGATCTGCAACAACTCGATCTATCTTTGTGCCATTATGCATGGCATCCATAACGCTATTAAATGCTTCTTTTGTTAAATATTGACGCATTTTATCCTCGTTAAAAACATTCAATCCGAAAAGTTCAGATCTACGAATATTTTCTTCAATTTTAATAGACTTTCTATTAATAGATTCTTTAATAGCATGAAATCTTAGAGTAGACATAATAAATATTGTTTAGATTTATTTAATTCTTATAGGGCAAATCTATAAAAAATATAAATAAACAAACCAATAACCTCTAAAAAAATAGGGTTAGAGATTAAAAAAAATGAATAAATTGAAGTTAACCCCCTATTTTTCACTCAAAAAAGCGAAAATAATAAAAATAGAATATGCTGTTAAAATAACGAATCCCTTAAGTCTTCCAATTTCGAATTTTTTAGGAATAAGCATGAATGGAATAAGAATAAATGAAAACCCTAACATCCAAAAAATATCAGTTGTTAATATTTTTGGGTTGTTCAAGTATATAGGATGAACCATTGAAGTTAAACCTAAAACGGAAGCAATATTAAAAATGTTTGAACCAATTAAATTTCCTAAAGAAATTGCTTTTTCTTGTTTTAAAGCTGCTATAACTGAAGCCGCTAATTCTGGAACACTTGTGCCAATAGCTACCATTGTTACAGAAATTACTCGCTCACTAACTCCAAAAGATAAAGCCATTTCTTTCGCGCCTTGCACTAACCATTCACTACCAAAATAAAGTGATAATCCTCCAATTAATAACCAAATAATTAATTTGAAATTAGATGTTTTCTGCAAGGTATCATCAACTTCCTCTACAGATTCTGAGTCTTTATTTCTTGATTTCCTTATTAATATGAACAAAAAGATGATTAGTGATAAAAACATAATCAATCCTTCATTAAAATCTAAGACATTACCACTACTTAAAAGAAAATATAAAGCAATGGATAACAACATCATCATGGGCCAATTAAACTTATAAAAATCAGGACTAATTGTTAGTGGTGAAATAATTGCTGTTAAACCTAATACCAAACCAATGTTTGCAATATTGGATCCTACAACATTTCCTAATGCGATATCTGGAGAACCATCTAATGCAGCTTGCAAACTCACTAAAAGTTCTGGAGCTGACGTAGCAAAAGATACTACTGTCATTCCAATTACTAATTTGGATATATTAAATTTAAAAGATAAAGACACTGAAGCACGAACTAAAAACTCACCTCCTACTACCAATAAAATTAATCCTAAAAAAACCCAAATCAAACTCATAAACTTAATTTTTGGCGAAGATAACATTTCCTATTAAAAGTTAACGAAAACTAAAAATTTCGTTAAATAACTATATTGGTAGTTGTATAACTATAAAAATAGTTATATGTTTGAATCATAAATTTTTTAACATGCAAAAATTAACAAATAAAGAAGAAGAAATTATGCACATTTTATGGAAGCTCGAAAAGGGGTTTGTAAAAGATGTACTTGCAGAAATAGAAGAAGACAAACCACATTACAACACGCTCTCAACAATTATTAGAAATCTGGAAGAGAAAGGGTATGTAAATTATCATGCTTACGGCAAAACACATCAATATTTCCCTATTGTTAGTAAAGAAGCATACAAAGAACGTTTTATGAACAGAGCTATAGACAACTATTTTAATAGCTCCTATAAAAATGTTGTTTCTTTTTTTGCTAAAGAAGAAAAAATAAGTGTTGAAGATTTAAAAGATATTATTGCTTTAATTGAAAACAAAAACTAACCATGGAACATTTTTTAAAAGCATCAGCAGTTTTGGGCATATTTTATATCTGTTACAAACTATTTCTACAAAGAGAAACTTTTTTTAATGCCAATAGATGGTTTTTATTGGCTGGATTAATCATAGCTTCCATACTACCTTTAGTAGTCATTCCAATATATGTTGAATATAGTGCTATAGCAATACCTAACAACTTGCTAATTGATAATCAAATAGATCAAACCGAAAATTATACAATAACATTATTCCAGATAACAACATGGATATACACTATTGGTTTCATTTTCTTTTTAGGAAAATTAGTGATTGAATTCACATCATTATTTACATTAATAAAGAATAATAATTACAGAAAAAAAGATGGTTTTACATTTATAGAAACCGACAACAATGTACCTCCTTTTTCTTTTTTCAACTGGATAGTTTATAACCCAGAGCAATTTTATGATCAGGAATTAATTCATATTATTAATCATGAAAAAGTGCATNCTAGACAATATCATTCTATAGATGTAATCTTATCTCAAATTAGTTGTGTTGTATTTTGGTTTAATCCGTTTTGCTGGTTATATAAAAAAGAACTACAACAAAATTTAGAGTTTATTGCAGATTATAAAGCTCAAGATATCTCTAATTGCGAAAAAAGCTACCAACGCTTATTACTAAAAACAAGCATACCAAATCATCAATTGATGATAACTAATAATTTTNATAATTCATTAATCAAAAAACGAATCGTTATGTTACACAAATCAAAATCAAACAAATTAAATGCATGGAAGTTTACTTTAATCCTTCCATTATTAGGGCTGTTTTTAATGAGCTTTAACACAAAAGAAGTCTATATTAACACTTCTAACCCAATAAATACTGATACTTCTGAAAATATCCTCATGAATAATTTATCTGATATTGGAATGGTAATTGTTTCAAAAGATTTCAGTGATACCGACTTAGAAAAAGTAAAAAATGACCTTTTAAAAGGTGGATTAACTATTAAATTTAAAGGTATTAAACGAAACACTTCTGGCGAAATAATTGCCATAAAAATAGATGTGAAATCTAAGGAGTCTAGTGCTAATTATAATACAAATGGAGATGAACCTATTTCACCAATAAAGATTAGCTATAATAAAGACGGAAACAATATTTCCATTGGAAGTGCTTCAATTGCATCTAGTAAACACGCTATGACATTTATTTCGGAAGATGGTAAGCCTCATAAAATAAAATCTCACGGAAATAATGAACATGTATATGTTGTTTCATCTAACAATCATAATACTGCTGAAGAAATTGAAATAGAATCTGATGGTAAAATGGTTTTTATTAGTAAAGATGGCAATGTCCACACTGTTAAAGATGGAAATCAAACCATTGATCTTATTACAATTTCTGAAGGTGAAGATGGAAAGAAGTTAGTACACAAAACCAAAGGTGACTCTAAATCTAAAAATGTTTGGGTGACTAAAGAGAAAATATCTAAAGATCTTAAAGACCATGGAGAAGAGGCTTACAAAGTAAAAATTATTTCTAATGATGGAAATAAAGAAGATATTCATTTTACTACAAACGATGCTCATGCAAAGCAAAAAGTTAAAGTAATAAAAATGAATAAAAAAGATGGTGTTTTTATTTCAAGTGATGGAGGAACTCCTATTTTTATAATAGATGGGAAAGAAGTAACTAAAGCTGAAATGGACAAATTAGACAGTAATGATATTGCAAGTGTAAACGTATATAAAGGTGAGAAAGCTGTAAAGAAATATGGTGAGAAAGCTAAAGATGGTGTTGTTGTTATTACTACTAAAAAGTAAAAACAACCCGTTTACGCATAAAAAAGCCCAAACGAAAGTTTGGGCTTTTTTATTTGTATTAATCTTATTTTATCAAAATCTTTTTAATAACAGATTTCCCTTCAGAAGTTAGCCTTAATAGATATAGTCCACTTGTATAATTTAAATCTACATAAGAATTATTGTCAATTACTTGAGACATTAACTGCCTTCCATCAACAGAAAAAACTTCTATTTTAGTTTCTGTTTTAATGCCATTAATAAATAGCCTACCACTTGTTGGATTTGGATACAGGCTCACTTTAAATTCTTGAGCTTCTTCAATAGATAAATTTTGTTCCCAAGTTTCACCAACCATATTTCCCCAGATATACTCTATCATATCTGGTTGATCAATAAATGGATTTCTGTTAAATTGCCAATTGTAAACAACGTTATTTCTATTCATTTCATAATCATCTGGAGGATCGTTTCTATGCCAATCAAGTAACGTTTGTAAATCTCCAAACTGTCCTACCAACCCATCAGGAAATCCATTTACAATCTCTAATCCGTTATATCTTACAGCTAAATAAAATACACCACGAGCTACATCTCCTTTAAAACCACCAAAGGTTCCTGTAGGTCCATTATACTCACCATAAAACTGATTACCACGACTACTATTTTCAGGACCATCTACTGCTCTTAATGCATGTGCATCAGAATTTCCATGACGTAGCGAATCGGCTTTAGTAGTCCAAAACACATCTATTCCATCTGCAACTTCATCTTCTTCAATGCTATAATAACCTGCTCTTGATCTTGGAAACGTATGTTCTCTGTTCCATTTTCCAGTATTTACAGACGTTAGCTGAAAATCTAATTTAGCACGACCCTGTTCTTGATACACCAACCAAACTTGATTGCTGTTTTCAGGATTCTGATCTGCCTCTTTTAATATATCTATACAATCTGTATAAGTTTGGGCTCTAACAACGTTTGGATCTGCAATAATATCTTGCAATGCTTGACGTAAAGCCACATTTGTTAATCCATCTAAACTATTATAATAACCGTTTGGTTGTGTACTTGCAACAATTCCGTAGGTCGAATTTATTGGCGTTCCAAAAGGAGCCATTGTAAAATCATTATCAACCACACGAAGTTTTAAGAANTTATTATATGGTATAAAAGGCCATTGCAAATTTGAAAACTTTACAAGAGGCTCTTCATCTCCTTCATCAAAAGTATCATCGATTAAAGTTATGGTTGTAGTAACTGTATTTTGACCAGATGGAATGGTTAAAGTAGTGTTTCCTGTAAAATCGGCTGTATTGAAACCATAATTATCTAAAGAAAAGCTAAATTCGAAATCTGCAGTAACATTTTGTTGAGCCGTAAATACAATATCAAACACGTCTTCTTCTACAAATTGTGATTGTGTAGTTGACATGGAAATAGCATTAAAAACATCTCCACTACCATCATTTAATAATCTTGGTGTAGGCGTAGTTACAGTATAGCTTCCGTCGTTATTACGTTGAATTGAATTAGTGTTATTGCTTGACCCTTCACTTATTTGTTCGGTAACTCCTAATAATCCCATTAGTACTGTATCATCAGAATCACTTGTGTCGTAAACTAAAGCATCAATTAAATTTGTTTGAGTAGCAATGGTTCCTTCAGGGAAATCTGTATCATCCCCTAAATAAATAGCTACAGCATCTGCTCCATTCTGAATAACATTAGCTGCCATTAAAAACTGAGGAAATGGTGCAACAGCATCGCTTCCAATTAGAAATAACCCATTGTTATCTGTTGTGAAACCATCTAAATCAATTGTGAAATAACTTGAATCTGCACCTGAATCAGAACCGTTAAACAATACCAACACGTAACCATTTAGTGACGTGTTTGGAACATCAGATTTAAGTTCTACAAACTCCATATTGTCTATTCCTGGAGAATCGCAATCTACTTCGTTAATGACTATTTGACCAAAAGAATGACATGAGAAAGCCAATAGCAATATGCTAAAAATAATTTGTTTCATTATAGGAGAATTTGTGCAAATGTAATCATCTGTTTGCCAATAAATTATTTTATGGTTTATTAAATTATTAATTTTAACATTAATAAAACTACATTTGCAAAATGAAGAAAAGAGTCTTTAAATTTTTAGCAAAGCTCAATAAAGCTATACTTCCAAGTTTTACGAAACAAGGTTTAGATTTGAGTCAAGCTAGCAAACTTCAGATGGCCATTTTTGGCTGGAAATTGTATGTCACAAAAAATGCTTTAGATTAATTTGATATTTATTTTGAAGATAACCTAAAAAAGGAATATATTTGCACCCACTAAAAAAGGCCTCGTGGCGCAACTGAATAGCGCACTTGATTACGGCTCAAGAGGTTATAGGTTTGAATCCTATCGAGGTCACGAATAAATAATAAGTCCAAACGTTAAATCAAGCTCGCTTGAATTTAAAAGTTTGGATTTTTATTTTCAAAAGACTGATAAATATCATAGAATGATATTAAAGAAATTTAGACCTTTGTAATGCTATTAATCGAAGAGACAATCTAAATGGGTTAGTTTCTTTAAAAAGAAAAGTATCAATTAAGTTCTTGATGCTTTTCTTTTTTAAACAATTTCTGCACTAAGACCAGCTTCCAACAACATGGAACATCTAGGTTCTAACTCATTANAAGCCCCAGTTTTAACTGTACATTTTCCTTTATAATGAACAATTATAGAACACTGTTCTGCTTGTTCCGGAGTATGCTCGCAAACATAAACAAGTGTATTAATAACATGGTCGAAGGTATTTACATCGTCATTATACAATACAATTTCATTGTTATTTTGCTCTAAAGTGTCAACACTTTCTTCTTCTTGTATTTTTTCTTTAGTACTCATTTTATTAATTTTCACTTACTAATTTAAAAATTTCAATGCAACCCAATGATTTTTTTCAATAGTTTCAACGAGAGTTAACTGAAATTTATTGCATGTTTCTTCAATTATTGGAATATCATCTTTGTAAAATCCACTTAAAAAAAGTATTCCTTTTGGATTCAAACATTTGGTGTATGACTCCATATCGTNAAGCAAGATATTTCGATTGATATTAGCAATAATAATATCGTATTTTCTGTTTTTTAACAAACTAGCATCACCTTCTAAAGCAGTAATATGTTTACAATTATTTCGCTCAACATTTTCTAAACTATTAATATAACACCAATTATCATAATCTATGGCATCTATTGGTTTGGCTCCTTTCATTTCAGCTAGAATGGCTAAAACACCTGTGCCACAACCCATATCTAAAACCGATTTTCCTTCAAAATCATTTTTTAAAATATGTTGAATCATCATGTGAGTGGTTTCATGGTGTCCTGTTCCAAAACTCATTTTTGGCTCAATAACGATATCGAATTTAGTATCTGGTTTTTCATGAAAAGGTGCTCTTACAGAACATTCATTTTCAACAACAATGGGATTAAAATTCTTTTCCCATTCTTGGTTCCANTTTACTTGTTCTATTTNTTTAAATGAATATCCTATTTGAAATTCTTTTGAACCTAAAACATGAATATTGTCTAAAATAGCATCATGCCATTCCTCCTTCTGAATGTATGCAGTAACGCCATCTTTGTTCTCTACAAAACTTTCAAAACCAGCGTATCCTAATTCTGCAATTAAAATTTCGGTAGCAGGTTGCAAAGGTGATACTATAAACTCGTAACCAATATATATTGAATTAGACATACCTTTTTATATTAAAATGCGTTTACAATAGCATAAAAATCTTCAGCATTAAGTGCTGCACCACCAATCAATCCTCCATCAACATCTGTTTTAGAAAATATTTCTTTGGCGTTATTTGGCTTGACACTTCCTCCATATAAAATAGATACAGAATTTGCGACTTCTTGACCGTATTTATTAGCTAATGTTTTTCTGATAAAAGCATGCATATCTTGTGCTTGCTCAGGACTTGCAGTTTCGCCTGTTCCAATAGCCCAAACAGGTTCGTATGCTAAAATGATATCTTTAAAAGCATCAGCTTTTAAATGAAATAACCCCTTTTTTATCTGATTTTCAACAATAGACTCATGCTTTCCTGATTTTCTATCAGCTAGCTCTTCCCCAAAACAGAAAATAACTCTAATTTCTTGACTTAAGGCTGTATCTACTTTTTTTGCTAGCGCTTCATCTGTTTCATTATAATAGGTACGACGTTCGCTATGTCCTAAAATAACTGTGCTAATACCAATGCTCTTCAACATTCCTGCACTTATTTCTCCTGTGTAAGCACCATCATCTGAAAAGTGCATATTTTGTGCAACGACTTCAATAGGATATTGTCTAGTTTCTTCAAATGCATGCCACAAGTTTGTAAACGATGGAGCAATCATAACCTCAGCATCTGAAGTTTGCTTCTGTTGTTTCAATTCTGTAATAAGGGTTTTTGTTTGAATTAAACCATTATTCATTTTCCAGTTTCCTGCTACTATATTTTTTCTCATAATGTTATTCTAATGTGACTTTTGGGTCTAACCAAGCATAAATAATATCTACAAAAATATTGATAATTATAAAAAGTAATGCAATAATTAACACTGAACCCATAATAACAGGTAAATCTAAGGTGTTTAATGCATTAACTATTTCTTTTCCAAGTCCATTCCAACCAAAAATATATTCCACAAAAACAGCTCCAGCCAACATAGATGCAAACCATCCTGAGATTGCCGTAACAACTGGATTTAATGCGTTTTTCATAGCATGCCTTCTAATAATTTGAAATTCGCTTAAACCTTTAGCTCTTGCAGTTCGAATATAATCTTGATTAAAGACTTCTAATAATGAGTTTCGCATTAATTGTATAACAACTGCCAATGGTCTAATACCTAAAACAATGGCTGGAAGAATTAAGTTTTTCCATTGAATATGCATGGCCTCGCCATAATCATCCAGTTCATATAGGCTTCCTGTCATTTCTAGGTTTGTATATCTATGAAGTACAAAACCAAACAACCAAGCAAATAATATGGCACTAAAAAACGAAGGAACACTCATGCCAATTGTACTAACTATTTGAATGAATTTATCTATCCAAGTATCTTTATGTAAGGCAGAAATCACGCCTAAAATTAATCCGATTAATAATGCTATAAAAATGGCACTTACAGCTAACACAAACGTATTTGGTAATGTTTCAGCTAATACTTGACTTACTTTTTTCCCTTGCTTTGTAAAGGATTCCCGTAAATATGGAAATTTTAACACTGTTGTCGTATTTCCGATAGAGAATACGGATGAAGCCGTATATTTTCCATCTCTTAAATATGTGTAATCTGTTTCTGTCTTAGAATGAAACGAGATTGGTGACAAATCATTTAGATAATATAAATACTGGGTACTTATTGGTTTGTCGAAACCATATTTTTGTTTAACAAGCGCTAATTGTGCACTATCTTCATTCTGTCCAAGCATCATTTGTGCTGGATCTCCTGGAAGAACATTAAATAAAAAGAATATCACAGTTACTACTCCAAATAAAGTGAGTAAAGCGTAAAATATTTTATTTAATAGATAGTTTATCAGTAGTTAAAACTTTATTGTTAGACACTAATTATTTTGCATCCTCTCTACTTCTTCTATAGTAAGGTTTTTAAACTCAAAATCGTCTCCAAAGAGTCTCTTTGCATTTTCTTCAACTGTATTTAAAAAACCTGCTTGTTTTCTTCTTTTATTGACATTTTCAACATCTTGAATAGGCCAAATAATTTTCATTTCGGTATCTGCATCTGTATAAAAACTTCGTCCTTGAGTGCCATAAATTTGCTCCTTACCTTGACTCATTAAATAACGGTCTTCCATCATGGCCACTTTAGAAAAAGACAACTCTCCCCTTTCTCCTGCTTCCTTCATCATTGGCAAATATTCAGGAATTTTATTTGAATGTTGCACCACATACCAAGCTACATCACTAGTCTCGTCTCCAACTAACGATTTTCCTGGATAACCATGTATTTTAAAAATGCTTTCTACAAACTCTAAATTAGAGCTATCTATAGCAATTTGTTTCCCCCAATCGTTGTTATCAATATGAGCACTTCTATATTTTTGGTCCAACACTATAATACTGTCCATTTGACGTTTCAAATCAAAATTTAAATTAGGTGATGCATTTGCTAGAGATTCTAATGAGATATCTTCCAAATCATTCCAATGAACTTTTTGCACTATAGTCCCTTTACTTAATTTTAATACTCCTGGACTAGCACGAACAACTGTTTTTAAAGCTTTCTCATCGCAAAGGAAAAAGTCGAAATTCAGTTTGTATTGATCTTTCATTTGCTGTTTGGTGTCTTCACCAGAAGCAGTTAAGCCTATAACAGTATACCCTTTTTTAAGAGCTTCGTCTGAAAAGGATTTTAATTTTGTAACACCTTCTTTTTCAGCTTTATCCAGATTATACATAATAATCATGATGAGATTATCTTCATTTAGATAATGATCTGTAAAATCTTCATCCATAGTTTCTATTGAAAAATCTTTTACTGGAGGATCGTAACCTTCATCAATAATTTTTGTTTCAACGCCAACATATTCGCCATCAACCTCAGGATAACTTCCGTTAGTTACATATTCTTTCTCTTCGCCATTTACTTTAAAAACCCAAGTAAATTCCTGTACAGGCTTTGGTGCATCTTCAGGAACAATCATTCCTTCCATGATATTATTACCAACTGCATATGCTCTAAAATCAATCGATGGCAAGTGCATTAATACATGGTAACCAAACCAAAGACAAGCAATAAAACTTAATAATGCAGCAACTGTTAATCCTAATTTGCTAAAAATGGGTTTAATATGTTTTACACCAATAAATAGAATTAAAATAAGTACTAGCAAAATAATATCTTTTGTAAAGCTTTCCCAAGGTGTTAATGGAATGGCATCTCCAAAACAACCACAATCTTTTACTTTATCAAAATATGCTGAATAGAATGTAAGGAATGTAAAGAATACAATCATTCCCAGCAAACTCCAAACTGTAAATTTTGGTTTATAACCTATAAGTAGAAAAATTCCTAGAATGACTTCAAAAATCACAACAAAAATGGAGATTGCTAAAGCATAAGGCTCCAAAAAAGTGATATTTAGCACATCTGCACTAAAATATTCTTGCAACTTATACGAAAATCCTAAAGGATCGTTTAGCTTAACAAATCCAGAAATAATAAACAATACTCCAACAAGTATTCTGCTTAATTGTACTATATATTTCATAAAATCTAAATTTTTATTTGTTGTTTAGATGAATTAAAGCAAAAACAGCATAATTAATCATGTCTTGATAATTAGCATCTATACCTTCACTTACTAAGGTCTTCCCTTTATTGTCTTCTATTTGCTTTACACGCAATAATTTTTGAAGGATTAAATCTGTCAAACTGCTAACTCGCATATCTCTCCAAGCCTCTCCATAATCATGATTTTTATCCATCATAAGATGTTTGGTAATAGACACTTTTTCATCGTATAATTTAATTGCTTCTTCAACAGACAAATCTGGTTGCTCCACAACGCCTTTTTCAAGTTGAACCAATGCCATTACACAATAGTTTATTATACCAATAAACTCACTCTCTTGTCCTTCATTTACTTTTTGTACTTCATTTTGCTGCAATCCTCTAATGCGCTGTGCTTTTATAAAAATCTGGTCTGTAAGTGATGGTAAACGCAAAATACGCCATGCACTGCCATAATCGGACATTTTTTTTGTGAATAAATCTCTACATGTTTTAATAACAGCGTCGTATTGTTTTGAAGTATCTTGCATGAATTAAAATGAATTTTGTGTAAATTTCGCATAAATTAATTTAAAGTTCAAAGTTTCAGGTTTAAAGTTTTCAATACTTAAACCAACAACACCAAACTAAGTATAAATGACCATAAATTGCAAAGGCAAACTTATTGATTTATCATCTCCTAAAATCATGGGAATTTTAAACCTAACACCAGATTCTTTTTACGATGGTGGAAAATATAAGAATGAAAGTGAAATTTTATCTCAAGTTTACATGATGCTAAAAAATGGTGCAACATTCATAGATGTTGGCGCTTATAGTTCGAGACCAAATGCAAACCATATTAGTGAAACTGAAGAATTAAACCGTTTACTACCTATAATAACTTTAATTCTTAAGGAATTCCCTGAAATCTTAGTTTCCTTAGACACTTTTAGAAGTCAAGTTGCTAAATCCGGAATTGAAGCTGGAGCAACTTTGATTAATGATATTTCAGCAGGTATGTTAGATGAACAAATGTTAGAAACTGTTTCTAAATTACAAGTGCCATATATTATGATGCACATGAAAGGCTCACCACAAACCATGCAGAAACAAACTAATTACGAGAATTTATTAAAAGACATCCTATTTTATTTCTCTGAAAGGGTCTCTAAAGCTAGATCCTTTGGGATTATAGATATAATAGTTGATCCTGGTTTTGGGTTTGCAAAAACACAAGAACAAAACTTTGAAATTTTAAATAACCTAGATTTATTTAATATCTTAGATAAACCTATTTTAGTTGGGCTCTCAAGAAAATCTATGATTTATAAAACTCTTGATAGTTCTGCAAAAGAAGCCCTTAATGGCACGACAGTTTTAAATACAATAGCACTCCAGAAAAATGCTTCCATTTTAAGGGTTCATGATGTTAAAGAAGCTGTTGAATGTGTAAAATTAGTCCAACAACTAAAACATTAACTTATGAGATATTTTAAACTCTTAATGCTTCTTTTACTAGTCTCTTGTGGTAATGAGAAAGTTGTTCAACTTCCTGAAATAACTCATTCAGATTTCAATAAAATATTAGATGTTTCTCATGCTTATCTTTTTTATGATGAAACCAAAGCTGATAGCATTGAATTAAATAGAAAAAATTTAATAAGCACGACCAATTGGTTAATTAATGTCGATAAACGCCTGACTTTAAAACAGGTTTTGCCTAAAATAATATTCTTACAAGACAAAAAAAGAAATGCTGAAATTCATAAAAATGAAGATGCTAAAAACTATTACACCTGTCATAATACAAGTATTACGAATTTAGGTTTTATAGAATTTACAGACGTTTATTACAAAGAAAAACATCCGAATGACTTTATAATTGATGAAGAAAATCATGGTATTATCTTTAATACTAATTCAGATATTAAAATAGTACGTAATAACAATCAAGTTTTAGAGACTTCAGAAACAAAAATATTAGAAGACATTAAATCAGTATTTTCAGAAAACAGCAAACCGAAAACACTTCATTTGTTTTTTAATAAAAGTCTCTCGTTTCAAGATTATATTACTTTAAAATCGCTTTTAAACAAATTAGAAACACAAAATCTTGCCATAGCAAATGAAGAGTACGTTTTTAATTAAGTATATTTTGTTAAATTTACCAAAACACCATTCTCGTGGAAATTTTTAATGACCTTTTAAAATTTACTGTAATAGACATTATAGATGTTATTCTTGTAGCACTACTACTCTATTATGTTTATAAACTTGTAAAAGGCACAGTGGCAATTAACATTTTTATTGGCATTGTCATTATCTACTTTATATATTTACTTACAAATGCGCTTCAAATGAAAATGCTAAGTAAAATTCTTGGTGGTTTTATGAGTGTCGGTTTAATAGCCTTGATTGTTGTCTTTCAACAAGAAATTAGAAAGTTTTTATTGATGGTTGGTTCTACAAACTTTAGTAAAAGAAAAAANTTCTTCAAACAGTTTAAATTTTTAAAAACTGAGTCTGAAAACAGCACAGATGTAAATGCAATAATAGCTGCATGCAATAAAATGGCAACTACAAAAACTGGAGCTTTAATTGTTTTTGAATGTAACAACAACCTAGATTTTCTTGCCAATACTGGTGATGAAATGAGAATAAAAGTGACTCAGCCCATTATTGAAAGTATTTTTTTTAAAAACAGTCCTTTGCATGATGGAGCTATAATAATTGCTAATAATATTGTAAAAGCAACTAGAGTCATTCTTCCAATAAATAACGAAAAAACCTTACCTCAACGTTTTGGACTAAGACATAGAGCTGCTGTAGGAATCACTGAAAAGACAGATTCTTTAGCACTTGTAGTTAGTGAAGAAACTGGACAAATTTCATTTTTTAAAGATGGAGAATTTATTATGTTTAAAGACATCCAAGAATTGTCTCAATTAATAAAAAAGGAATTAATATAAAAATGAATTGTAAGAACTGTCTAACCAGCTTAAATGAGTCTGATTTTTTTTGCAGTAATTGTGGCGGAAAAATTATTCGCAACAGACTAACAATTCGAAATTTATTTGAAAACTTTAGCGAACAGTTCTTGAATTATGACAACAAATTTCTACAAACTTTTATCCATTTATTTTCAAAACCTGAAACTGTAATTGGTAGTTATATTGATGGAACACGAAAAAAATATGTAAATGTGTTAAGTTATTTTGCTATAGCACTTACTTTTTTAGGGGTTCAATATTTCTTTTTAAAAAAATTCTACCCTGAATTAATTGATATGACCACATTGGCAAATGAAACATCAGCTGCTATTCAAAAGAAAAACATGAATTTCATGATGGAATATCAGTCTTTTGTCATGATGGCTTATGTTCCAATGTATGCTTTAGTCTCTAGATTGGTTTTCTTCAATATTAAGAAATACAATTACACAGAACATTTAGTAATTTTCATGTATATATTATCTCAAACATCAATATATGGAACTTTCTTTATAGTAATTGGAGCCTTTTTTAATCTTTCATTAGAATTTTTAGGATTATATCTGATTGCACCTATCCAAATTATATATTCAGCGTATTGTTTAAAAAGGTTATTTGGTTTATCGCTTAAAGGCATCTTTTTAAGAAGTTTACTTTTCATATTAATTATATTCATAGCCTTTATACTATTATTAATAACCTATATAGCAATTATATATTTTACAGGAGATTTACAAGACATGATTGAAGCACAAAAAGCTGCAAATAAAGCAACTGGAAATTAAACTATTTCTTCTTTCAAAAACTGCACTTCATAAAGATTTTTATAATACCCATCTTGTTTCTTAAGAAGTTCTTTATGCGTCCCTATTTCAACAATTTTTCCTGCATCCATAACAATTATTTTATCAGCTTTTTTAATGGTAGCTAATCTATGAGCGATAACAATAGATGTTCTGCCTTTAGTTATTTTATTGGTTGCGTTTTGAATAAGTTGCTCTGAGTAAGAATCAACAGAAGAAGTGGCTTCATCTAAAACCAGAATACTCGGATTTGTAACATAAGCCCTTAAAAACGAAATTAACTGACGCTGTCCAGAAGACAACATGGCTCCACGCTCCTTAACATTGTAATAATAGGTGTCTGGCAAGCTCATAATAAAATCATGAATACCAATATCTTTTGCAGCTTGTTCTACATCTTTAAATGTAATGTCTGGATTGTTTAAAGTAATATTAGCAAAAATAGTATCAGCAAATAAAAACACATCTTGCAATACAATAGCAATTTGGGTTCTTAGAGAGTTTAATGTAAACTCTTTGATATTCGTATTATCGACACAAATAACACCATTATTTAAATCGTAGAATCTATTTAACAAATTAATAATAGTCGATTTACCTGCTCCTGTTGCACCAACTATTGCTACAGTTTCTCCAACATTAACGTTAAAAGAAATTCCTTTTAATACTTCTTCATCATCCACATAACTAAAATGCACATCTTTAAAAGATATTTCACCTCTAAAATTTGAAGCAATTTTAGTTCCTGTATCATCTATTTGAGATGTCGTTTCTAAGACTTTAAAGACTCTTTTAGCAGCAACCATTCCCATTTGCAGCGTATTAAACTTATCGGCTATTTGGCGAAGAGGTCTAAATAGCATCGGAATCATCATGATAAAAGCCGTTAAATCTCCTAAAGATGCAGTTTGGTCAATTACTGTATTTAAACCACCATACCATGCAATAAGACCTATTGTTATTGATGAAGATAATTCAGCAATTGGGAAAAATATGGAGTTATACCAAACAGTCTTCAACCATGCTTTTTTATGACGTTCGTTAATTTCATAAAACTTCTTGTTTTCGGTATTCTCTCTAGTAAACAATTGAAGAATTTTCATTCCAGTGATACGTTCCTGTACAAATGAATTTAGGTTAGACACTTCTGCTCTAACTTCTTCAAAAGCACGTTTCATATATTTTTGAAAAATACGTGTTGCGTATAACACCAATGGAAGCATTAAAAATACAATCAAACTTAATTCCCAATTCATATAAAGCATCACAATAGAAACCACCAACATGGTGAGTAAATCTCTAAAAATCATGAACAATCCTTCACCAAAAACATCAGCTATACGNTCCATGTCTGTTACTGCTCTGGTAATTAAAACACCTACTGAAGAATTATCGAAGTATTTCATTTTAAAACGCATCATATGATCNAAAAGCTTGACACGAATGTCTTTTACCACACTTTTACCTAAATACCCAGAATAATATATAAAGAGTAATTGGCAAATTACTTCTGCTAGAAGAACGCCAGACATGATAAATATGTATATCAAAAACCCACCTTCTGTTTTAGTGGCAATATTATTATCTATAGCTTGCTGTAAGATATATGGTCTAGCTGCACCAAAAATGGCTAACAAAATAACTGCCAAAAGCACACCAACAAATACTAACTTATAAGGCTTAATAAACTTAAAAAGTTTTTTTAATAAATTAACTTCTAGTATGGAGTCTGCTTTACTCATAAATCATCTTTCTGTGTGAATTAATTTAATAGAATCAGGATAAATAACTTCAGTTAAATATAATCCGTGTGCTGGTACAGAAAAACCAGCTTCACTTCTATTTTTAGATTTAATAATTGTGTGCAGGTCTTCTGCTTCTATTTTTCCTAAACCCACATTAATTAGAGTTCCAACAATGGCTCGAACCATATTCCTTAAAAATCTATCTGCTTTAATGGTAAAATGTAATTCGTTGTTTACTAATTGCAATTCAGTTCGCATAATGTTACAATTATAGGTGTTTACATCAGTATTACTTTTAGAAAAACATTGAAAATTTTTATAGTCTAATAGTATTTTTGATGCTTCTATCATTTTTCCAATATCTAAATCTTGCTTTAAATAAAAAGAACCATCATAATTAAACACATCCTTACTTAACGAAATTCGATATAAATAAGCTCTGCTAATTGCATGAAATCTTGCATGAGCATCTGGTTTTACTTTAAATACATCGACAATAGTTATATCCTTAGGCAAAAAGGAGTTTAGTTTATAAATAAAATCTTTAACCTNAAACTCTNCTTCAGTCTCAAAATGAGCAAACATGTGTTTGGCGTGTACACCAGCATCTGTTCTTCCAGCTCCAACAATAGAAATGGTTTCGTTTAAAAGCGTAGACAACGTTTTTTCAATAACTTCTTGTACAGAAATTGCATTTGGCTGTATTTGCCAACCATGATAAGNCTTTCCATTATATGCAAGTTCTAAAAAATATCTCAAGCTAAAATGCTATTTTTGTGAAGAGCAAAGATAGAATTTTAATCTTTCTTGAAATTTCAAATAAACGTTAAATAAAATTATAAGATTCCCATCTATATGGGAAGTAAATATGAAGAAAATTCTTCTCCTTTCAGACACTCACAGTTATATAGATGACGCCATATTAAAACATGTAAAACAAGNTGACGAAGTTTGGCATGCTGGTGATATTGGAGATTTAAAAGTAACCGATGAAATTAAAAAACTAAAGACATTAAAAGCTGTTTTTGGGAATATTGATAGCACAGAAGCTAGAGCAGAATTTCCTNAAAACAACAGATTTAAATGTGAAGATGTTGATGTTTGGATAACGCATATTGGTGGCTATCCAAATAGATACGATATTAGGATTAGAGAGGCTATAAGAAAGAACCCTCCAGACCTGTTTATTTGTGGACATTCACATATCCTTAAAGTTATTCAAGACAAAAAATTGAATTTATTACATATGAATCCTGGAGCTGTTGGAAAATATGGCTTTCATAAAGCACGAACAATGCTTCGTTTTGTAATAGATGGAAGTAATATAAAAGACTTAGAAGTGATTGAATTTGAAAATAGATAACAAAAAAACCCAAGATCTTCACCTTGGGTTTACGCACTAATACTACTAAGATGATAGGCTTATCTTAATCGATCTACAGATTTTACAAGATCTTCATCCTTCTTAATGGCCTTATTGGCTAATGCCAAAAACACGATAGAAATAATAGGAAGAAAAATCCCAATACCCTTCTCAGAAACAACAGTCTCTCCAGATAAATTTAGAGATTGATATACAAATAATCCTAGTAAAAAAAAGTTTAATATAATGTTAAGTCGTCCCAACATAAATTGAGATTTCCTGTTTTTAAATCTTGAAATTGATAATACTGAAAAAAACGCTGACGCAAGAAACAATGCAAAAATGTAATTAACATCATCTGCATAAACTTTTACATTTTCTGGTGTGACCCATAATTCAAACATATATATAAGCCCTCCAGAAACACCTGCAGCAATTAATAGATAAATAGTTTGAATTCTTTGAAGCATTAATTATATATTTTAAAGGCACAAAAATAACAGTTTCTTTTTATAAATTAACTTAAATAAATAAAATAAAGTTGTATAATTGCAATAACAAATTACAACTATCACAGTTGTAAGCTATTAATTCTTCAGAATAAAATCAATTTTTTTCAGAAAAATTCAAAATTTAATATTTAACACAAATATTCAATTCAACATCAATGTTTGAAATCGCACAATTAAAAGAAATGAAGCTTCCTGAGTTACAGGACATAGCTAAAAAACTGAATGTTCCTAAGTATCGTTCATTAAAAAAATTAGATTTAGTATATCAAATACTAGATCAACAAGCCGCAAATCCGAAAGCAGTAAAAGACGTTGTTAAAGTTGAGCCTAAGAAAGTGGAGCAAAAAAAAGTAACTCCGAGAGCTCAAGACAAAAGACCAAGACAAAGGGTACANCGTCCAGCAACAGAAAATAAAAAACCTGTTCATAATACACCTCAAAGTGCAAAACCGGAAGCTCCTAAAGTAGATAACCCAGTTTCAAAACAACAATCTACAACTAATACTGCGCAAAATAAAGAGAATACTGCTAAGGAAGAGCAAAGAAGTCATCCAAAAAATGACAATCAAAATAGACAGAAAAAAGAGAACAAAAANCCTAATCAAAATAAAAAGCAAAACAATTCTAATGGTAATAAAGATACTAGAAATAAGTATCGAGAACCTGACTTTGAATTTGATGCGATTATTGAAAGTGAAGGAGTTTTAGATATTATGCAAGATGGTTACGGTTTTTTACGTTCATCTGATTATAATTATTTATCCTCTCCAGACGATATTTATGTATCTCAATCTCAAATTCGTTTATTTGGATTAAAGAAAGGGGATACTGTTCTAGGAAACGTAAGACCTCCAAAAGAAGGAGAAAAATATTTTCCTTTAATTAAGGTTAATAAAATTAATGGTCAAAGTCCAGAAGTTGTTAGAGATCGCGTTTCTTTTGAACACTTAACACCTCTTTTCCCTCAAGAAAAATTTAACTTAGCTGAAAGACAGAGCACTATTTCTACAAGAATAATGGATTTGTTTTCACCTATAGGAAAAGGGCAACGTGGCATGATAGTTTCGCAACCAAAAACTGGTAAAACCATGCTATTAAAGGATGTTGCTAATGCTATTGCTGCAAACCATCCAGAGGTTTATCAAATGATTTTATTGATTGATGAACGTCCTGAAGAGGTTACAGACATGCAACGAAATGTACGTGGTGAAGTTATTGCGTCTACATTTGACAAAGANGCACATGAACATGTAAAAATAGCAGATATCGTATTAGAAAAAGCAAAACGACTAGTTGAATGTGGTCATGATGTGGTTATTCTTTTAGATTCTATAACTAGACTAGCAAGAGCATATAATACTGTTCAACCAGCTTCAGGAAAAATACTAAGTGGTGGAGTTGATGCAAATGCTTTACACAAACCAAAACGTTTCTTTGGTGCAGCCAGAAACATTGAAAATGGTGGTTCATTAACTATTATTGCAACTGCATTAACAGAAACAGGCTCGAAAATGGATGAAGTTATCTTTGAAGAATTTAAAGGNACTGGTAATATGGAGTTACAATTAGATAGAAAAATATCTAACCGTAGAATTTTCCCTGCAATCGATCTTACATCTTCTAGCACAAGGAGAGATGATATTTTATTAGATGATACAACTATCCAAAGAATGTGGGTAATGCGTAAATATTTAGCAGATATGAATCCTGTTGAGGCTATGGAATTTATTAACGATAGATTCAAGCAAACAAGAAATAATGAAGAGTTTTTAATATCTATGAATGGATAATTTATAAAAACTCATTCTTATATAGGCAATTAAAGCCTTGACTAAGTCAAGGCTTTTTTTATTGGAATTAATTTTATAAAAGTAAAAAAGTATAAAACAAAAAAAGCCTTTCAATTTAAATTGAAAGGCTTTTATAAAATATGTTTATATCTTATAAAGCAGCTACGTGCTTAGTTAAGCTAGATTTTAAATTCGCTGCTTTGTTAGCATGAATAATATTCTTCTTAGCTAATTTATCAATCATAGAAACTACATTAGGAAACATTGTCTCTGCTTCTTTTTTAGATTCTAAATCACGTAATTTTTTAATTGCATTACGTGTTGTTTTATGCTGATACTTATTTCTAAGACGCTTAGCTTCGTTACTTCTAATTCTTTTTAATGCTGACTTATGATTTGCCATTTTATTATCTTTTCTTTTATAAAAATTGTAGCCCGTAGGGGAATCGAACCCCTCTTACCAGGATGAAAACCTGGCGTCCTAGCCGATAGACGAACGGGCCATTTTTGTTTTTGAGAATGCAAATATATATCTTACTTTATAAATTTGCAATTCTTTTCAAATAACTTTCAATGTTTCCATTGCGGATGCAAAAATACAACTATTTTTAAATGTTGCAATAGCTAGGCTGTCTTTTTTAAAATTATTTTTATTTAATATGCTTTTGCAAACAATACTCTACGTTTTGAAGGCTTTCCTGTATAGACACAAACACCACTTTCATCCTCTTCATCTGTTGGAATACATCTAATTGTTGCTTTTGTAAGCTCCTTTATTTTTGATTCCGTCTCTTCTGTTCCATCCCAATGAGCAGAAATAAAACCTCCTTTGGAATCCAAAATATTTTTAAANTCATCAAAATTGTCTACCAATGTAACATGAGAGTCTCTATAATCAAGTGCTTTTTTGTAAAGTGCATTTTGAATTTCTATCATTAAACCCTCTACCTTAGTTGTTAAATCATCTAAAGCAATTATCTCTTTTGTTAAGGTATCTCTTCTGGCTAATTCAACTGTTCCATTTTCTAAATCTTTAGGTCCAATAGCAATCCTTAAAGGCACTCCTTGCAATTCGTGTTGTGCAAATTTTGCTCCTGGTCTTAAAGTTGTTCTATTATCAAATTTTACAGATACATGCTTTGCTCTTAAATCGCTCATCATTTGATTTGCAATTTTGGAAATTTCTTCTAATTGTTCATCTGTTTTATATATTGGAACAATCACTACTTGATTTGGAGCTAAATTTGGAGGCAATACCAATCCATGATCATCACTATGAGTCATAATAAGCGCTCCCATAAGCCTTGTTGAAACACCCCAAGATGTTGCCCAAACATAATCTTGTTTTCCTTCTTTTGAAGTAAATTTAACATCAAATGCTTTGGCAAAGTTTTGCCCTAAAAAATGAGATGTACCAGCTTGTAAAGCTTTACCATCTTGCATTAATGCTTCAATACAATAGGTTTCAACAGCTCCTGCAAAACGTTCGCTTTCTGTTTTTAAACCCTTAATAACTGGAATTGCCATAAAATTTTCAGCAAAAGTTGCATAGACATTATTCATTAATTCTGCTTCCTGTATTGCTTGTGTTTCTGTTTCATGAGCCGTATGCCCTTCTTGCCATAAAAATTCTGCCGTACGTAAAAATAAACGTGTACGCATTTCCCAACGAACTACATTTGCCCATTGATTAATTAATAATGGTAAGTCTCTATAAGATTGAATCCAACCTTTAAAGGTACTCCAAATAATGGCTTCACTTGTTGGTCTTACTATAAGTTCTTCTTCTAGTTTTGCTTCAGGATCTACTCGTAATTTTCCTGGATTATCTGGATCATTTTGTAATCTATAATGAGTAACAATAGCACATTCTTTGGCAAAACCTTCTGCATTTTTTTCTTCAGCTTCAAATAAGCTTTTTGGCACAAATAAAGGAAAATAGGCATTTTGATGTCCTGTTTCTTTAAACATTCTATCTAATTCAGCTTGCATTTTTTCCCATATAGCATAACCATAAGGCTTAATTACCATACAACCTCTAACTGCCGAATTTTCTGCTAAGTCTGCTTTTACAACAAGTTCGTTATACCATTTTGAGTAATCATCAGCTCTACTTGTAAGTTTTTTGCTCATATACAGGGTTTTGGCACAAATATTGTGTCTATGTTAAATATTAAAATAGTTCAGCAAAACTAACTATTTTTGTTATGTTCAACAATAAAATCTAAGAGATATGCAAAATAATAACTCCTTTTCCATTAAAACACCATTCATAGCTGTATATAGCATTTTTATTGTTTTAGCCTCTTGTGGCTCTTCTCAATATGCAGGACAAGATAATGATGGTATTTATAATTCTGATACAACTATTGAATATCAAGAAGAAGTTGCCCAAACTGATCCTGAATCAAGTAGCAATACTTTTTATAAAAATTACTTCAAGGAAAAATCTTTAGAATACCAATTACCAGAAGATGAGGAAGATGAAATATTTACTGATGTTGATGATTACGAAGGGGATTACACAGTAGCACAAGATTCTGTAGATACTGAATATGCAAGTTATGCTGGTTGGGGAGAAGAAAATAGTAGTATCTCTATAACTGTTAATACTGGTTTTTCTTATGGTTATAATAATTGGGGATATTACAACCCTTGGTATTATGGCTATTCATATTATCCATATAGCTATGGATGGGGATACTACAATCCATGGTTTTGCCCAACTCCATATTATGGATATTACGGTGGATACTATGGAGGTGGATATTATGCTTATGGAGGAAGAGGTTTAGCTTACAGCTCAAGCCGAAGAGGCAACTATTATGGTAATAATTACTATGGCTCAAGAAATTCAAACTTATATAATAGTAGAACAAGAACTAGAGGAAACTCTTTAGGTTATGCAACAGCAACTCCAAGAGTGAGAGGTAATAATACAAGTAGTAGCTCTTTAAATCCAAGAACTACCACTAGACCTAGAACAACAACAAAACCTAGAACTACAACGAGACCTGGAGTTAGCACAAATTCTACTCCAAGACCTAAATCAACTTCTACTCCAAGACCTAGAACCAAATCAAATTCTAGTACAAAGCCAAGAACAACTTCTACTCCAAGAAGTAGCACACCTAGAAGTTATTCTCCAAGAAGTTCTTCTGGAGGGTCTCCATCTTATTCAGGAGGAGGTAGAAGTTCTGGAGGAAGCCGAGGAAGAAGATAGATGTTAAATTAATTGAAAAGGAAAAAGTTATAATATGAAAAAGTTAATCATACTATTCATAGCTGTTGTATCTATGCCAAATATACAAGCACAAGATATTACAGATGCATTGAGATATACTCAAGATGAAATTCAAGGAACTGCAAGATACAGAGGCTTAAGTGGTGCTTTTGGAGCATTAGGTGGAGACATGAGTGCAGTAAGCATTAATCCAGCTGGTTCAGCTGTATTTAATAGCAGCCATCTTTCTGCTTCTCTTTCTAATAACAATGTAAAAAATGATGTCCAATATTTTAATAGAACGAACACTTCTAAAGAATTTAATGTTGATTTAAATCAAACAGGTGCTGCATTTGTTTTTAAAAATAGTAACACCAATTCAAACTGGTCAAAATTTGCTTTTAGTGCTGCTTATGATAAGATTCAAAATTATAACAACGATTGGTTTGCAAATGGAAATAATTCTACTTCAATTGACAGATATTTTTTAGATATTACTNAAAACCAATCCATTCCTTTTAGCGTATTAAAACTACAACCAGGAGAATATATAGAAGATGCATATGCCAATATAGGAGCAAGTCCTAATTATGGCTATCCTGTTCAACAAGTGTTTTTAGGTTATTGGGCAGGAATTATCGATCCTGTCAATTTAGATAACGAAACAAATGACGATGAAACTAATTATTTATCCAATACGGAACCAGCNTCATCTTTTTATCAAGAATATTATTATGCATCAACTGGTTATAATGGGAAATTCTCTTTAAATTTTTCCACTGCTTTTAAAGATAGGTTATACCTAGGAGTTAATCTAAATACTCATTTTATTAATTACGAAGAGTTTACTAGTTTTTATGAAAACAATAACGACCCAGATTCTTTAGCTAATAATATTATTTTTGAAAATTGGCTTTCAACCTTTGGCTCTGGATTCTCTTTTCAATTAGGGGCTATTGCAAAAATAACAAACGATTTAAGGTTAGGTTTATCATACAATTCACCAACTTGGTATAGAATTGAGGAAGAGCTCATACAAAATATAGATTCAAACATTGCTGATCCTGAAATTAGTTATGTCTCAAATATTATCAATATTTATCCTGCTTATAATATTCAATCACCAGGAAAATACACAGGTAGTTTAGCTTATGTATTTGGGGAATATGGGTTAATAAGTTTTGATTATTCATTAAAAGATTATAGTAACACTAAGTTCAAGCCAACTTCAGANCCTTATTTTGCTGGACAAAATAATGCTATAAATAACCAACTAACTACAGCTTCTACATATAAAATTGGTGGAGAAATTAGACTAAAACAACTTAGCCTTAGAGGTGGATATCGATTAGAAGAAAGCCCNTATAAAAATGGAAGTACCTTAAGTGACTTAAAAGGATATTCTTTAGGTTTAGGATATAGTTTTGGAAATTTTAAAATCGATATGGCCTTTGATCAATCAAAACAATCTTCAGAATATCGNTTATTTAATAATTCAGGCTTTCCAAGNATAGCCTCAATAGATTCAAAACTAACAAATGTGGTTTTTACGGTAGGCTTTAACCTATAAATACACTGGAAATTTTATCGTTTTAGAGTAAAGTGAGATTT
>JGI24724J26744_10000349_pt1 | contig 34713 bp, 33 predicted proteins | sample Cruoilmetagenom7_FD_26744 | JGI IMG/M metagenome (IMG submission 26744) | reverse complement strand
GCACCGGGAGATTTTACTGTTTAAACCATAACATCTTGTTATTGGTGGTATCGACCCTCGGCGCGGTTTCACGGGAGCGCTGAGGTTTTTTTGTTAAGACAAGTCCTGGAGAACGTAATGGTAAAAAATAAAACGACCATCAATAGAACATCTATCACTAGCGAAAACAGTTTCCCAGTACGAGCTGGAAGATTAGAAATAAAGGGAGGTGCAGAATGAAAGAATATATGATTGATGTGGATATTTTGTTAGGGCAGATCCGAGCGGCTTTGGAGAGGGGAGATCCAAAAAGTGCGGCAGAATTGCTGGAAGCGCTGCGGCCGGCAGATCAAGCAGTTGTGTTTGATGATTTGGAGCCAGCCGAACAGGACTTTTTACTGCCTACATTGAATGTGGAAGATTCCGCTGATATTCTTGAAGAGTTGGAAGAAGAAGACGCTGCGGAAGTAGCTGAACGGTTGAAAGCAGATAAACTGGCATCAATCCTGGATCATATGGAGCCAGACGAGGCGGCAGATTTGCTGGGTGACATTGAACCGGAAAAGGCCATCCGAATACTGAATGCGATGCAGGAAGCAGATGAGGTAAAACCGCTGTTGAAGCATGATGATGAAACGGCTGGCGGGTTGATGACATCCATTTCAATCGTACTGAAAACCGGTATGAGTGCCAAAACAGCCATTTCTTACCTGCGGAAACTGTCCCCAGAAGAGGAAGATATCTATTACCTGTTTGTTACAGATAAGCAGAACAAATTGGTTGGTGTGGTTAATCTGCGTGTGCTGGTAACGCATCCCGGAACTGCGAAAATTAAAGACATTATGGATACTGAAGTGATTTCGGTATGGGCGGGGGCTGACCAGGAAGAAGCCGCCAACCTGATGAAGCGCTATGACCTGCTGGCGCTCCCGGTTGTGAATAAGGAAAACCAGCTCCTGGGTGTGATCACATACGATGACTCATTTGATATTTTAGAAGACGAAGCGACTGAGGATATCTACCGCTTGGGCGGTTTAGCGAAGGAAACGCCTGCCGACATGCCGGTAGGTGAAGCGGTGAAAAGACGGCTGCCGTGGTTGGTAGTGAACCTGTTTATGGCGCTCATCTCGGCAGCGATTTTAAGTATGTTTGAGACAACCATTTCACAAATGGCTGCACTGGCGGCATTCTTTCCGCTGGTGGCAGGTGTCAGCGGGAGTGCGGGAACGCAAACACTGACCGTAACTGTGCGCAGCCTCGCCCTTGGGGAGATTGCGCCCAAGAACGCGCTGAAAGTGATGCTGAACCAATTTGGATTGAGCCTGGTAAACGGGATGTCGGTAGGATTGATCATCACGCTGATCGCATTGGTGTGGAAGGGTTCGGTGATGTTGGGTTTGATCGCGGGTATTGCGGCGTTGGTCAATATTCTCAGCACTGCTATCACAGGCGTGGCGATCCCTCTGATGATTCAAAAATTCAAGGCAGATCCGGCACTGGCATCTCCAATTATTGTAACGGCGCTGACGGACGCGCTGGGTTACCTGATTTATTTAGGGTTGGCATCTGCCATGATCACATGGCTGGTGTGAAAAGGTTCACTTTGTGATTGATGGAAACACTGCATTTCAGATAGGTTGAGGAATAACCAATTATATAGATTGTCCGATTAGATAACCAAATTATTTATCAAATTAGCTGGTTTACGCCTGAATCCCTCGGGCATAGAACAGATCAAAATCAGGATACACAGTCAATTCCAGGTACTCAATTTGATCGGCNAATTCTTCAGCGCGCGAGCGGGAGAGTGTGGATGCCAGCATCATACGTGAGCCAGTACCTGCNGCGTTGCCAATGGTATGGATACGGTCAAGCTGGACTCTCGGCAGCATTCCAATACCTATTGCATGCTGTGGGAGCATATATGAGCCAAAAGCGCCGGCAATGACAATTTCCTCAATTTCTGATGCATCCACCTTCAAATAATCCAGGAGAATATCTATACCAGCTCTAATAGCGCCCTTTGCGAGCAGGATCTGGTCGATATCATTTTGAGAAAGGGTAATTGGTTTCTTGGAAGCGNTTAATAGCATTTCAGGCTTTCCATCTTCGGTCAGCTGTACTCCAGGTGCTGTTTTGTTCATTCGCCCGCGGTGATTGAGGATGTTCTGCTCACGCATTTGGGCAATTGCGTCGAGGATGCCTGATCCGCAAATGCCGATCGGAGGTTGGCTGCCGATCACCTGAATCTCCACCTCTCCATTTTCGTTGATCTGCACGTGCTCGATCGCACCGGGTGCTGCGCGCATTCCGTGTTTGATGTGTGCTCCTTCAAAAGCGGGGCCAGAAGCGGTGGAGACGCTGACAATGCGCCCTCCTGCTTGAAGCGCGATCTCAGTGTTGGTGCCAATATCAATGCCCAACCGAACCCGCTGGTCTTCCCCAAAGCGGGCGGCCAGGAGGAATGCGAGGTGATCGGAACCGATGAATCCTGCGATGACTGGTGGGGTATACGCAGCAGTACCCGGCATGGCTGTGATTCCCAATTCCCGCGTGGATGGGTAGGTGGTGTCGGTAGTCACTGGCACAAAAGGTGAAACGGCCAGGGAGCCGACAGGCAGATTCAAGAAGAAATGATGCATAGCTGTGTTCCCTACCAGACAAACATCGACTATTTCGTCGGGTAAAAGATTGAGGTGTTCGCACATTTCCGCTGCTGTTTGATTGATCGCGTCAATGGTGAGATGAAAAAGCGTTTCTGTTTGAGCGCTTCCCTGTATGGCATACCCCAGACGTGTCATGATATCTTCTCCATATGCGATCTGGGGATTGGGAGTTCCCTTAGCGGTAAGTGTTCTCCCATTTGTAAGGTCTAATAGATAACAGGCAATCTTGGTGCTGCCGACATCAACTGCTAGTCCGACATGGTTAATATTACGGGTTGAAGATGCATGGAAAACCTCCTTCCCTCGTATCCATACGTTCACTTTCCAATCATTTTTCCGCAGGATGTTGGGAATAACGCGCAGGATGTCTAGCTCTGCGGTTAGGTCCTCATCTTTTAGAGCAGCTTTGATCCGGGAGAAATCTGAGGTAAGGTCTTTTAAATGCGCTCCTTTTAATTCAAGCTCGGATTGGTGAACTGCTGGTTGAATGATGTGGGGGCTGTCAGCCCCTTCAATTTGAAGAATCTGGTCCTCAATGATTGATTCCGCGGGAATATATATCTTGACGTCGCTATTGAGAGTGGTTTGGCAGGCAAGCCGATACCCACGGCTAAGTTTTTCTGGAGATAAATAGTTCTGTTCAATTTCTGATGGTTCACAGTTCTCCATGCCAGAAAATAGCTGAATCACGCATTTACCACAGATCCCCTCCCCGCCGCATACTGCGCTCAAGTTAATGCCTGCCTGGCGGGCGGCATCCAATCCGTTAATCGGTTGCATGCGATCTATGCGTAAACCACGGGGTTGAAATTCAATCGTAAAAGTCATTATTATCCTTTGTCTTAGGGTATTAATGCTGCTCTATAATTATTTATAATTGTGATTAAATAAAGAATCCGCATGTGAACATGCGGATTCTTCTTCATCAATATGNGTCAAACCTTGATCTCTGCAACTGATTTGACAATTTTTCCTGGATGATAAGGAAAAANTTCAACCTGTTTGTTTGTAGTGACACCGCTGAGNACNAAAATGGTATCCATGCCGCTCTGGATGCCGGCAACAATGTCTGTGTCCATTCGGTCGCCGATCATGGTTGTGTTTTCTGAGTGAACGCCAAGGTAGTTTAGCGCGGAACGCATCATGAAGGGGCTGGGTTTGCCGCAATAAAAAGGTGAAAAACCACTGGCTTTTTCGATCAGAGCAGCCATCGCGCCGCAGGCAGGCACCACACCGCGCTCAGAAGGACCAACTGGATCAGGGTTGGTGGCAAGGAAATTGGCGCCATCAATGATAAGGCGGACGGCTCTGGTAACCTGGCGGAAGTTGTAATCAAATGTTTCACCGAGAACAACGAAATCAGGATTTTGGTCAGTCATGATATAACCGGCATTGTGCACAGCTACATTGAGGCCGCCTTCTCCGATCACAAAAGCTCTCCCTCCTTCTTTTTGTGATTTCATGAAATTAGCGGTGGCCATCGCGGATGTAAAGATCTGCTCTGCCTGGATATCTACTCCTGTGGTCTGCAAGCGGTGCGCTAAGTCAACCTGGGTATAAATTGAATTATTGGTCAGAACGAGAAATTTCAATTCTTTGCTTTTTAATGTTTCAATGAATTTATCTGCTCCGGGAATCATTTTTTTCCCGCTAACCAGCACACCATCCATATCGATCAAGTAATTTTGTTTAGTCATTTTAATCCTTTGTTCATATGTAAATTATTCCCACTTATATTATATATAAAAATAATTATTACAAAAAAAGGATCCGGGTTTTTATTTTTCAGCCGGATCCCATGTTAATTCAAATAGCCGCTGAAATTATGAGACAAGCTTTCGCACATCAGCCAATTGTCCAGCACTTCCAAGATATTCATTCTTCGCGGCGATGAATTTTGCATATTCAGCTATGAATATCTTGCCCGGAACGCGCAGGTCAAACACTTCTGGGCGTTCAGCAAATACTTCGCGGTGTACACGGGTCCAGACAAGGCGCCCGTCAGTATCGATATTTACTTTGGTTACGCCAAGAGTCGATGCTTTCTTAAATTGTGTGGCATCTACGCCTTTTGCGCCGAGAATCTTACCGCCAGCTTTATTAATGCGTTCTACTTCTTCCTGTGGGACAGAACTGGATCCGTGCATGACAAGCGGGAATCCAGGGAGGTTTTTTTGGATCTCTGAGAGGACATCGAAGTGCAGCGATTGTGAACCGGAAAATTTGAATGCGCCGTGGCTTGTGCCAATAGCGACCGCAAGTGAATCGCAGCCGGTACGTTCGACGAATTCTTTTGCGCGGTTTGGATCAGTTAGTTTTGCGTTGGCTTCATCCACTTTTACGTGTTCTTCCACGCCGCCTAATTGACCAAGTTCCGCTTCCACCACGATACCTTTCGCATGTGCCGCATCAACCACGCGCTTAGTAATCTCAATATTCTTATCGAACTCCTCATGGCTGGCATCGATCATTACTGAACTATAGAAGCCGCTGTTGATGCAGTCATAACAGGTTTCTTCATCTCCATGATCGAGATGTACGGCAAATACGGCGTCAGGAAAGATCTCGTCCGCACTGCGGATTAAACCTTCCAGCATGACTTTATTTGCGTATTTTCGTGCACCTTTGCTGATCTGGATAATAAATGGTGCTTGACTGTCAAGATTGCCGCGGAACAGCCCCATGATTTGTTCCAGGTTGTTGATGTTGTATGCGCCTATAGCGTAATTGCCATAAGCGGCCTTAAATAATATTTCTGTTGTGACGATCATATTGTCTCCTAAATACTCAAAAGTCTGAATTCAACCGCACAATTATAGTACGAAAAGCGTTTCGTAATAGACAGGTGGGGCTTTTTTATAAAGGACAGAGCTTACTTGTTCTTTTTCTTGTCTTTTGATTTTTTCCCCTGATTTTTTTTTGTTTTGATCAATAATTTCTTCCGGTCTTCACGTTCCAATTCAATCGCTTGGGTAATGGTTGTGTAGAAAAAGAGGAAAAATAACAGGCATATTACTGCGATAATAACAAGTTTATATAGAGAGAATTCGCCAAATGGCAAATTGATCATTGGGTTTCCAATGAAAAAAATGACCATATTTGCTATCATCGCGATCACACGCGCTTCGGTTGGGCCAAGAGAGCCATAGGAGATTTTAAACTCCCCTTTAACAGAGGTTGTGATATAGACCAGATTCGCCATACAGAGGTATCCCACGAGAGCGATGAGGGCAAGTTTAAAATCGACATAAGGGGAAAGGCCCATGCCGAAGAAGATGCTCACTTCGCTGATCGTATCGACTGTATGGTCAATAAAAAAACCATATTTTGGGCGTTCCATCTTTCGATAGCGTGCAAGGTTGCCGTCCAGACTGTCTCCGAACCAATTGAGGAAAAATCCAAAATTTGCTAACCATAAATATCGCGCGTCAAAATTGGTAAGCCAATAGCTCACACCAATAAGAACAGCTGCTAAAAAGCCCAAAAAAGTTAAATGGTCAGATGTAACCCAGGATGGTAAATGCCTGACCAGCCAGGCAATTGCCGGGCGTTCTAAAGGACCGAGTAAAATGTCATTTACTCGCCGATGTTCTTCAATCTTTGAAAGTTTATTTTTCTTCGATTTTTTCTTAGTCATAATGTTTATATTGTACCTTGTGTATTTGGATTTTAGTAATCTAAAAATAATTAGGGCATTTCCTCTAACGCAAAGGGCCAAACCGGGTAAAACATGGCCCACTGGGAAGGGTAAGCGCGGATGAATTTCTCCGCTTCACGCAGTACTTTCTCCGCGTTTTTTTCAATTTCTTTCACAGGGTCGTCGTCTGGTTTCATATATATCAAATCGGAACATTCCACGCGGTAATTTTCTTCTGGAAGTCCAATGCACGCAATCATCACAACAGCTGCGTTCGTCTGGAGAGCCATACGGACATAACTGGTTGGTACAGCGGCAGGAAAACCGAAGAAGCGGGGGTTGTAGTTTGATCGGTCAAGAGGCCTGTCCATACCTGTGACAATACCGCCACCGTTTCTCAGACGGGCTTTGGCAGCTCGCATTGACTCAGTGGACATGGGAGTGATATTCATGCCGATGTCTTTTCGTAGTTTGTTTTGCCACTGATATCCGCCGTGAGGTTGAGGATAAGAAAGTACCTGGACGTCGAAACCATGCAGGACCAACGCCCGTCCTCCAAAATCAAAATTGCTCAAGTGAGGAGCAACCAATATTGTGCCTTCATCTCCGCCTAATCGGTCAGTAAGAAATTTTATTAATTTTGGAGAAATGGTCACGCGGTCGAGTATAGTCTCGTAGTTATTAATGTTGTGATAAAAATCGAATAACCAGCGGGAAGTTTGGCGGAAAGTTTCTCTTGTTTGAATGTCCAGTTCTTCTGATGTAAGAGATTGTTTACTGATAATCCACTGGTTTGCTCTGGCAGCTTTTACTAAAGCGGAATCCTTCTGCGCAGATAGAAGCATAGATATTTTTTCTGCTAGTGGATATCCGATGGAAGACGGGATGATCTTCCCCAGGGCGAGTATGAGGCCAATACCAAAACGGCCGTTGATGAATGATTGAAATGACATAATGATTCTCTTTATATTAACACACTTGATTCAATAAGGTACGGGCTCCTAAGCTCTAGAAAGAACTCCTTTTTTGGTTCTATTTTCCTGCTTATGGATCTCTGTATGATAGATATATCGGTCTCCGCGATTATAATGATCTCCATATTCAAAAGCGAGGTTGTTCTGGTCATATACAGTCTCAGATAAATGGAGAATTGGATCTGCTGGAGTTATCTGCAGTAAATCAGCTATTTCGCGCGGACATTTTATCGCTTCAATCTCACTAATTGAGCGGGAGGGATTGGTGTCGTATTTCTCGATAAGCGTCTCATACAATGAATTATTTTCCAGGTTTTCATCCAGTAAATTACTATAACGTTTCAATGGAAAATAGCAATGGGCTAACCCTATCACCTCGTCGTCTGCATAGCGCACCCTTTTTATGGAAATAACCGCTTCATTTTCATTTATCTGCAACTTTTCAGCTACGATTGCCGGGGGAAGCATGGGGGTGAGCTGTAAGATCTTTGAATGGGGGATGCGCCCCTGGCTTTTCATATCTTGAGAAAAACCAGATAACTTATAAAAGGGTGCTGAAACACGCGAATTCGCAGCGAAAGTGCCGCAGCCCTGAGTGCGAATTAGTTTACTGATATTGACCAGCTCGTATATCGCTTGTCGGACAGTGGTGCGGCTGATTTTATACTGTTTGCATAGTTTGTTTTCCGAAGGGATCTTTTCGCCTGGTTGAAAATATCCCGAATCAATTTGTTGCTCTAATATACTTTTTAATTGATAATATAGAGGAACAGGACTGTGTTCATCAAGCATTGTCATTTACCCCTTTCCTAACATGTTATGTTGTTGATACTGATATTATAACCTTGTAAGAATAAAAAATACTTGGGAGTATTTAAATATTGTGTTATGACAAATACCCTAAAAAAGGTTGACAATAGTCATACTGTATGCTATAAACTTACCAATATGTTTACTCAACTATTCGACAGCAAAGCTAAACGACATCAATTAACGATCCTTCTGGAAGGAGCGGTATTTTGTGTTAGCTGATTTTGAATAGAAAAAGCTGATAATTAATAAGCCTTCCGCGACCGGAGGGCTTTTTTTATTACCTGCTGAAAATATTTACATGGAGGAGTTTTGTGAAAAAAACCAAATTGAAACGATGACCAGAGAAACAAAATAGGATCACTTGATCTGAAAGGTAATTATTAGTTTTAATTCAGCGGAAAGAGTAAGCAAAAATGAGATCAACCAAAGGAGAAGAAATGAACAACGCAAGGAAGATTAGTTTATTAGTTTTATTAGCAGGTGCTTTTGTATTATCGTCATGCGGCAGTACACCAGAAGCTGCGCCGGAAGTAGTAGAGGAAGCGGTCGTAGAAGAAGCGGTCGTAGAGGAAACGGTTGTAGAGGAAGCAGTAGTAGAAGTAACATATGTTGATGGTATCCCTGTTTATGGATGCCTTGGTTCCGCAGAAGATGCCATTGTTGACCTGGAATGTCAGGAGATCACTATGGCAGTTGAGAATGCCTATCTGCCTTTTAACTACATCGTGACAGAAACCATGCAGGCAGAAGGCTGGGATTATGAAGTATTCACTGAAATCTGTGAACGACTGCACTGTCAACCGGTTTTTGTTGAGACTGTCTGGGAAACAATGGTCCAGCAGGTGCAGGAAGGTCAATTCGATGTAGCTGGTGATGGAATTACGATCAATGATGAACGTGATGAGAATGGCGATTTCTCCATCGGATACGTCAATACCGTCATGCGCTTATTAGTAAATGTAGGTGAAGATAGCTTTGCCTCAATTGAAGATTTTGTTGCAAATCCAGATTTGATCATGGGCACGCAGATCAATACCACCAACTATGAAACAGCAATTGAGTACCTTCCAGAAGAACGTGTGAAGGCCTTTGACACCTTCCCATTCGCAAATGCCGCTTTACTAACTGGCGACATTGATGCAGTGATTATGGATGAGGTCGTTGGGCTTGGGTACCAGGGTGAGAATGCGGATGTCTTGGAACTTCTTGGTCCTGCGATCACAAGCGATGAACTTGGTTTCTATTTCCCAGAGGGAAGCGACCTCGTTGATCCATTCAATTTGGCTCTCCAATCCATGATGGAGGATGGGTTCCTCAATGAAGTTAACCTCAGGTACATGGGTCCAACATTTGCACTTACCTATGACGATGTTCAGTAAATAATATAAACAAAGAAAATGCTGGCTGGGTTACACCCAGCCAGCAAAATTAATAACAGCATTACTTTAATTGATTCAAAGAAAGACATAAATGGAAAAACCTGAGCGAAGAAGTTTCAAAGAGCGAATTAATAAATTTCCCTGGTGGCTGGTGAGCATCGGACTGGTCATTATTGTCACTTTATTATTAATCATCAATACCCCCACCTTTAATGAAGCATTTGTGATCATGAGCGCGGGGATTAGCACAACAATATCAATTACNCTTATNGCCTATAGTATTTCACTCTTAATCGGATTAATCGTAGGNCTTGGCCGAGTTTCTTCAGGGGTGATCGCCAAAAATCTGGCGACTTTTTATATAGAGATAGTACGAGGGATACCAATGTTGGTTCTAATTTTTTTCACCGCATTGGTGATCATTCCGGGGGCAATCAAACTTATTAGTTTGATCGGCGAGATATTTATTGGAATCGGTTGGACATCGGTGGGTGAACCGCTTGCCGGAGTAAATATCCGTATGGTCTCAATGAGTTTTCGAGCTGTCGTTGCCCTCTCAATTACNTANGGGGCATTCTCCGCGGAAATATTCCGCGCAGGTATCCAATCGATTCATCCCGGGCAGATGCAAGCCGCGCGCTCACAGGGGATGAGCTACGGGCAGGCGATGAAAAATGTGATTCTGCCGCAGGCGATCCGAAATATGCTGCCGGCGCTTGGTAATGATTTTATTTCTATGCTGAAAGACTCATCTCTTGTATCCGTACTTGCTGTCCGAGATGTGACCCACCTTGCGCGATTATATGCGGGCGGTTCCTTTCGGTTTACTGAAGCGTATTCGATCCTTGCGGTTTTATACCTCTGTATGACTATTTTGCTTTCACTAGTAGTTAAATTCATCGAAAGGCGGATTTCAACAAATGACAAATCCTAATGGAAATCATATGATCGAGATTAAAAATCTAAACAAATGGTTTGGTGATCTTCAGGCGCTGAATGATGTGAATCTCACAGTGCAGCAAGGGAATGTGCTGGTTATAGTAGGACCCAGCGGATCCGGAAAATCAACTCTTTTACGATGTATTAATTATCTCGAAATACCCACGGAAGGTGAAATTCGATTTATGGGTAACCTGTTGGCAGAAAATGACGACAACCTTAACAGCAACCGTGCAGAAATTGGGATGGTATTTCAGGATTTTAATTTATACGCTCACTTATCTGTGCTTGATAACATCACACTTGCGCTGAGAGTGGTTAAGAAAATTGACCGGAAAACAGCTGAAGACATTGCGATGGTGCAATTAGAAAAGGTGGGCATCGCTGATAAAGCAAACAAGATGCCTCTACAAATTTCTGGTGGACAGCAGCAGAGGGCGGCGATTGCACGTGCGTTAGCTATGCAACCGCAGTTAATGCTATTTGATGAACCCACCAGTGCGCTGGACCCTGAGATGATCAAAGAGGTTCTTGATGTGATGATGCTGCTGGTTGAAGAAGGGATCACAATGGTTATTGTGACCCATGAAATGGGTTTTGCCCGCGCCGCAGCCGACGAAGTCATATTTATGGATTTTGGGCGCATAGTCGAGAGAAATACTCCACATGGATTATTTAATAATCCGAAGAGCGATCGGACCAAATTATTCTTATCGCAAATATTGCACAATAATTAGCCGACATACCCTCCCTATAAGCATAGAACATAACTTTTGTTATGTTCTATGCGATTAATATAAAGGTCCTTATTAAATAAATTAGAAAAGGTGATATTCTTAAGTAATTACGATTTCTGATAGATTATTGGGAACAATTATGAGAAAAAAAGGAATTATAAGTTATCCAATCATAACTTTGTTGATACTAGCTCCCCTCTTAGGGGAAATGGTCTCTGGGTCCTCACCACCAAGTGAATATTTCCAGCCAATTACCTTTTTAATTCTTACAATGCTTTATGGTACAGGCGCTGTGATTATTCGAGAAGTCGCCAGGCGCTGGAAAAAGGGATGGATATCCATTCTATTAATGGGGATGGCATATGGCATCTTTGAGGAAGGCGTTATTGTGCGGAGTTTCTTTGATTCTGAATGGCAGGATTTAGGGCAGCTTGCGGTTTATGGGCGGTGGATCAGCGTGAATTGGATTTGGTCCATTGCTTTGACCATTTTCCATGCGGTGGTGAGCATCTCAATTCCAATCGCGATCACTGAGTTGATCTTCCCAAAAAAGAAAGATGCTTTGTGGTTATCAAAAAAAGAACTGATCATATTCATCGCCATATTTCTCATGAACGTATTGCTTGGCCCATTGTTAGGTATGAAAAGTACCACTGCGGGCATAATGGCCAGTANTATTAGTATTCTCGGGTTGGTATTTCTGGCGTACAAATGGCCAGCTTTTTCTGAGAAAAATATGTTTGGCAAGGCAGCAAGCCAATGGAAAATATTTTTCACTGGTTCACTATTGATGGCAGGGCTGATTGTGGGAATGTGGTTGTTTCCATTATTATCAATTCCATGGATTATTACCTTTTTTTTCTTGGGCGGGTTACCTTGGATAGGGATACGATTGTTCTCGCGGTTAGGAGCAAACCAATGGATAGAAAAACAGCAGTGGGCTTGTGTAACTGGGCTGTTGATTCCATGGCTGTTGTTGGCTGTGTTCTCGGAACTGGATAATGCCACCCGCCCGGATGATACAAGCGGAATGATCTTAACCGCACTGCTCTTTTTCACCTTCTTGATTATCATACGGATAATGATTTATAGAAGAAAAGAATATTCATGATTTGCCTTGATATTTAGAAGGAATAACTTGAAATGGATAAGAAGAGTAATATATAGTAGAAAGTTAAAATTCACAGCGTATAAATTACAGGAAAAAAATTATGAGAAACGGATCATTTCATTTTTACCCGGATAAGATTATTTTGCGCATTCGCACCAGGATGTGCAATAATAGCGAAGAGCTGTTAACAAGTGAGGTCTTCGATACATTCTTCCTGAAGTTCATGAGTGATTTAAAGCGGAAGCAATCAAGATTGTTGAATGTATTCCCGGAAAAGCAATTTGATAAAGAAAAAACGCAATTAATGTTAGAGACTCTGTACTATCTGAATTCATTACCAGCTGAAAAAGTAATGAAATTGGTGGATGGTTCTGAGGTATTTTTTAAAGATCGATTATTGTTCAATGAATTTGTTGAACAGATCTATAACAGTTGGCGCCAACTGCACCGTTTGATCATTTGCGATTCAGTCTTTGATAGATTAGATAAAAAACCGTATCGTACTTTCAACGAAACGGTTGAAAATTTGATGCATTTAGTACGCAGTACGTATCGAAATATTCAGGAAAACATCACTGGCAACCACCCGAAGATCTACCGCCAGGTGAGCGCGGGTGCAGAAATTGGCGCGATCGTTTTGCCAAAGAAAATGAAATATCCGACCGATGATTATGAAATCCTGGATGATATTTTTGTGATTCGCCAGGTGCTTATCTACCCGCCTATGATCTTCAATACTCCTAATAATAAAAGGACGGGTGTTTTTGCCAGAATCGACAGAAATCCGTTAAAAGGTGTAAAGCTAGATCCTGAAGAGTGGTTGGCATATCCGGCAAAAGTCGGGCCGCTGCTAATTATGATTTACTTCCCCTTGAATTTCTTTGAACTTTGTTTTTCGCTTTCCAACCTTTTTGAATTGGCAGATGAGAATGATCTGAAGCGAAGACCTGATGCGGTATATATTTATGGTGTACCTCATGAAGATACATTAGATGTGGATGGGAATGAGACTATCTTTTATGATGATGAAGAACATGACATAATGGTAGGAACTGTGCCGATGCAGGACGAATACGCATATTTTGGGTATCTCAAGAAAATGATCCTGACCCTTCATAATATCAAGCGGATGAAAGATGGTTATCTTCCGTTTCATGGGGCAATGATACGAATTACCATGCGGAACAGAAAACCATTCACGGTAGTCATTATGGGTGATTCAGGTGCTGGCAAATCTGAATCAATAGAAGCATTGAGATTGATGGCGGGTGAGGAAATCGAGGATATGTTGATCGTTGCAGATGACATGGGCTCGATCGGTATAAATTCAGACAACCAACTGGTTGGTTACGGTTCTGAAATGGGCGCTTTTGTCCGCTTAGATGATCTGCAATCTGGATATGCATTAGGGCAGATTGATAGAACAATCATTATGAATCCAGATAAGGTGAATGCGCGTGTGGTTATGCCAGTTACACGATATGAGTACATTTTGGAAGGCACGCCGATTGACTGTGTGCTCTACGCGAATAATTACGAATCTATAGATAGCAGTCATCCCGTGATCGAGCCTTTTGAAAATGCTTTCGATGCTTTGTCTGTTTTCCGAGAAGGAAAAGTAATGAGTAAGGGCACAACTACTTCCGTGGGATTGGTTGGGAATTACTTTGCGAATATATTTGGCCCACCACAATACCGAGACCTTCATGAAGGAATAGCAAATAAATATTTTACTGAAATGTTTGCNGAAAANATTTTTGTTGGCCAACTGCGGACGCAGTTGGGAATCTCGGGTATGGAGCAAGAGGGACCGAAAAGAGCAGCTACAGCACTTTTAGAAATGATCGAAAAAAACGCGGGAAAAGCCTGACTCAATTTTCCCGTTAATATTCGTGTTCGTTTCACAAAAATGGGTTTTCTAATATCAATCTTTTCAGCGTTCTCTTTGATTGCCAGCTGAGAATACTATTGAGATTATGGCGCTTCTGAGTAGTTCACGAGAAATGGTCCAGGCGAGTTTAATCTAAATGCGTCGGTCATAAATAAAAAATTAAGTAATAGATGAAGGTACAATCCTTATCAGAAATAATAAGTAGTGTTTATGTGGCCAGATATAAAAATTAACCAATTTAAATTATTTGTTTTTGATGTGGATGGAACAATTCTCCAGCTGTATCATGAACTGGATCCGTGGACACAATCAGTATTGTGTGATCTCAAAGACCTGGGTTTTGCAATCACATTAGCAACAGGGAAGAATATGAAATCAACCCGTGTATTGGCAGAAAAGCTGAAGATTGAACTGCCATTGATTCTTTCAAATGGCTGTGTGCTGCAGAGCCTTGATGGGATTATTCATCAGAAGCATTTTCTTTCCGCTGATTTTGTNCGGCAGCTTATTGAGGAGTGCGAGAGAATGAATCTTGATCTGGCAGTTCATATTGATGAGGATATTTACGTAAAAGAAGTAACGGATAATCTATCGATTTTATACATATATGGCTCTCCATCCTTGGAAGTTGTAGGTGAATGGAAAACAATAAATGGACTGTTACCAAAGGCCTATAAATGTCTTGTGGTGGATCGGAACAGCCGGGACCCTCTTCTTGAANTGGAANAAAGAATGCGGGGCAAGGTGGGCGATTCGGTTGCCTANTGCCATACNTTNACCGAAATGCTGGAATTTATGCCAGAAGGAGTATCCAAGATGACCGGTATACAAGCAATTACCGAGGAGATGGACATATCTTTACAATCAGTGATGGCTTTTGGCGATGGGAATAATGACGCTGAAATGCTGGCAGCAGTCGGTTTTGGTGCAGCAGTAGAAAACGCGGCGAAATCTGCAAAAGACAGCGCGGATTGGGTTGTTCCATCTTGTGCAAATAACGGCCCCGCTCAATTTTTACAGTATTTAATGAAAGATTGCTCTAGCCAGGAATAGTTTCTTTTCCGGTTTCATCATCCTTGATATGGATAAGGATAAAAACCGATAGGATTGTAAAGGGGATACACCCAATGATACCCGCCGGAGTTGGGCCAAGGATCATTGGGGTGGGGCTTCTTTGGAATAGGATTCCTATTGAAGCGAGTCCATTCAATGCGCCGTGGGCTAACACAGCTGGCCAAACAGATTTTCCTTTGATGGATAACCATCCGAAGAAAACACCAACAGATAAAGTTAGCCACAATGTAGCGATCAACCCAAACCAAGGGTAACCAGGATAATTCAAACCATAATTGTGTCCCATGATGACAATCGGCCAGTGCCAAATTCCCCAAATAACGCTCGATATAATCAATGCTTTGCGATTGCCTAATGGCGCTAACTCTGGCAGTAAGAATGCCCGCCAGCCAAATTCCTCGCCAAAAGTCGCGATGGCATTAATTGGGGAGGAAATGAGCAGGGCGGAAAGTGTTTGGATTGCTGCAAATTGAAATGGAGTTAAATTGGCAGATATTCCCAAGGTAGTTAGTTGTTCGGTTACAAAGGATAGTTTAGTATCAAAGAAATTTGGAAAGATAAGGAAAAATAGAACAGTGCCTATGATGATTAGAATTCCAGGTAGGAACCATCCGGCAAGTATGTAGGGCCATTGCTTCTTGATAAATGGTCTGAGGTATAGATTTTTCCAACCCGATTTTGTAATTATGCGTGTGAAACCATGAGCGGCAGCAGGACCCCACATATAACCTGAGGTAAGTAAAACCACAGCGAGAGTAATTCCAGTGTTGGGGATTAATTCCAGACTATTGGTGATACCGCCCGTTATAAAGATAATTGCGGCAATTAGCCAGGAGAGACCGAATGTAAATGCAAGGAAAACACATAATCTTTTTTTATTAATCAAGTTTCAATACCTCAAGCTAAACAAGATTATATATTAGAAAAGGATACACTTAAAAGNTGCCATTGAACGATTTTTATAAGTATCACCCAAGAACCTCGCAGATTATTCATTATGCAGAGGGTCTTGACGCCTTGTNCCAGCGGAAACACTATTCAATTGCGAATAATTCCAAAACGTTTTCTCNTGAAATGAATTTTGGAATAACCGCAAATTCACTTTTCACAATTTCACCTGAATAGGAGAGCGATTGTTCATGTGGAGATTGAATGAGAAACACCTGATTGTTGTCATCCAATCTGTCGCGAATGAGGGATGAGATCTCGTTCATTCTTGGATAAAACTGCTCATTGTGTATGGCAGTGTCGTGAATATACGGCAGTCCGACCCAGTCTGGTTTTGAGCATCCGAAGTTCATGTAGAACCACCAATAAGGTTTGAGATAGGCATCCACTAAGATCAAATCCTCATCATTTGAAATCGCACATACTTCTGATGTCAATTCTTTAAAAACTGGCACTGATCCATAATAGCGCTGATCGAGTTGCATGGANATTGGTGTGAGGAGCAGCGCAAAGAAACNGATAAAGGGGATAAATAGTGAATAAGACTGCCTCCCCTTATTATTAGTAAGATAACTGATCCCAAGAGAGATTCCGATCAATGCTAATAAGATGAGTGTGATAGTCAAATGGAACCCATTTCTGCTGATATGCAGCCATGCAATGTCTGAGGATAGACCATTGAAAGCAAGCTGCCAATGCCGGTAAAGAGGCGTAAGGTGCNGGTTCCACTGTGACAACGNGCTAATCCCACGGCCAGTGGATTGAACAACCCAATTGATGTATGCTGGATCTGAAACCAGCAAACGCCCAATTTGTACGCTCACTCCGATAATTAATAGAGAGATTGTTNCCATGCGTATTCTTTTATTAAAATGGTTAAGGCCTGCNCCNANCGCGGGAAGAGCGGCAAGTGCAGCTAAAGGCAGGGTGGGGAGCAGNGCACGCGTTCCCCATGTGATGCTCCACCACTGGTCATTGTAAATAAGCGCCTGGACTGCTGTGAGCCCGAGTAAAGCACCCACGAAAAATATCCAATCTGTCAACTTTGAAGATTTGAGAAATGGGCTGATGATCGAGAGGATTAACATGGGAGAATAAATCAAGAGGCCTTTCCCGGGGGAGAACAGCAGCCCTGCTGCTGCTAACCAAAAATGATCATGCGGCAGGCGGGGAAGTGTGTAGCGAATGTAATCAAAAAACCGTAATGTGAAGCGGCTGAGACTATTGGCAGGAAGGATAGACTGCAGGATGAATCCTGCTAACGTGAGAAATGTTATTGCAGCCAGTCCACTGGTGATCGNTTGCATGCGGTTTTCTTTTTTCCAGATCTGTTTCTGAGTGAGATAAGAAAAAACGAGAAAAGGAACCACCACCGCAGTGGTGATTTTTGTAAGCACGGCGAGCCCAAGGGAAATTAGGCTGAGAAATGGATAGAGAATTAATTTCCAATTATGATCTGATGCATTCTTGCCCAATTCCAGGCACAACACTGCAGTGGTGATGAGCAGCGCGGCTAATGGTTCGCGAAAATTCATACGCGCATAAGGGAGCGCGATTGTTCCTAAACCATACGACAAACCGAGCACAGCTGCGGTTTTTGGTGATGCATCCTTTTGTTCAGCAATGCATACTAGCAGGGCTCCGGTGAGGGCGGTGTACACGGCAGGTAACAAAAAGAGGATCTGCGCTTTGCCTAAGTTTAAATGGTCTGCAAAAAGATAGAGGGGGATTCCTATCATAGAATGCAGAGGTTCGACGCCGCCTGCTTTACCTTGCAGACGGTCATTTCCAAATAAGGGAAGCGCAGAATATCCTTTGCCGTATGCCAGGTTTGCGGTGATAACGGAGAAAAGCTGCTCGTCATCCGTGGAAGAAATTCCAGAAAAGACGAGTAGATAGGCGCATAGGAGAATGAAGAACACAGCAGCGTATCGAGATATATTTCTTTTAAACCACTTCATTTATGACTCTTGAATTCGAGATACAGAACAAAAGGAAAAGTAGCAGTATTAATCTACTACATTTCCTGCTAATTCCGTATGGATTTTACCTTGTCCATGAATATTTTCACGCGTTTCTCATCCACGTGATTTTCGAAAACCCCATCCACTTTAAAGGTGGTACCTACAATTGCTCCATCAGCGATGCCCAATTGTTCCTCTACATTCTTCAGGCGGACGCCTGTGTTCGCGAAGACAATGGTTTCGGGTACTGCTTCTTTGACTAATTTAAGGGTTTGAGCATCTGTTTCCGCGCCGGCTGTGAGACCAGAAACGCACAGCGCATCCGGGCGGTGATTAAAAACCGTTGATGTGGCAATATCCACAATATCACGATCCCCAAGATAGCGGGCAGCTTCCGGAAGGATATTGAATAGCAGTTTCACGCTCTGAGCGCTTANGGCGTGCTGGTGTCGGACGACTTCACCGCANTTGGTATCCCATAAGCCAAAATCAGAAGCATATACNCCNGAAAAGATCTCACGGATGAAGCTTGCGCCGACTGAAACTGCTAGGTCAAGTGAGGCAATNGGGTCCCAAAGGACATTNACGCCGAAGGGAATACAGATATCAGACATGAGCTCACCNATAACGCGCGCCATTGAAGCGGTTGTGACTGTTTTTACTTTGGTGAGATAGGGCAAACTGAATTCATTGGAAAACATAACCGCGTCCACTCCTCCGTTTTGCAGGGCAAGGAGGTCTTTACGAGCCCATTCGATCACAGCTTTCATGCCGCCGTCCTTGTCAAAATAAGGATCGCCAGGGAGTGAATTTAGATGGCACATGGCGATCACGGGTTTTTTGGTACCAAATACCTCTTCTATCCAGAATTTTTTCATGTATTCACTATCCCTTTCCTAAACTACTGCTTTGTAGTGTGTTTTATGTTAGCANTAAAAATTTAATAATCAATATTTGTTCTACGTGAAATAAATTGGTCTAGTTGTAATAAGCAAGAGCTGTTCGGAACGCGGCATCTCCTGTTAACTCTGATTCAACATTGACCGCTTTCGCTAATTCACTCAGGAGATTGACACTGACATCTTCACCAGTAACGGATTTTACCAACCACACAGCATGGGCCGCATATTTCAAGCCATTCATGGGCTCTATGCTGTCAAAATCGAAGAAGAACCAGGCGTCCGAGGAATGCATGCGCAAACGCTCATACTGAGATTCAAGCATGCGTGTGGTCATTTCGATCTTGTTATCATCGATAGGCTGCTTTGCATGATTATTGATCAGGTCTTTAACGGAAATTGACCCAAGAAGAACTTTGATGTACGCGTCACGCAGCGACCAGGGATCAGTTATAAAATCTCTTGTGTATTCAATGTATTTATCATCGAGTGATAGCGCTAAACGATCCAGGAACCGCCTTAAAGGCGCTTTCCAAAATGCTGTTGGCGCATCACCACAAACCTTTTTCCACCGCTCAATGCCGTGGTGGCAGCTCCAGGAGGTGTTTTCGTTTATCTCAGTGTATTGATCAACGGGATGTAACTGCATCCACTGCGCCGGAAAGGTGGGTTGAAAATCAGCCAAATTAAGAGAGTGGTCAAAAAGGAAGGCAAGAAACTCCTCTCGTTCTGGCATATGGTGACCATAGAGCTCACCATCTGACGCTGCCAGGAATAGTTGATCACGATCGCGGTGCATATTTTTTTGTTGTGGAACGAGCCAGTTTGAAACAAATTTATCCGCGTCCATGCTGGCGCTTGTATTAAAACTGATCTCGCTGGAAAGAAAACTGTTATAAAAGAACACAACGATCTCTTTTTCATTTCTAAGGCGAATGCGATAGGGTTGGGTGATATCCAGAGAGGGATCTTTTGCCTGCCATGGTGCTAAGATAGTGAACTGGATGCCGTGGTCCGCAAGCACTTCTAAAGATTCCAGATTAACTGCGGTTTCAGGAAGCCACATTCCATGCGGGGAATGTCCAAAACGGTTTTTGAATTCATGGATTCCCCAACGCACTAAGGTTTCTTTTTCGCGGCGAGAAATGAGCGGCATAATAGCATGAATGTATGGCTGTGCCATTGCGTTGCTCATTCCATGTGCTTGAAAAACTGTGTTTTCCTGCTTGATGATNTCAGCGAGTGTTTCTGGATGGTGTTTTGCTAACCAAGCGGTAAGAGTGGGACCAAAATTGAAGCTGATTTTCTTGAAATTCCCAATTTTCGCGTTAGGCAGGTAACATTCATGGTAGATCCGTTCGGTCCAATTTTGGAATGGTTGTGCGCCTGCTTCGCGTGGTATTTGACCGGTTCTAGGATCAACTCGAGGGGGTTGGTAAAAATGTCCGTGTATGCTGAAATATTTTTGCGGCATTAATTAGCAGAGTTCCTTTTCATAATATCAGATGTTAAACTATGCCATTTTACCGTAAAACAAATAAAAATGACCTGCAATCGCAGGCCATATTTATATGGGGTAAGAGAGAGTGTTAATTTGTTAGTCTTTGAGGGTGATCTTTACCTTGCGTTTTTTTGGTTTCTTATTTCTAACCGAAAGGATGACCACAGGGATAAATAGAAGCACAACCAGTACTGCAANAATAATCCCAAAGGTAAGCCAGGATGCGGGCTGCGATACTTCGGGCACTAATCCNCCCGGGTTGAAGCTGGTTTGAGATTCNCCACCAACACCGCTGTACCGGTCAGATAAAGTTACTGTCANGGCGCGGAGTACACCATCGCGCAGATCAAGNGGGGTTACATAACTGATGACCACTTCACTTTGCAATGCACGCCGCATTTGGTCATATAATGCGGATAATTGTTCTTTATTTTCGGCATATCCATATTTTCCACCGGCATTGTCAGCAATATAACGCAGCGTAGTTTCATCTATGCCGCTGTAGGCATCGGCTTCCTCTTCACCTTCGGGGATTTGCCCAAAACCAACGGTAGAGATGGATAATCCGCCAAATCCAATGGCTGCGAGCGCTGCATCCGGATCCGCTGTGCTTTGATTGTCCATGCCATCTGTGAGAACGATGATCGCCTTTCGACCGGGAAGGGGATTGAGAGTTTCAACCGCGGTTACAAGCGCATCGTACATCGCTGTATCGCTGTTGGCTGAGATATTATCAATCGCTTTTTCCAATGCTTCTTTATCACCAGTAACTTCCTGCACAGTGTTCACCTGAGTATTAAAAGTGATGATGCCTGCCTGGTCTCCAGCGCGCATTTGATTTATGTATTCCTTAGCTACCTCTTTAGCGCCAGTTAATTTTTCAGCGTAATTCATACTGCCTGAGTTGTCGATCAGCAGTAATGTGGTCAGAGAACCGACATCACCAGTTCCCTGGATGTTCTGATTACTAACCGGCTGCCCATTCTCTAAAAGCTGGAGTTTTTCTGTGTTCACAACTTTCGGTTCTCCATTGGCATCTTGGACAGCGACATAGACATTCACAAGCGGAAAATTGGTGGTGTCAATCTGGGTGATATGAAGCGTATAAGCGCCTTCGCTTTCAACCTTTGGCGCAGGTTGACAGGCAGTGATGACGCCTGTGAAAAGCAATAAAGTTATTGCCAGAAATGATCTTGTTTTTGTTTTCATTATTTACCTCTTCTCATGGTAGATCATCTCGGATTTACCCATACGGATGCGCTGGTTAGGGCGCAGGCGTGTTACTTCTATCTTTTTACCATCAACAAATGTGCCAGTCATGCTGATATCTTTTAATGTGAAGTAGGTCCCTTCCCCTTTTAAGATCGCATGCTGCGGCGCAATATCTGGATCTGTGACAACAATGTCGGACTTTAGGGGACTACTGCCGATCGCGGCAGACTGAGCTTCTTTATTGAGGAATTTATCTAAGATGAATTCCATACCGCGCATCTTGCCATTTGTGATCTCAAGCCATACTCGTGAGAGCATGAATACGATTAGTGCGATGAACACACCAACTGACGTGCCCAGCAGCATCAGGCCGGCAGCTTTTCCCATGAGAGGGTCAGCAAACATGGTGCGGGCAACCTCTAAGAGCACGCCACCTAAAGCGCCGCCGATGAGGCCGCCCAGGCCGCCTTTCCACAGCTGTGCGCCGCCGGAAATACCAGTTGCAAGGCCTGTAAGCAGACCGAAAATTGCCCACCCAATCGGGCGGCTCCATGCCTGCCCGCCAATAAAGAGGAAAACGCCTTCAGCAATAGGCAGTGCAATTGCTCCACCAACAGCGCCCAGGAGGGCACTGAGCAGAGATTTCTTTAAACCATATAAGAAGCTCTGGGCTGCGATACCTTCTCCAAAGCCGATCAGCATTCCGATCACGCCCCCCAGCAATGCTCCGATTATCACTTCACTCAGGAAAAAATTATCTGTGAATGATAACCCCATAATATTGCTGATCTGCCATCCGATCAATCCGCCGATGGCGCCCAGAATACCGTAAGTATAAAAACGTGTTAAACGACTCATTTGGATGTAACCTCCTTTGTTTCGTTGATCCATTCTATGGCAGGCTGCATGTTTTGCCAAAAAACAACACTTCTTTTGGCCTTATTGATCAGTTCATAAAAGCCAAAGTAATTTCTCTGGTCTAACGTGCCGTCGGGTTGGCGGATGAAGAACCCACCGATCGATTGGTGTGGTTCGATTACCAGAGCAACCTGCCAGGGTTCTGGAAAAAAGTTTTGGTGCAGCCACGTATCCCACTGGGAAAAGAATATGCCCATGCGCGGGTGGGTATGATACCAGCCTAAAAAGACTTTCTCAGGGTAATGTTCTTCAAGATGATTATGCAGTGCGATTTGAGTATCACCCGTGAATGTTAGATGTGCAGCGCCCTGCTCTGTGTAAACAGCCGGCAGGATTGTGTCAATAACAATGAATGGGATACCATCCTGTGAATCATGGCAGTATTTCCCCGCCATCCAACCTCCAACCTCGTTATCCAGATCAGTGCCCGCATGAGCGCATACGCGCACATAGGCGGTCTGTGTCATGAAGATAGTCAGGGGTGGTTGTTGAAGGTTCATTTCCTCGTCTTTTGGCTGCCAGCCAACAGCTCGATGATAGGGAATTCTAGTGTTCATCGACTGTACCTGGCTGGCCTTTGATAACCTTACGCGCGGAGAAATATTCATGGCGGCTGCTCCGTGTGGTAATTAATTAACCTGCAGTGATATCAGCTGTGATCATCAGGCGGTCATCTTCAGGGACGCCTGCTTCTTCTAGCGTTTCATCTTCCTGCAGTTCACGGCCAAGCGCTTTGCTGTCCAATCGATAGCTTACGGGACGGCCGTCAGGACCAACAGTCGGCAATTCTAATGTGGTTGCCAGTTCAGGAATAAGATCTTTCACCGGGACATCAGCAGGGATTTCTGCGTTGCGTGTTCCTCCAGAAGGTAATACTAAAGTAATATTCTTGTCAGCCATTTTTCTTCTCCTTTTTGATTATTTCAATTTGATTTTTGNTTTTNTCCGCACCTTTGATTTGCGGATCTTGACTCGTTCAGGGCGCAGCAATTCGCGCTTNTCTACAGGAAAATAATTAGGATGTGTTTTCCTGAACTGCCTTGTCCATCTGGCGGCTTCCATATCCCATGGAAATGGGGGTTTACTGGGATCGTCATGAAAATTCTTGTACTGCACCATTTCTCCCAGCATGATCACCAATCTGTCTAATGATCGACTGGCAGACCACCATGCAGCGTCGATGCATACGCTGCCATTGGCATGGTTAATATTCGGGTGCCAGATTGGAGTAAGCCATTTCATACCCGGCCACCGTTGTGGATACTGACTGTGCAGATAGATCTCTACCTGGTGTCTTTCACCAATCTTAGGTTTTCCCTTACGGTCCACACCGATGATGCCCTTGCATTTATAGGTAATGATGTAACGATCTGGAGCTAAACCCCTCCTCTCAGATTTTGCTTTTACCTGGATCAGATCGCTGCGTGCGGCAACTTCCTGGATGTGTTCAAAATCTTTCCGCAGGCGCCTCTGTCGGGGGTTAGAATTGACAGAAATTGCTCCGGCAGTAATATCTGTGGTGATCATCAGGCGGTCATCTTTCGGGATGCCAGCCATGCTGAGTGTTTCACTTTCAAGGAGCTCACGCCCGAGTGCTTTGCTGTCTATTCTGTAACTCATCGGCCTTCCATCTGGACCTACCGTGGGGAGTTTCAGGAGGGAAGCCAATTCTGCCATTAAATCCCTTACCGGGATGTCATCTGGGATGTCTGCCCTGCGGACACCCCCATTTGGTAGTACGAGCGTTACTGCAATGTCTGCCATGGTTTTCTCCAGTAATGATTAATTTCAAAGTTCATTGCGGTGTGCTACTCCACAAGCGCCGGTCACATCCCAGCAATCTTGATGGTGCCAGGTATTGCATTCTGGGCAAATAACCAATCCCCGGCTGTCATTCCTCACCACTTCTTCAAGGCAGTAGGGACATACATGCTCTTCTTCACCCATCAATTTAACGTCATTGTTTGCGTGATGTGTCTTGATGCCCGGGAGTTTGATCTTCTTTTTCAAAGATTTCTTGCGATGTGTAGATTTCAGAGACGCTCGTTTTTCTGTGTTTATAGAAGAAGCTGATAAGTGCACAGTAGAAGCTGTGGATTTTTTAATATCTGCAGGTTTGGGTGATTTCCACCCGATTTTTGGAAGTCTAATATTCCAATTGATTGGATTTGCTTGATATGCAATTGGCTTTATCCGATCAGAAAGAGACTGACGGGGTTGCTGGTTTTTATTTTCAGGCACCTTGTGTTTTTTCTTGCGCCGGAAAAGCAGAATTGCAGGAAGCGAGATCAAGAATAAAAGAATGATCTGGGCAATATCACTTGTGGAAGGAATTTGAAATTTGAAATCTTTGGTTAGAAAGGAAAAGAAATAATCCGTTTCATAAAAATAATCAATGATTAATAGTGCCATGACATTGGTTATCAATCCGACCAAGATGAGAATAAAAGCGAATCCTTTTCTGAAAAGGAAGCGCATGAATAATCCGCCTATGAAACCGATTGCCAGCAGGATCAATATGCGTAAAAGAAAAGCGTTGATTTGCGGCTGGTCAGAGAGGAAGATGATCACTAATAGTCCAGCAGACAAGCTAAATGCCAGAACTGCTAACCATTTAAAAATACCATTAAAAATTTTCATGAAAGCTCTGTGTCCTTGTTACTGCTGATGGGGATTATCTTGATAATCTGTTCCTGATTGTCTTCATCCTTTATAGTACTTGTGATTTTAACCTCAGGTTCGCGCAGGGTGATCTTAGGACGCTTTTTCAATACGATACCGTCTTTGAGTTTTATCCGCCCGGTTAGTTTGATGGTTGCTTCGGACGAGGGGCGCTCAAAGTGATCGAAATGGAGCGCGTCATTAAGGTCACCGTTTAATTCATAGAACCGATATTCTTCGGTGTTATATGCCCTGAGGATGTGGAGCGGTGGTATTCCGATGCTGGCAAGTGTTCTTGAGAGAAAGTTCTCGTCGCCGTGGATAGTATGTGTCATTTCTGTTTCGCGCAGCAAACCGCATACCGAACAGTGGGCGCGGTTGAACCCTACTTTTGAGATCGGTTGTAAAACCTCTTCATGGGTGCCGCATTGCGGACAATTAAGAGATAATATCAGCTCCTGATCTAATTCGATCACCGCATCAGGCCCGAGATCATGGTGGGCGATCTGAAGTATATCGTCAAGTGTGGTGGTGTCAGCTCGGAGGGGAAGCTCGGTAATATCGCCATAGGTCCAATGGCTCTCGCAATCTTCCACTGGTGTATAAGCGGTGGTGTGTACCTCGTTGGTCATACCATTGAAGTGGAGAACTTTTCCGGGTTCAACCGGTTTGTTATGGATTAGTTTTAGGGCTTCCTGAGATTGTATCCCCGCAATGATTGAAGCGATGGTCGGTGTGGTTGGAACTTTACCAAGGAGTATGTTTTCGCGAGCTAAGAGCGGACAGGAATAGCGAATTGAAAGGTCTCGGCGTGCTATTTCAGTAAGCGTGCACTCGAAGCAGGCACCTTCGCCGGGGACAAAGACTCGCGCTAATCCGAAAAACTCTTGGATAGCGCCATCTACCCATGGTTTGTTGATCCAGTATGAGAACCGGTTGACCGCTAACCGTGCTTCCCGGTTATCCAGGCAGCCGAGAATGACATCCATCCGGCGGAAAACACCCAAACCAAGGTCGGTTGTAATATCCCCGTGGAAATACTGCACATGCACGTTGGGGTTGATCTCTTTTGCGCGTGCGGCTGCAACTTCTGCTTTTTTCCGTCCAGAGTCACTTTCACGGAAAAGGACGGAACGAGAGAGATTGGCAAATTCGATAGTGTCAAAATCCACAATGAAAATATGCCCAACTCCCATGAGAGTAAGGTTTTTGATCACTTCGTTTCCCAGCGCGCCAGCACCGACAACCATTACCTTGGCATTCACCACTTTTTCACGTTCCCACCAGGAGATGAAAGAGAAGGTGCCTAACCTATCTGTTTTTAGATTGGGAATGATCAATGGTTTTTCAGGTGTAATGGGCAAACGGCGGGGCCCATCCGGTGAATCTTCACTGGTGATTCGAATATGAGAATCGACTGATTGGTTTTCAGCGTTACTTGCCATCTTATGTGCCAGGGCCAGGTTCTTCTCGTCCAATTCTGAGATAAAACGACCGACGCCATGGCGAGAGTCAATCAGGTTGATCTCTTCCAGGGATTTTAGGGCTTCACGTAAAGTAGAACGGCTCACGCCGAACTGCTTTATGAGGTCACGCTCTGCAGGCAATTGATATCCGCTTTTATAGGTGCCATCCAGTATTTTTGCTGAAATTTGGCTGGCAATAATTTTTGATAATGATTTTCGTGGAATTTCAGCCACATTCACCTCTCTTATGGTATATTGGTCAGACCACTATACCATATTATAGGATATTTTCTGAAAATGTCAATACAAAATCGNATTATATGTAACTTTTCATAGTTTCTACTGTTAAGAGTAGAAAGTAATTATTAATATAANATAAAGGAGTTTTCAATGGCAAAAATCGCAATAATCACGGATAGTACCGCATATTTAGAAAAGGATTATGTAAAAAAGCACAATATTCAAGTCATCCCTTTAAATCTACACTGGGATGAAGACATTTTTAAAGATAACGTGGATATCTCGGCAGATGAATTCTATGATCGGTTGAATGCATCTTCCACGCTCCCAACTACCTCGCAGCCAACCTATGGGGAAATTGAAGCGATCTTTAAGAAATTCGCAGCTGATTACGATGGTATCATCGTCGCATTAATCTCTTCAGGGATCAGCGGCACAGTAGATTCAGCCCTGATGGCACAAAAAGCATTTAAAGACATTCCGGTTGAAATCATTGATACCAAAACAACCGCAGGAGGGTTGGCAATAGTCGTTAAAGCGATCGCTGCTGCTGTGGAAAGTGGAAAATCACTGCAAGAAGTAAGTGCTCTGGCGAGTACGATCTCGGCTTCGGTCTGTACGTATTTTGTGGTTGACACATTGAAATACCTGCATAAAGGCGGTCGCATAGGCGGTGCTTCACGGTACTTTGGAACCGCGCTAAGTATCAAACCAATTCTTTACCTGAATGAAGAAGGAAAGATCGAGGCTTTTGAAAAAGTGCGCACGAAAAAGAAGGCTGTTGAACGTTTGTTAGAGTTGGCTGTCGAAAAAGCGGCTGGGGAAAAGAGCTATGTCGCTATCTATCACGCGCAAGCATTACAAGAAGCTGAAACGTTGCGAGATGAAATTCAAGAAATGCTGGATTGTTATGAAGTAGGAATTTATCCAATAAGCCCTGTTATCGGCACCCATGTCGGGCCGGGCGCTCTGGGAATTTCTGTCAGTACGGTTGCATATTAATAACTCATTTAAAAAAAATAATAACAGGCGCTGATGCGCCTGTTTATGGTTTAAAGAGAGTAATACTGCATTGATCTTTTTGATATCTTCAGAGAAGGTGTAAATACACCGAATTGGTTAGTGGGTATCTATTTACCTATGGAACGAGACATTAAGGACTTTCTGTGGTGCACTAGTACAGACAACCCCCGTCAGCCACCCTAAACGAAAGTTTACTTATCATTAAACTTTCGTTTATTTAATTAATAATTGAGTGAATTTGTGTGGTGAGTGAGTTACTAACTCTTAATCAGCAGGTTCGGGGTTCTTTCAACTTGCCACTGGCAAGCATTCTGTCTGGGTGCGTGATATTCTATTTAAAGGGGGTATCCAGTGTTCTTTCGACATACCTCAATGCATTTGCTTCACCCCAGTCCCTATAATAAGGCAAAGTGAAGTTGAGGAAAATTCAGCAACACTGAGAGAGCTTATAATTGACAGATATAGGACAGGGTTTGACCGGGAGGTTGGATTTGGAAATGAAATTCAAAGATCAACAAAGGAATCACCAGATCAAATGGCGGAAAAACAATATATCCATAAAAGAATCAGGAATTCAGAATGGAAGAGAATATGCGCATATTATTCCAAAAAGAATCTGGGAAGAGAATTTGTGGATTGGCATCAGAGCCGAGCTAACAAAATATTTGGTTGAAAAAGGTGTACAAGCACACTCCGGAACTCATAACTTGCTAAGTTCTTGGGTAAGTTGCGCGAATCTGTATTTTCCGATCCGGATGGATCAGGAATTCAGGCGTTTGATGCTGGGTTTCCTGCAGGAGAAGATTGATACAAGAATTACCGCTATTGAAGGTGTGGAGCTGGAATTCGCGTTTGAAGGCGATTTAGGACCGGCAGAGGTGTTGGGTGAGACTGGTGGAAACAGAGGTTCTGGACAGACTTCACCAGATGTGGCAATTTTGGTTCGAGCCAAGAATGGAAAAGGGATTGTACTAACTGAGAGTAAATACACTGAGCACAGCTTTTATCGGTGTTCGGCAAGGATCACAAAAAACTCTGAGCGTAGACTGTCAAACCCTGACCCTTCACGTTGCATGCAACCCGCTAGTGAATGTGACTTTCAGTCCATTTGCCATCAATCAGTTTGGGGTAGGAAATATTGGGACAATCTGGAACTTTCAGCGCATGGTAAAAAGATTTTGTTAAGGTGTCCCGCTGCTATAGGCGGATATCAACTTTTCAGGCAGCAAAGTCTAGCGGAGGCAATATCGAAGAGTGGAGAGTTTAGTTTGGTTGTATCAGCAGTCGCCTTTGATGGTAGGAATCAGTCACTTATCAAGAGCAATCGGACTTCGGGAGTAGAGAATTTTCAAAGGGAGTGGGGAGGATTATTTGAAGGCGAGGCATTATTCAGGACCTGGACACATCAGGAATGGGTTGAGTATGTCAGGCAGAATGGGGAAGGGAAAGTAGTGGATGAGTGGATGAGTTACATAAATAAACGATATGAGTATTAAGTATGGAAAAATAAATGACAACTGACTCTTAATCAGTAGGTTCAGGGTTCGAGTCGCTCTGGATGCACTTTTTTCAAATTTCCATGATTTCTCCTCAATATTTATAAAAACACTTTTCATTAATCCACAAATCCTCTGAAGAATTATTTCTTAAGTGGATTTTGAAACCTTTAAATCCGGTAATTTTGTTTCCTATATTCATCAAACGATTAACACCTGAGAGGATGCAAATTTCATATTTTTGCATCCTCCAAAATCAATNCGTCTTTTAAGATCGCGCTTTTGTATCGAATCCCTTGATGANCAACCATAATGCGAATGCCATTTCATTCAGGCCCAAAGGAATTTCCATGATCACATATATTGTTGAACGCGAACCATAGCCAAATAGAGGTAAAAATCCTGATGTAAAATACAATACTGCACCAATAAAACCCCAGCCAGATAACAATCGAGGAATGAGTTTTGATCGATATAATACGTAATTCAACATCAGAGCACTTAGGCCAAACACGATTGTTGAACACACACCTCCCCCCCATTCACGTACTGCCATTAATGAATTGGCTAATGTTTGAAAATAGGGAGCATCTGGAGATCCTGCATTTACATAATCCTGACCTAATGTCAATAGTGTTAGCAGACTAATTACACCAATAATAAACATTACGACTTCAAGCACTCTAAAAACAACATACCCAAGGGCTGCAGGTTCGTCATGCTTTTTAAGGATTGGATACATCCAAAATGTTATACTAACAATCAGTATTGCCATAATAAACTCTGACAGCGCGATTGCTATCACTTGTTTTTCATTCGCGGAAAGATTTGCCAGATAATTTGGGGCGGCAAAAATGCCCCGAGCTGGTTCACCTATTAATCCTGTAGCTGTCGCAAGAATAAATAATACTCCCACGATTATTGCGGATTTTCTGTTTGTGTTCATTTTTTTTTGGTAGTCATTCTCTTTTCTCCTTTGGTTTTTTGATTTAAGTTCATTTTAGATCCTGTCTATACGTTTGTTTTTATATTTTTATATCCAGGTCACGCTCTTGAGATCACGTTTGATGCCTCTCTGGAAGCGATATTTAGGATAACCTAAGATCAGTGCAGCAACTGGGATGTTCTCATCGGGGATCGAGAACATTGCTTTCAGGGCTGTATTTCTTTCGATTGCCGGTGGAACCAGATCAATGGGTGAGCAGCCTAGACCCAGGGCATGTGCAGCCAGAAAACCAAAAGTCATGGCAATATTGATATCGGTTTCATATTTTTCTGCCTCTCTGTGAGCATGAAAGATGATCATGGCAGGAGCATACCGAGTGATGGTATCCTCCAGCCCTTGTTTCAATTCTGGCAATCGGCTCTGCATCATCGGTACGATATGGTGATCCACTTCCTTGAATTTCTCCGCACCACTTTGTCGGCGGATGATCATCCTGCCGATCGGGTTGCGCATCACTTTCAAAAGTTCATCATATACCTTGATCATCTCTGGTAGGGCTTTTCGAATGACTGCTGTGTCCTGAACCACAACAACCTCGATTTTCAGGGGAGTAAAGCTGGGTGGGGCAAAAGAAATTGCCTCGGCAATTTCTTCTAATAATTCTGTGGAAACGGGTTGATCCTTGTAAGTTCGGATTGCGCGGCGCGTTTTGACCATTTCAACAAAAGGCAAATTAGCAGTCTTTCCCTTTGGGAGATCAAAAAAATCGGTTTCGTAAGATAAACCAGCTACTTGGATGGACTGGGTTGGACAAATTGCCATACACTGCCCACACTGAATACAGAGTTCCAATCGATCATCACGAAGCGTGATATTAGTATTTCTATGCACTTTCATGATCTGATTTATGCATACCTCACCACATAACCCGCAGGCAGCACAGGTTTCCTGGTTGATAATGATTTGATTTTCCAATTTATTTTCTCCTTTTTTGAGAATTTCCTAAAACATCATTCCAATTTTGGTATTGCTTTCCGTTTGGTACGCTATATTCATTCATTTAAATACTCCTTGACCTGTTTATTTTTTTCTATGTCAGATTCACGCACTGCCGTATCTGTCGCTCTAGGATACGCCGATCCAGGTTACTTTGGCTGGATTCCGCTCCGGCCATTTTCCAAATTTCACTTGCGGATAGCCCAGAGCCAATGCGCCGTAGATCTTGTGGGTTTCGGGCAGGCCAACGAATCTGGCAATGCTGTAATCCCGCTCACTGGCTGTAACCACGAAGCCGCTGTAAAAACAGCCCAAACCGAGGGTCTCGGCTGCCAGGGCAGTATTGTGTAGGGCAAGATTGGCATTGGTTCCCGCGAATGTGCCGCCAACGCTATCAGCGCCGAAAAGCAGCAGAACTGACGGTTCGTTAAGGATGAAGTCTGTTCCATCGTTGTACATCTCAGCCAGCTTCCCTAATTCCGGGGCCAGCTCTCCAACATATTCTGCCCCGCGCTTTCCGATCATCACTTGCATCATCAGTCTGCCTATGGGGGATTTGAAGGGCATGGCTAGTTTTTTTAGGCCTGCGGCGGTCAATGTACCAATTTCATGAATTGATTCGGGATCCTGGATCACAACAAATTCGGTGCTCTGTTTGTTGTGTCCGCTGGGCGCAAACCGGGCGGCATCAACAATCTTCTCAATCTTTTCCTTTTCAACTGCTTTATTCTTGAAAGTCCGTTTCGAACGGCGGCTGTGCATCATCTCCAACAGCGAATCATAGCTGGGGATAAGGTCTGCTTCGATATTGTGAACCGTTCCTTCTGGATAACGGCTATGCGATATTGCACCATGAGGACAAATTGCGACACAATGGCCGCAGCCAACGCAGCGGTCCAGACGATCGCCAACTATCACTGGGACTGTATTTTTCTCTGCCTGTTGGAAGATAGAAACGGGGCAGGTCGTGGCACACAGACCGTCTTTTTTACATAATTCGGTATCATTTGTGATTTCGTACATGTGGTCCTCCTAAGGATTAATTTCTTTGGTTATGAAGATTGGGATCTCCACAACATATAATGCAATACGCTAATGTAAACCAGAATTATTGTGCCAATGGGGGAAAAACTGCACAGCGCCTTATACCCCAGCAGTGAAGGTTTGCTGGCAGATGCCGCTGGAACGAGCGTTGCGATCGCTAGGGAAGAGTGGACGATTGCAAAGATAAGATGCGTAGGTGATTTTTTTTCTTTCATTTTTATCTCCTTGTGAAATTGATTGATTATGACGGATCCATTTCCTCGTCTGAAAGAATGGATCATTAATTTATTCTTTACTAATTAATTCGGCGATCTTCTTTTCCTGCCAGTCCGAGCCAAGAGTCCCAACAAAAACGCGCACTGCATGCAGGGGAATGGCGATGCCCCAACCCATCAACGGCCAGATGAACCACAGGCTGTCAGGTGATGTGATCATATTGATGGTAAACAGCAACAGATTCACCAGGATGTATACGATCAGATGGACGTAAAAACCTTTGATCTCCTCAACTCTTTCTTTTGCTTTTTGATATTTCGTTTCTTGCGTGTTCATTTTGTCTCCTTTTGAAACTTGTTATGTGTTTGTATGCATGAATAGTAACGAGGCATGCGATGGTTGTCATGACCCAAAAGGGTTATTTACAGGGTTAATTTGGGATTAACCCATAAAAGTAAAAAAGCTCTGTTTTGCACCAGAGCTTTCTTGGGTTGCCGGCTGCCTTCCTAATCATGATCAAGCGCCAATAGCCGCCATCACTAGGAAGACCATTTGGAATAGGAAATTGCCGGTCCAATGGAATACCATTGCCAGAGGCAGGCTGCCCAGAGGGCCAAAAGCGAAAGCGAATCCCAAGCCGCCTACCAATATCCCTGGAAATAACCAGCGCTGGTACACATGTTTCAGAGTGAACAAAATTCCATTGGCTACCCAATCCCAGCGGCCAAACACATTCCGCACCTTTGGCAACAGATAACCGCGATAGTAAAATTCCTCTCCAAAGATATTGAAAACAAGCCCGATCACGAAATACAGCAGTACAAACGGGAAGTTCCCTTCCAGGTTCAAGTCAGGGAATGCATCTGCCGCGTTTGTGACCCTGACGATAGGGTTGCTGGCTGCCGGCCACCACGCAGGAGGCACAAATCCGGGCACAGAGGCCAAAGCGCGATTCGCGCCGCCCATCATCATGCTTAGAACCATCCCCGCGACAAGCACGATCACGGCTATCATCCACTGCTTCCATCCTCTCGGCCATGCCCAGCGAATCCAGTCTCTTAATGAGTTGATCTTCAGTGTAAACCCCTGCCGCCTGAGCAATAAAAGTCCAACAAACAGTTCCGCCCCTGTCCCAAGAACAGTGATGGCCATCAGCACCCAGGTTGGTGTCACGCCTCCCGTGGGGATGAACTGCCTTCCCAGAACATAGATCAGGAACGTGAACTATATCGCGGGCCACGCAAACATCAACAGAATCTGCCATAATTTGTACTGAGGAATGGACCTCTCTGAGTTCTCTTGTTTTGGATCTTTTCTTTTCGTTTTTTCTCTCTATATTTATTGTTTAGAACAAATCAATTTCAATCACCACCGCCATCAGCTCCTACGATTGAGCAATTCCTCTGTTCCAAAATCAAAAGCAAATGTGATGCCTAAAGCTTCCTGGTTACAGACATCGATGCATTCATTACAAAGGATGCACTCACTGGAAAGCACGCGTTTATTTGCCAGCGTGTATTGGGATACTTGTATATCCATCGGGCACATTCGGTCACAGGCACCGCATCCAGTGCACGTTTCTGCGTCGCCTTCCACTTTCATTAGGGAAAATCTGCTGGGAATTTTCTGTAACACCGGAATAGGGCATACATATTTGCAAAACGCCCGGTTATCTTTAAGGGCATAAGCCAGAGTTATAGCTATAACATAATACAAAAGGTTTCCCGCTATCAACCAGTACAGGGATGTGAAATCTGATGATTGATCGCGATAATCAAATCCAAACCAGAGGATAAGAACTAGACCCAGGCTGAGGGCAAAGTGGATATATCGAAGAAATTCCCATTTGCGTGCCAGCCGGCCGGGTTTATTCCGTTTGAACGGAAGCAAGTCCAGGATCATGGCAGTCCAACAGGACCAGCCGCACCAACCGCGGTTGAAAATCAACGGGCCGACGAGTTTTGCGACAAAGTAGTGGATCGT
>JGI24724J26744_10000348_pt1 | contig 34739 bp, 31 predicted proteins | sample Cruoilmetagenom7_FD_26744 | JGI IMG/M metagenome (IMG submission 26744) | reverse complement strand
TAATGATCAATATTGCTGAAGTACCCAGCGCTTTGTCAAATGTAGTTTGACCGTCGTTGGCAGTTTCCACTTTGCACCCTTGATGCTTGAGGTTATATGCAAGTGTTTCTTGAAGAGCGGGTTCATCTTCTACAATCAATATTTTTTCAACCATTTGCCCCAACCATTTTTTCTATCATATCAATAAAATCTTTCGCAATTATCATCCGGTCAAAATTCTGCTCTAAATACGCTTTTCCACGTTTTCCAATTTTTACTAACCCATTGCGGTGACTGTACATTTCAAGAACAGCTTTTGCAATCGCGTGTGGGTTACCAGGTTCACAAAATATACCGCAGTCAGCGGATTCAATCACTTCTCGTATAACTCCATCGATTGCCAGGATGATTGGCTTACCTGCAGCCATGTAATCAAAAACCTTATTGGGATAGGTGGTTTTATATAGTTCGATTGGCTTCAAAATGGCGATGCATACGTCTGAAGCCTGCAAGTATTCAGTGATTTTGTTTTTGGGGACTGGATTTAAAAATTCTACATTTGATAATCTCAAAGATTCAGCCAGTGTAATTAGATTGTTCTTTTCCTTTCCGTCACCAATAAAAACTATTTTTATGTCATTATTTATTTCTATAAGTTTGGCTGTCTGTAAGACCACAGGGAGATCATTGGACATCCCATGCGCACCAGCATAAAGAAGGATAAATTTATCTTTCCAACCTAACTCATTACGAATTTGAATCGTTTTTGTGGGAGTAAAAGCGGTTGTATCGGATCCGTTGGGAATTAGAGTAACATTCTGGCCACCTTTTAATTGGACATGTTCCATATAACCCGGGGAATTAACCATGATCCTATCGGCACGGTGGTAGAGGAAAAGTTCTAACCATAATGATAAGTTTATCAATACTTTATTTTTCAAGACGCCAACGGCAATCGCAAATGCAGGCCAGAGATCTCTGATTTCTAAAAGATAAGGCACTCGTTTTAATTTTGAAACGAGCCAGGCTGTGAAACTTTGAAAAATAGGAGGAGATGTTCCCCAAACAATATCCACCTTCTTGATTTTCATTGAAATGAAGAAAGAAGAAATCATAAATGAAAAGTAACTTAACAATCGGTGGACGAAACTTTTATGCAATGCGGGATAAGTATAGGCACGGTATATAGATATCATGCCCTCCATCTCTATCTCAACTTGTTGGTTTTGAGTAATTTTACCCGTCAGATAACTGACCGGGCTGGCAATGATGCTGATTTGATGGCCCCGATCGGCCAGAAATCTTGCAAATTCATGGTGGCGGGTGCCTCCAGGCTCGTTGAGTGCAGCGAAAGCTTGATGAATTAGTAGGATATGCATATGTTGATTTTAATTGATTTATGAAAATGTGAATCGTGATGTGATTGTTACAGGTAAAGCATGAGTAACTGAATAACGAATTGATAATGCGGGAAGTTTTTGGCCATATGTGGGGGAGAACCAGCCTAAAAGAGGTTCTTCTTGTGCTTTGCCTGAGATTAGTCGGCCCTTATTATAGAAGGTCAGTACGGAAGTGATGGTTTTTATATCAGAAGATATGTGCAACTTAACGGATCCGAAGGGGGCAGAAAGTGTACATGTGTTTCCGGTAAATTGCAATGGCCAATTAGGAAGCAGCCAATGCAGGTCAATTTTATATTCATCCTTTGATAAGTATGGTGAAAACACAAAATCTACAATCTCCCATTTCTGGGTTGAAATTTTTTTCAAAGTACGCCGATGCACTACGCGCAGTTTTTGATATCCATATTGCTCTGCGCATATCTGGTTGTCACTTTGGTCAACTATCTTCGACTGTGCCCAATCCAACCAAAGGAAGCGTCCTGCGCGGTACATTTGATTTTTATCATTTATCATAACTGTGTTATGGACCATCGTTTGCGCCAGCCCATTATCCCAGGGCGGCGGGGCATTGTACAGAAATGTTCCAGCATCAAGTGCGATATTGTGTCCTCGATACCAAAGGTCCACATGAAGTTGATCGGCGTGCGCCGGGCGGGAAGTAAATCGGGCTGTCCGCAGAGAACCCCAGGCATCTGAATTTCCGATCCGAGGGGCTGAGGGATTAATTAGAAAGGAAGGAACTTTTTTGCGCTTTTCTTTGACCGATACTCCTAACCAAACGCAAAGATCATCCCATGGACCAGGATCAAACGCGGGTTCATCTAAAAAGGCACGGCTGGCAGCTTGCATAATTGGCCGGTAATCTTCAAACGGTGTTTGGCAAAAATGAAGAATTAAGGACCCGTCATTATGCCCAAGATTTGGCACTTGACCGGATATTGGATCAAGCTGGCCCATGAGCCAATTTGAAGCATGAGAAAGCTTTGAATGAGACTGGCTGTCCATTTTCTGACAGCTGAATTGAAGAAGCACTTTCATCCATAACGCGAGCGTAAGCATCATACGGTGATAGTTAGTGGAATATTGTATATATTCGCCGCTTTCTGATATCTGGCTGTTCACCGCACGATGAAACCATTTCAAACCGAACTGCTCCCATTTACCGGCATGGGGATGCTCTGGTAAGAAAATTCCAGTGGTGAATAAACCGACTGCTTCGGAAATTAAATGGTTGTTATTTTGCGCTTTTGCATAGGAAATTGTGGGGGGAATACGGTCGGCATGGTCAGCAATGGACTTAAATAAAACCATTTTTCGTTCAATTGTTGAAGATTTCGCGTCCTTTATCAGATTGATTGAAATAATTAATGCGATCAACCGGAGGGCAACTTCCTGCGCGGATTCCCAATTCGGGCCCTGGTTAAGCGGATTGGCTTTTATAAATCCCGCATATTTTTCCCAGAAGAATTGGGCATATTTTTCTTCATTCGTTAGATGAAATGCTTGAGCAAGTTTTATTGCCCATGAGAAACGGGCTGGTTCCCANATGTATTTGATATCCTGCTTTTCAGGTCCTACCAAAGGCGATATTGATTGGCTCCAATGGCGCAGCTGGGTTTTGGGAGAAAGATCAATTTTTGATATATCAAATCCGAAACGTCTGAATTTGCCACCTAATATTTCATCAGCTTTCTTTATTGTTTCTGGCGTTGTTGTGCTTTCTGAAATAATGGTTTCTTTGGTTGGCCAGAAATTAAACCAGGTAGGATTAAATATATCTTCCTTCAGAAATTGATTTCGGCTCACAGTAGGCGTGAATAAGCGAAAAAGTCCAACCCTTAATGAGCACTGATATAGTAAATAATTTAGATTCTCAAAAGGATCTAATTGGATAACAGCTTTGAGTGTTTTTTTGATTCGGGAGGTCATCAGCGAATTACTTGGCGTGGATAAAATCCCTGATATTTACTGGTTGACTGGTTCGCATGGATTGATCACATGCGAGAATGACATAAGCGGTACCGATTAGTTCCGCATAAGGAATAGGAGCTTCACTGTTATTAATCACAGCATTCACAAACTCGTTCCAAGCAGATGCATGCCCTTTATCTTGTTTGAAATACTCGCGTTTCCTATCAGTGGATTGACCAAATAATTGTACCTTTCGGAAATCGTCAAGGATGCCTACTTTTCCTCCGCAAAATACTTCCAGGTATTCTTTACCTACCGACTTGTTACCGTTTGCCAAATAGGAGATTGTACTGATGGATCCATCTGAAAATGTCATCGTGATCAGAAAATTATCGTTTTTGTATTTTCCATTATCCGGCAGAGCTTGAGTATGGACACTCTCCGGGATTTGACCAACAAGGAAGACCAGGTAATCAATGAAATGGCAACCTTCGCCAATTAGGCGCCCACCTCCTTGGGATGGATCATGCAGCCAATGGGAAGATGGAATAAAGCCGGCATTCACGCGGTAGTGTGCGTAGATTGGCTCCACACGGTCTTCGAAAAAGGATTTTAATCGTATGGAATAGGGAGCAAAGCGTCGGTTAAATCCGACCGTAAGATATGGGTGATTTTTTTTCTGTAATACTGGAAGAATACCTTCCAGTTGTTTCTTGGTTATCGCGAGCGGTTTTTCGCAATAGATATGTTTTCCCGCTTGAAGACCTTTTTTAACAAGATCGGCATGATCCGCGTGCTGAGTAAGGATGGATACAAGATCTATTTTCTNATCCTTCAAAAGAGTATCAGTGTGAGAGCCAGCATAAGCGAAACCGAACTTACGGGCGCTCTGCTGAGCATTTAATCCTTTTGCTGAAACAATCCCGAGTAAATCTATATGAGGATTTTTCTTTATGGTTGGCAGGAAGACCGCATTAGCATAATTTCCCGCACCCACGACTCCAATTTTCAATTTCTTGTGCCCAGAAGCAGTATGCACGGAAGGGAAAGTTAGGATCTTCTTCTCAGTCCGCTGATTTTTTACATCTGGATATGTGATGATGACACCGAGGTATTTTTGATTCTGCTTGCTTGTGATAAGCGCGTATGCATCCTCAGCATGATCAATCGGGAAACGGTGAGTGATAAGAGATGCAACATCCAGTTTATCTTGTTTAATGAGGTCCACAATCGTTTCTAAATTTCTACCCTCAGTCCAACGAACATATCCGATTGGATAATCGCTGCCATTCTCCTCATAGTTATGGTCATATCGGCCTGGCCCGTAAGAACGGGCAACTTTAAAAGTTAATTCTTTCTCATAATATTGTTTGCGGGGGATATCCATTCCGACGGCACCTATGGCAATAACATGTGCGCGGTCGCGTGCGATTTCTCCAGCTAATTCGACTGGTTCATTGGAGGTGGTATCTGCGCAAATGAATATATGGTCAAACCCGCGACCGTGTGTCATTTGGATATACTTTTCCTTAATGTTTTTGTTCAGTTCTGCTCTAATGCCAATTTTCTGTGTGAATGCCAGCCGATCAGGGTTGATGTCCATTCCGATTACTTTACAGCCAGAAGCTCTGATTATCTGAGCAGCCAGCAGCCCCAGAAGTCCCATCCCGATAACCGCAGATATTTCTCCAACTTGTGGGTTCGCAAGCCTGATGCCATTAAGTGCTATTGCCCCGATGGTGGCGAAAGCACCACTTTCGAAATTCACTCCTTTCGGTAAGTGTGCTACCAAGTTCATTGGAACCAATGCATACTCTGCGTGGACAGCATATCCACCGCCAGCGCAGACAACCCGATTTCCTGGTTTGAAACCATCCACACCATCTCCAACCTGAATAACTGTTCCTGCGGATGAATAACCCAGCGTGAGGGGTCTATCCAAACGGTTGAACGCAGTATTTACGGTGGTCAGGATTCCTTCACGGTTTGCCTTTTCTAACACCTGTTTCATAAGGTCTGGCCGGGATTGAGCTTTTCCTAAAAGGTTCTTTTCCGCAAATGAAACAAGCATACGCTCGGTACCAGCAGATACCAATGACGCAGATGTACGGATTAGAAGAAAACCAGGTTGAATAATTGGTACAGGTACATTTACAACCTGTGTCTCGCCACTTTTCATGTTCTGAACAATTTGTTTCATCCAAACCTCATATGCATGATTGAAGTTGATTAAGTTATTAGGATTATACCTATACTTTGTACAGGAGTTAAATACAAAAAGCATATGAAGAGGTTATATGCTTCTAACGTTGCCTTTATTATTCTTACTTGATCGTTCCCAGTTTACTGATGACAATACCGCCTAATCCAACTGCGGAGACCGTTGTGCTGATCATAAATCCACCGCATGGAAGAAATGCCAGGAGGGTGGATGCTAGCCCAAGCAGTACAGCACCAATAGCGACTGTAGCTTCTTCGGGCCAATCTAATTTTAGCCAACGGGTCAAATTGTTGCCAATGATAAAACTGATCCCGGCCCAACCCCAGATATCTGCGATCAGGAAAGCGAGAATGAGGATGATGCCAATAGGGCTCAGGCATATTGTTATTATCAGAAACAGGGAAACAATGGGTGCGGCGAGGATAACGAGTAAACCAACTCCCCATGAAACCGCAACATTTTTCTTAATACTATGTACAACGCGCAAGGTTGGCAACTTGAACAGGAATATGATCAGAATGGCAATAAAAACGAGAATTAAATTGCGAATCAACTGGAAAGCCATCCATCCAGTTGGGTGCAGCCAATCTAATATGTTTTCTAATTTTCCAGTATCTCCGATGCTTAATTGGGTGGGGAAAGCGAAGGTGTTGATCTCGCCGGAAATATGGGCGCCCGGCTCAATACTTATTTGATGGGCGATCTGGTTGATGCTGCCATTAATAATCGCGGTATTATGAATATGAGTGGTTCCTGCAAACACATTGGTATCTCCAGCAACATTCCCAAAGACCTCCGCCTGACTGCCGACGAGACTAATATCGCCCATAACGGTTGCACCGTCTTCAATGACTAGGGTTGTGCCTATACCAGCTATATTGCCATCGATTTTCTCATGCTCTTTAAGTACGTATACATCGCCCACCAAGAACTGGCTTGGGTAAGAAGCACTAAGTTTTTCCCCTTCTGCTCTGAACCCGATTCCAATACATGAACTCAGTAGGAAAACTGTGAATAATAAAGGAAAGAGTTTACTCAATCGAGATTTCATCTGCCAGTAGTTTCCTTTGCTTTAGATTCCATAAGAAAAATATTCCAACCATTGCGAACGCGTTGATCATTCCAAAGAAGATAAATCCAGCGGTAACTGGCACAGCAATTGGAAGGCGGCTGAGCCAAAAACTAATGGTTGATAAACCGTTCGTTACTCCCATTACAATTTCCGAAATCATCGTAAACCCGTTTGCAAACATTTGCATGAAAGATCCGCTAACGAGCATGTAGATGACTGAACTAGCAAAAGCAAGCAATATCAATCCGAATAGAGTCAAGCGATAGCGCCGTACCTTTTCAATCCGGCATTTCTTGAGGATTGTTATCTGCCAGCGTTCTGTGAACCCCAGCGCTGGGACTTGCGTCGCGGATTGCGTAATCAATTGCTTGCTGGCAATCCAACCTCTGCGGAGTAAACGGCAGCTTTCNCAGACCTCGATGTGTGCATCTAATTCCTGCTGCAGAGCATCTGTGAGGGGTGCCTCATCGAGGATCCAATTTTCATATTGTTTGTGTTTCATGGCGCCTTCCTTCCATTGATAAATTGCTTTGCATTTCTGTCCACTGCGCTGCCATGTGTTTCCTGGCCCGGTGCAGCCGACTTTTTACAGCGCTTTTGGATATTGAAAGCGCCTGGCAAATTTCATTTTCAGAGTACTCGTGCCAATAGCGGAGTATTAATACCGCTCTATCATTTTCGCTCAACTGAGCCAACTGATACTGAACCTTATCAGAGAATTCCACATTTACAAGAGAAGATTCCGGGCTTGGAGNCGGGTCCTCGGCAGTAAATTCGATAATCTCATTAAGATCCATAGTGGGCAGCCGTTTGCGCCGNTGCTGATCGATGCAGTAGTGTGCTGCGATAGAGAGCAGCCAGGTGGCAAAAGGGCGTTTCATGTCATAGCGGTGCAGGTTCTTATACGCACGCCAGAAAGATTCTTGTGCCGCATCTTCCGCTGCCTGCGGGGTGCCAAGCATCCGGTAGCATAAGTTATGTACCGGATTCTGGTATGTCTCTACGATCTGAGCGAATGCATCTTGATCACCTTTCCGAGCGAGCTTGATGCAATCGGCTTCAGCCATTCTCGCGAGTTGCTCTGTCATTGTTTTCTAAGCTTATATACGGTAAATTAATAAAAAGGTTTCAATATGGATATTTTATCATTGGGGCTTTATATGAAATAATTATTAGAAAGCAGTTAGTGAGAAGATACCTGCTATATGGTTGAATGAGCTGCAAATTTATAAAAATTGGTGTACTGCGGAGTAATGAATAATCAGCATTATCGTACTGGGATTTCAGAGATCTAATGATGGAAATGTACGGATTCAATAAGAATCCTTTTTTGATTAAACGGGTTGGGTAATTTATTCTTTCCTATTATGCTGAGCAAGGAGGTTTACGAAATATCTTCCAGTCTAATTCCTAAGTTATAAGATTATTTACTCGATAAATTGATCCAGAAGCGTAGGGAGAAATCTACCAAATTTTTGGGATCAACCGGTACTTGACTTTTTTTGTATATTCCCGGTGCTCATCTAGTTCAGCGGTTAACATTTTTACTTCAAAAATGATGCGGATTCCAAAACTGATAGTGATACACACAAAGGAGATAAAGCCGTAAACTGAATCTAAAACCATTGGTGTGCCCAGGAAAAACAAAATCCCAGAGAGATAACCTGGATGGCGGATTTACCGGTAGGGACCACTAGCGACAACCATTTGCTCACGGTCATCCTGAATTCGTACTATTCTGGAAAAGTAACTATTCTCAGCCATTGCCCACGTAGCGAGCACGCTAGATAGAATAATCAGAATTCCTCCGGGAATGATCCAACCGTCTCCCAGTGAAGACCAGCCGTTCTTCTTATCCAGACCGGCAAAGATGATCGATGACAAAGAGATAAGGCTAATGACGCGCATTAAAATAAGATCCCATTTTTTTGTATTCTCATTTGGGTTTCCGCGTTCATTATAGAGGGAAGGATTGACCCGGATGACGAATAAGTGAACCAGCACGCTTGTTAGGGAAGCTAGAGCGGCATATACCCAGATATTTATCTACGTCCATGTTCCTGAGGTCAAGACCAAAATTAATGCTATGATAACGCGGGCAAGATATTCCCTGGTAAGTGCTAACTTCCCGTATTTATCCAATTTTCGGATACGCCGATTTTCCAAAAAGTATTCCTCTTTTTCATTATCTACCATACACCGGGTATCAATCTATATTTTGTCTGGTTTGAAAACTGATCATACCCATCCATTTCACTCAACAGCGTTTTGTCCTCAAAATGCGTTCGCAGAACAAGCAAAGCGAATACGATCCCCGCTGGTATGAATCCCCATAAAGAAGATAAAGCCAATGGGGTAGCAAGCGTAAATATTATATAACCGACATATCCGGGATGGCGTACAAAGCGATATGGCCCTTGCTGTGCCACAATTTGTCCGCGATCTTTCTGGATGCGTACCAGGGTTGAGAAAAATGGATTGGATGCCATTGACCATGAGAAAAGGAGCTGTCCGCTCGCAATTAGAAATAAGCCGGTGATTTGAAGGCTCAAGGGAAAATCAGGTGACCAGGTGAATCGCTTATCCAATCCGATCATAACCACCAAGGATAAATTGAAAAGCATTATTACTGCCGTGATGATCCTGTCCCACTTTTTAACTCCCTGTTTTGGTTTTCCACGCTCAGCTATCAACTCTGGCTTATCACGGAGAAAATAATACCGATTGAGCAGAAAAATAACAATATATTCTGCCTGAAGCACCCAAACGATTGGCCAAACAAATGTGCCGGCTGATGTAAAGAGAAGGGCGGCTTGAATGAGAAATGTAAGCAATACCTGAATCATTCTGCGACGAACTGCGGATTGATCCTTGAAAGTAGTTCCTGTGTTCTTTGTGTATGCCATATTTTTTACTCCCGAGATATCTCATTAATATTAGTATATACTAACTCATAAGGATATGCAATTGGTCAGTAATCCTATCTTGGGATAGATATGTAGATATCTAACAAAGGATGGTATTACTCCAGTTGTTAGGTGCAGTTTAGTTAAGAAATCTGAGTTAATGTCGGATATTTGGGAAGAATAGCCTTGTTTTTTCCAGATATGACAATTAAGGCTTACTAAAACGAAGAACGAGGTTAAATTACTCTACTATGACTATTTGGAGTTTGTGCAGTAGCCAGGGAAGGAAAATCGCAAGGATATTGATCTCCTATGGCATCAAATGGTCAATACGTTTAATACCGCAGCCAATTGCAAAATCAACCGCGGTTAGAAATTCATCCNCAGAGGTGCGGCGAAATAGTTCCGGAAATTGACGTGCATGATATTCTGGACGGTACTGGTCCATGATATTGACATAAGTGTTGATTGAGATGTTCTGTGAAAGGAAGTCCATAATTGCTTTTATGCCGGAAATATTATTAGGTAGGACTAAATGGCGTACCAATAGACCCCGTACCGCAATACCGTTATTATCCAATTCCAGATCACCTACCTGGAGGTGCATTTCTTTGACCGCTTTTTGGTTGTGAAAGGAGTAATCTGGAATAAGTGAATATTTCTTAGCGATCTCCGCATCCGAATATTTCATATCGGGCATATAGATATCGATAATCCCATCAAGAAGTTTCAATGTGCCTATTGCATCGTAACCGCCAGTATTGTAAACAAGAGGCAGGTGCAGCCCTTTTTGTGCTGCGATAAGCAGGGCATCCAGTATCTGCGGTATAACGTGGGTGGGGGAGACAAGGTTNATATTGTGGCAGNCGCGTNCCTGCAAATCGAGCATCATTGCCGAGATCTTATCCGCGCTGACCAACATCCCGTAATTATCCTGGCTAATATCAGCATTCTGGCAGAACTGGCAGTGCATATTACAGCCGGAGAAGAATATTGTACCGGAGCCGTGCCGACCTCGCAGGGGGTGTTCTTCACCGTGGTGGGGCATATATGAATATACGCGTGCAGTGGAACCTGTCTGGCATTCACCTAATTCACCGCCTATTCGATCTACACCGCATTTCCATGGGCAAAGCATACAGTGGGAGAGTAAACTATGGGCGGATTTAATCCGCTTTTCTAGTTCGGCGGATGCCAGCAGAGTTAAATATGATGGATATTGAATGTTACTCATTCAAAGTTTGAAAAGATACTTGTGTTTATAGTTATTCGAATATTATCTCTTCTTTGCCAGCCAGTTTGTCTTTAATGCGCCTGATGACAATGTCCAGATGTTTTGCTTTATGGACAAAGTCAAGATCATCAGTACGGATAGTCAGCACTGGGCAGATATCGAAAGACTCCATCCAATCATCATAGTAGGATTCGAGCAGGGAGAGGTATTCAGCTGTAATGCCGGATTCGATGTCACGCCCGCGTTTATGGATGCGTGCCATAAGTGCATCCACGGGACAGTGTAAGTATATGAGCATGGAAGGTTTGGGCAGGGTGGGAATAAGCAGATTGAATACACTTTGATATGTGGAATAATCCAATTCTGATAAATTGCCCAAATGGTTCAGTGCACGGCAGAAGATATAGGCATCCTCATAGATACTGCGGTCGATAACCGCAGACCGCGGATCAGATGCCATTTCCTGATGTTGTTTGGCGCGGTGACCAAGAAAAAATACCTGCAGATGGAAGGACCAGGTTTTCATATCCTTGTAAAAATTTGGCAGGTAGGGGTTGTCGGCAACTGATTCGTAGGCGGTGTGCCATCCTAGCTGTTCTCCAATACGTTCAGTGAGTGAGGTCTTTCCGGAACCGATGTTACCAGCTACTAAAATTAGATGTTTAGGCATGTTCAATTCCTGTAGGTTGTGGTAGATAAGGTGGCTTCATTTTATTCATTGGCTGATAGGGATGGTGTTATCTATCAACTGAGAGCTTGCCTGGTGATAGATGTCGTGAGGTGGTTTGGCAGGGTATCTTGACGTCAACACATTAGTAAGTGATACATAAAACACTCCATTTAACACTCGCTATACCCGCAGGCGTAGCACTTGCGGCAACCCTCCTCGTTCACCAACGCGGCCTGGCCACATTCGGGGCACAGGTCCCCGATTTGCATAGGAGACATTTCGCGCGTTTTCAGCCAATCTACCTGTTCACTGAGATCCGCGGGGATGGGTTTATCGCCTTCCATGAGTTGGTCAACGGAGGGTGTGCTGCCCTGCGAAAGACGTTCGGCGCGGCTTTCAATATATTCTGCCAGCACCTGCGCCAACCCGTCAGGCAAAGAGCGCACACGGTTGGGACCGAATCCCATCGGGCGCCCACCGCCCAATCCAGACATCTGGCGCCAAACNTCCTGAAGGCGCTCAGAAGGTTCCACAGGAGAGGAGAGGCGCAGGATGTAAGAAATCAAGCGGCCTATGGCTTCACCGTCAGCAGCCACATCAGAACCGGCTTTAGCGGTGTTGATGAAAACCTCGAAAGGTTGGGAGTAGCCATTCTCATTTACTGTGACAAAGGTCTTTCCGACAGGTGTCTCCACACCAAAAGTAAATCCGGGCAGGTAGCGCGGGCGAGGTTTTTTGGTGCGGTTGAGGAACATCGGTTCAAGCATGTCGGATTCCTTGATCCAGATGGGGGTGCGCATATCCGGTGCGGAGGGCGTGATTGTTTCACGGACATCATCTGTAACCTCCGAGTGCGTTTGCAATACTTCATGCTCGCGGGAGCCAGTAACATATACTGTGATGCCCTTGCAGCCCTGCTTCCAAGCTTGCATGTACGCGGAGGCAATATCTTCCGCACGCGCGTCGCGGGGGAAGTTGATCGTTTTTGAGATGGAATTGTCCACAAAAGCCTGCATGGCAGCCTGCATATGGATATGCTCTTCGGCAGTGATGTCCATCGAAACGACAAACACACGCCTGATCTCCTCCGGAATATCAGAGATACCCTGGCAGGAGCCAGCGAGCATGACACGATCAATGATTGATTGGCGCTGGGCTTCACTGAGACCAGCGTGGATGAGTGCTTCCTCAAAGAGGGGTGAGGTGTAGCTCAGTTCGAGGTCCTGCCCATTGTCATTAACATGGCGCGTGTAAGCTAGCGCGAAAATTGGTTCGCATCCATAGCCCTCACAACCGGCAACTGTACCGGTTGTGCCGGTAGGTGCGATGGTGGTTTGGGCGGCGTTGCGCAGGCCATGCTGCTTGATACCGCTAACAATTGTGTTCCAATTCAGCGCCGGGCGCTCAAATTCGTTCTCATATATCTCAAGTGTCTGCGGTGTCTGCCACTTCAGATTTTCTGGATCGTAAATGCTGCCGACGATGGCGGGGAATGCCCCGCGCGTTTTTGCGAGCGAGATGCTTTCCTGCATGGCGTGAAAACGCACAAATTCCATAATCTGAGCGGCAAATGCCTGCCCGTACGGGGATCCATAGCGGATACCAGAAAGGAACATGAGGTCCGCCAAACCCATGATGCCCAAGCCGAGGCGGCGGGCACGCAGGGCGTTTTCTTTTAATTTCGGTACTGCGGGCACATACGCATTAGCATCGACGACATCATCGAGGAAACGGGTTGCCAGGTGGATATCATCAGCCAGTGACTCCCAGTTGATGCTCCCATCTTCAGCATTGTATTGGGAGAGATTGATAGATCCAAGACAGCAGTTCTCGTATGGGCCAAGCCATTGTTCGCCGCAGGGATTGGTGGATTGAAGGCGGTAAAGGTGGGGGAGCGGGTTGTCGCGATTAGCCGCATCGAGGAAAAGCAACCCCGGCTCGCCGTTGTGGTGTGCCTGGCGAACAATCAGGTCGAATAGCTCTCTCGCGTTGACTGTACGATGAGTGATGATGGGGATGTCGGTTGTTTCCGCTTCTTCAAGAGTGCCGGAAAATTCCCGGTAGGTGGAATGGTGAACATCAGGAAACCGTAGTTCCCAGGGTGCATCGTTATCGACGGCGTGCATGAACGCGTCAGTGATGCCGACAGAAATGTTGAAATTGGTGATCGCATTCTCGTTTGTCTTACATTGGATAAAGTCTTCAATATCAGGATGATCCACACGCAGAACAGCCATATTCGCGCCGCGGCGTGTGCCTCCCTGGGCGATCTCACCAAAGGCGTTGTCATACACACGCAGGAACCCAATTGGACCAGTAGCCTCACCAGATGATGCTTTCACGATCGCACCGCTGGGGCGTAGGGAAGAAAATGAGAAGCCGTTACCGCCGCCGGTTTGCTGGATTAAAGCCGCGTCGCGCAGAGTCTGAAAGATGCCATCCGAACGGCGGCCCATATCATCTGAGATGGGTAAGACAAAGCATGCTGCCAGCTGCCCGAGGGGGGTACCTGCGCCTGTGAATGTAGGAGAATTGGGGAAGAACCGTTTTGCTGCAAGCAATCGGTAGAAATCGGAGGCACGCTCTTCGACATCTTCGCCCCAAACCTTTTCAACCTTCGCCACATGGTAAGCTACTCGCCAAAACATCTCTTCGGGGGTTTCAACAAGTTCACCGTTATCCCCTTTACGGATGTAACGACGGGTGAGCACCTGATAAGAATTCTCACTTAACTCCACTTGAGGAAGTCCTTCAGGCATGGGTGGCGTGGAAAGTAAATTTTTAGAGTTATATGGTTGCGCTTGAGCCATGATCGTTATCCTTCAACGATGAGCAGGCGGTTGATCTCATCCAAGATATCATTTAGATTGTTCAAAGGCAGGTATACGATTGCGTAACGGATGTACGCGATCTTATCCAAATCATGAAGACCATCAATAACAAGGTCTCCGATTATGCGGGAAGGGATTTCCAGTTTGGTCATCTTCTGTAATTTGGATTCCACTTCCCCGGCTAAACGTTCAATTTTAGCAGCGGGTACAGGGCGTTTGGCACAGGCAATGCGAATTCCCCGGATCAACTTATTCCGATCGAATTCTTCGCGCATATTATCTTTTTTAATGATTAGGGGGGTGGAGAGGATCGCTCGTTCATAGGTGGAAAAGCGTTGATTACAGTCTTCGCATTCACGCCTGCGACGTATGCCTCCTTTGGAATCGTGGGTGGTATCAATTACCTTTGTATTTTCACTTTCACAGTGCGGACAGCGCATTTATTCCTCCAAATTGGTAATCAAAACCCCTTCCCTAAACTGGTTGCTGTGCTGCGTAGGATTTTGAATAAAAACCCCCATATATGGGGGGGTGGGAGTTGATGGTGGCTTTATGTGTGCACCAGTATAGCACAGTGGAATTTTCTCTACAAGTAATTTAAGGAGAAAATTCTTAAAGAAAGGGAAATTTTAATGTTAGGGGAAAGATGTGGCGGGGTATAGGCAGGCAGAGATACCCATACCCCGCACTTAAGGAGAAAACTGGAGGGTCACAGATTATTTCTGAATTCTATTTCGCAGATACGCGGGTATTTCCACCTCATCTGTATTGTAGACCTGTGAGCCAATTTCCGCGAAATCGCGACTTACGGGATTCTCCTTGTTTTCCTTTTTACTAACAGAGCCAGCTGCTTTATCCATGGTTTTAGTAAAGCGGGTGCGCTGCATGCGCGTGCGCATGCTGGTCGAATCAAAACCGGTCGCAATGACTGTGAGGTGGATCTCATCACCGAGTTCTGGATTGATGACTGCACCGAAGATAAGGTTGACATCTGGGTGGGCTGTTTCCTTGATAATGGCTGCGGCGTCATTGACTTCCATGAGAGTGAGGGAGTCACCGCCGGAAACATTGAAGAGAATGCCGCGCGCTCCGTCGATAGTGATATCGAGCAGTTCACTTGAGATAGCCATTTCAGCGGCTTTGCGTGCGCGGTCCTCACCAGAGGCGCGTCCAACAGCCATAAGAGCGGCGCCGCCTTCGGACATGATCGTGCGTACATCCGCGAAGTCGAGGTTGATAAGCCCGGGCACCGTGATGAGTTCAGATATACCCTGGATGCCTTGCAGGAGGACATCATCAGCAACTTTGAAGGCATCCTGCAGTGAAGAGCGCTTATCGACGATCTGGAGTAGGCGGTCATTAGGGATAACGATCAGTGTGTCTGCTTGAGTTTTTAAGTTCTGGATGCCGAGTTCCGCAGATTGCATACGGTGCGATCCCTCAAATGTAAACGGGCGTGTAACAACACCGATGGTGAGGGCGTTAACCTCACGGGCGATCTGAGAGATGATTGGGGATGCGCCAGTACCTGTGCCGCCGCCCATACCTGCAGTAACGAATACCATATCACTGCCCTTGAGGACATTGTACAAGTCATCCGCAGACTCCTCTGCGGCTTTTTGCCCAATCTCTGGTACCCCACCAGCGCCAAGACCACGCGTGGTCTTATCACCGATGCGGACGCGGGTCTGCGCTAAGGACTGAGTAAGGGCCTGACCGTCTGTATTGATAGCTATGAACTCAATACCCCGGATGCCCTCAGTGATCATACGGTTAACGGCATTGCAACCGCCACCACCGACTCCGACCACTTTGATACGGGCAAATGTTTCTGCTTGCGGTTGTTTGTTGTAATCCATTTTCTCCTCCGTTCTATATCTGCAATTACTGTTCCAATAAAATTATAAATAAGCTCTACGGCAGCAGCCGTTTGGCAAAATCCCTGAATTTTTCCCAAAGATCATTTGGCAGCGGGGGTGCTTTAGATGATCTGGGTTCAACAGCTTCTTCCATTAATAGTGCCCAATGGAGCAGGCCAACACTGGTGGAATACGCAGGTGAATATAACTGGTCAACCAAGCCGTATAGATTCTCTGGCTGGGCAACACGCACCGGCAAGCCCAGCACTTCAGCGCCCAATTTGCGGATGCCCGGCAGTAAGCTACTACCCCCGGTAAGCACAACGCCGGCTGGCATCAAACCGTCATACCCGGAGCGTTTAATCTCCTGAAGGACGAAGCGGAAGATCTCTTCCATGCGTGCTTCAACAATGTAAGCAAGATCACGGCGGCTCATTTGGACGGGGTTATCTTCGCCAAAGGAACGAACGCTGAACAACTCTTCTGATCCTACTTCACTTGAGAGTGCATGGCCGTTTTTCTTTTTGACTTCTTCTGCCTGGTTCAATGAAAGACGCAAACCATGAGCGATATCGGATGTGACCAAGCTTCCACCGACAGAAATGACCATCGTGTGCCATATGTCGCTGTTAATGTAGATCGCAAGATCGGTCGTTCCGCCGCCGATGTCGCATACCAACACCCCCAATTGCCGTTCGGTTTCTGTGAGCACTACCTCCCCGGAAGCAAGCGGGTTGAGGACAAACTGAAGCACCTGTACACCAGCTGCTTCGGTTGCCTGGCGGATGTTCTCCACCGTTGTCTCTGCTGCTGTAATAATATGAGCTTCCACTTCCAAGCGATACCCGTGCATCCCAACCGGCTGGCTAATTCCGTTGTGATCATCTATACTGAAACCTCGCTGGATCACATGGATCACCTCGCGGTTATGGGGAATCGCCACGGACTGCGCGGCTTCCAAAGCACGATGGACATCGGTTTCTCGCACGACACCACCATTCACGCCTGCTGTGCCCTTACTGTTTATGGAAGAAACATGCGAGCCGGCGAGACTGACCCAGGCGGAACGGATCTCATACCCGGAAGAACGCTGTGCTTTTTCCACAGAGCGTGCGATTGCTTTGGTCGCATCCTCAAGGTTAATCATCACGCCGCGCTTCATCCCTCGGGATGGTTCAATCCCGACACCCATTATTCGGAGAGTGTCATCATCTTCGACTCGGGCAACGAGTGTGCAAATCTTCGTTGTACCTATGTCAATACCAACAATCGTTCTATCTTCCATGATCATTCTTCCAGTCTGTAATAAGGCGCGTGTAGGAATTCTACGCTTACTATGCTGGGTTGAATACCCTGCTCTTCTAATTTACGCACGATGGTTTCGTACATTAACATTTTGTCATTGATATTTTCCAGTTTACTGCCAACAAACACGTCCCAACCGCGTATATCGGTCCAACCGATACCGCGTTTTTCCTGATAGAGAAGCATAGATTCATCCGGCATCCAGGCGTTCAACTGCAGAATTGCAGTCAATAAATTTCCATCGATCTGCTTGGGGATTGAGAAGAACACCAGATCATCCATATATTCTTTGAATATTGGTTTATCGCGAATGACATTTTCAGTAGATATATCTTCTTTACCTATCAGATGGTAGGAAGGAAGCCCGTCTGCCTGAATGGTGAGCATATGGTTGACTTCACCGCGAGCGGGGATCAGATAACCATCGGAGTCAACCCAGAGCAGATCATCTTTTAGCTGCCAGGCGATCATCGGCTGCCGTTCAACCACATGTATGGATACTTGCGCGGGCAAGGATAATTTCACCTGGACATCCCGAAATTCCGGGAAGTGCTGGTGGATGAGCTGACTGANCCCTTCAGGTTCCAATGTGAAGATATGCAGCCCATAAATATCCAATACATCGAGGACATCATTTTCTGGCAATCGCTGCAATCCTTCGATGTGAACTGTACTTACCATATAGTNAGGCGACTGCCAGGCAGTAAAGATCGCGAATGAAAATGCACCAGCTAGTAGAAAGCTCAGCAGTCGCCAGCCGACTCTGAAGAATCGGTTGGCCTTTTTTGCGTGCCGAGTAGCATCCGTTCTAGAAGAAGCTGATACCCCATGTGGTCCAGGCGTTGAAGAAGGTGCTGGATCCGTAATACGGCGAGAAGCCTGGTTGATCCAGGTTGCGCTTTCTTCTTTCAGTTTGCGGCGTACTTTGTCAGAACGCTTGTGGAATTGACGCTCTTTCATATTGCTCAGTCTCCGAAAGTCCTTTTACTCTTATTGCGTTCCTGTTTTCTTTCAAACGCCAGATTAATCAATTCGTCAATCAAATCAGCGTAGGAAAGCCCACCTGCCTCCCATAACTTGGGATACATGCTGATAGATGTAAAACCGGGGATGGTGTTAACCTCGTTCAAATAAAGCTCATTCGTATCCTTTTCTATTAGGAAATCAACACGAGCCAATCCGGCACAATCAATCGCGCGATAAGTTTTTACTGCCATTTCACGGATCTGCTTTGTCAATTCTTCCGGAATAGGCGCTGGAATGAATAATTCCGATTTTCCATCTAGATACTTGGCTTTATAACTGTAAAACTCATCCGAAGGTTTGATCTCCCCGGGGATGGAAGCATGGCAATCTTCGTTGCCAATCACGCTCACCTCGATCTCGCGGGCGTTCAATCCGCGTTCGATAAGAATACGGCGGTCATAACGAGCGGCATCCATAATACCTTCCAGGAGGTCGGACCGATTTTTAACCTTAGTGATACCAACTGAAGAACCTAGATTGGCTGGTTTAATAAACAGCGGGTAGGGAGCCAATGCCTCGCATTTTTCTATGATCGCTTCTACATCCTTCGCGACATCTTTACGGGTGCATGTGATCCAATTCACAACAGGAATGCTGTTAGAACGCATCACATCCTTAAAAATGCCCTTATCCATTCCAACGGATGATCCCAAAACGCCTGCGCCGACATACGCGACATCAGCCATTTCAAAGAAACCCTGCAGAGTTCCATCTTCTCCAAACGTTCCATGCAGTACAGGGAAAACCACATCCAATTCCGTGGCTGGTTGGATTGTTTCATCATCACTGTCGGTTGATCGCTTGAATAGGACCGTGCTGCCGGGTTCCGGAAGCAAAAAGACGCGATACAAGTTACTTGTATTATCATTTTCTAATGCTTCCAATGTATTTGTTCCTGACCACCATTTCCCATTGTGGTCGATACCGATCTGTGTGATATCGTATTTTTCTGTGTCAAGAACAGACAACACTGAGCGTGCAGACATGAGCGATACTTCGTGCTCACCGGACCGTCCCCCGAAGATGACTCCTAATCTGATCTTTCTTTTCATGTGTGTACCACCGTTGATCTTTTATTTGATTGTAAAAATTTTGGTAGGTTATCCCATTCTCCCAGTAACTCTATCTCTGGTACCAGCTCGACCCCGAAATTCTTTTTAACAGTATTCCGCGCAAGAACGAGAAGTTCAAAAACATCCTGGGCAGAAGCATTGCCCTGATTGATTATGAAATTTGCATGTTTTGGGCTGATGATCGCTCCACCTACTACTTTGCCTTTAAGACCTGCCGCTTCAATTAATCTTCCTGCTGAATCATCAGAGGGATTCCGGAACACAGAACCAACACTGGCACCAGGTGGTTGTATCCGAGCCCGCTGGGAGCGGAATCCATCAATATCGGCTTTGATCTGGTTTATGTTTCCTGGTTCCACGTGAAATAAAGCTGAAAGGATAACGGCTGGTTCATCATTGCGTTTTATCTTGCTGGCTCGGTATGTGAATTCCAGGCGGTTGCATTCCCATATTTCGCGGCCAGATTCTTTATGAAGAATATCGGCAGAAATGAGATTGCGGCAGGTGTCTTTTCCAAACGCCCCTGCGTTACCATAAACAGCCCCGCCGACAGTACCTGGAATAGTTGCAGCCCATTCCATGCCACTCAATCCGCGAAGGGTGAGTTTCTTCCCCAAATTGACCATCAGCGCACCGGATTCTGCCCAAATGGTGTGGGGGTGGGTGCGTGTATTTACTTTAACGTTGTGGGCGTGGTTGATGATAACAACCACACGCAGCCCTTTATCACTGATAAGTAGATTTGATCCGCTTCCCAATACATATACCGGCAGATCCATTTTCCAGATATTAGAAACCATCTCCGCGAGTTGATCAGCACTGTGCGCGATCATTAGCGCTTTCGCAGGTCCGCCAATGTTCATTGTGGTGAAATTTGAAAGTCGAACGTTCTCTTGGAGCTTTGATCCAAAAGTTTCGCGTAATGTATTGAGGGATTTGGCGTTGATCATCTTGCTCNCCCTTTTTCTTCAAAGTAATTCAGCATGTTCTGGCTGATTTGGTTTGCATCACCCGCAGAAAGAACAAGTAAAACGTCCCCATCGGAAAGGTTTCTCATAAGAAATTCGGTTACATCCTGCAGTTGAGCGATATAACGGGCATCTGGGTGATCTATATTTGCGACAATTGTTTTAGATGAATATGAGCGGACCTTTTCCCGCGAAGCATAAATCTCCGTGATAATGACATGATCGCTCTTACCGAAAGATTTTGTAAAATCATCAGATAATTGCTGTGTTCGGCTGTATGTATGCGGCTGCCATACTGTCCAAATGTTTTTATCTGGATAATGGCTGCGAGCTGCTGAGATAGTCGCCTGTATCTCGGTAGGGTGATGCGCATAGTCATCAATGATCGTAACTCCAGCAAATTCGCCGAGAATATCGAATCGGCGTCCAGTTCCTATGAACAGTTTTAGCGCAGTAATTGCGTCTAGAGTTGGAAGTCCGATGGTATCGATCACCGCTACTGCAGCGGCTGCATTGAATGCATTATGCTTCCCGGGTACAGATAAATTGACAGGTTTGTTTTTAAAACTACCTTTATCTAAACGCGTATTCTCAAGTAGAAAATCAACACCGCAACCGGGTGTGTGATGAATGTTATCGATTTTATAGTCACACTTAGATGATGTTCCGTATGTGATTGTTTTGTGTTTTCTCTCCATTCTTGCTAATAATTGAGTGATACCAGAGTGGTCCGCACATACGATAAGCGTTCCATCAGATTTAATATTTCGGGTTAGTTCGAGGAACGAGTTTAGATATTCTTCTGCAGTAGAGAAGCAGTCTGGATGGTCATGCTCAATATTGGTGATTACAAGAATATCCGGCGTTAGACCGAGGAACATGCGGTCGTATTCATCCGCTTCAATGACAAAGTATTTTCCTCTACCGGCATGGGCGTTACCGCCCAGGTTTTTTGCCGATCCACCAATCACATACGATGGATCGCTGCCCAGAGCGGATAAGCACCACGCGATCATGGCAGTAGTTGTTGTCTTTCCATGCGTTCCGGCGATAGCGATCACTTTTGATCCAGCTGTCAATTGCACTAGAAAATCTCTTCGTTTAAGAACAGGGATACCTGCAGCAAGGGCGGCTTTGACTTCTGGATTGCTGTCTGGTATTGCAGAAGAGCGAATAATGATATCTGCACCAGAGATATTTCTTTTGTGATGCCCGATAACAACAGATATGCCAAGATCAATCAACTCCTGAGCCAACGGGGATAGCAACATATCAGATCCACTGACTGTGTTATCTCTTTCAAAGAGCACGCGGGCAATGGCTGACAATCCAGTCCCGCCGATTCCGATCAGATGATAATGCACCATCAGATAAACACCACCAACACAAACATGAATGACAACGCAATTGCGAAATATATTAATGGAGTGACGAGCCAGATTGGCGGTAGCATTGGAATCAGTTGCAGGGCAGCTTCACCGGCGGGCGTTCCAGCGATGGGTGCTAAGACAAACGAATATGGATAACTGGCTTCATGAATGAAATACCAGAGGGAGCCGAAGATCATGAAGCCATTTAAAGCGCCGACCATAAATCCAAGAATGAGATCCTGCAGACGATCGCGGTGGAAGCGCTGGTTCTGGTTAAACACCGGCAGGTTGGGTGTTTGGTATCCACAGAAAACGATCCCGCCGAGTACAATGGATTTAAACCCAATTTGAGAGGTGATTGGGCTGTTGTTTAAATAGGATTCGACAGCCGGTACATAAGATTGCAAGACAGTAATGACATATAAACCTAAGACCACACTGAAGGTTGCAATCACTTCCTTTGCTCCTCCGCGGATCGCACCGATGAGGGCGAATATGAAAATAAAAATATAAAATAGCACTGCCAAACTTACCATTATCTTTCTCCTTTTCTTTGTGTATTTTGACCAGCTTCCAAAAGTAAATTTGCGATGGATTGCTCTGCATCTACAACTGCTAATTCTTGCATATTCTTTCTCATACTCTCTAATTTTTTCCTATCAGAAGTTATTTCGATGATCTTCCTGAAAAGTTCGATAGATAGATTTTTATCTTTGATGATTTCAGCTCCTCCCTTATCCACTAGATACTCAGCATTCTGGTGCTGATACTGCCAGGCGTGTGGGTAGGGGACCATAATAGCAGGAAGCCCGAAGTAAGGAAGCTCACCGATAGTTGAAGCGCCAGCCCGGCATACCGCTAGATCCGCCGCAGCGAAAGCAGCGCCCATGTCCTCTTGAAGGAATGGAAATGCGTGATAATTAGGAGACCCCAGTTCACTATTGGATTCTTTTATTGTTTGAACATCCTTCCAGTTATCCACTCCTGTTATATGGATTACATGCATATCCTTAACCAATTTATTAAGGATAGGCATTAATGCCTGATTAATCGAACGCGCGCCTTTACTTCCGCCGAAGACCAGCAGTACTTTTGAATGCATGGGAATGCTGAAATGTGCCCGGCTTTTTTTACGGTTCCATTTCCTGATCTCTTTACGCAGAGGATATCCGGTGACTTTTACATTTTTCTTTTCAGAGATGTGTGGCAGGGATAGATCAGTGCTGACAGCAATACTATAGGCTGACCGCATGATGATTTTTAATGCCTGGCCTGGTTCAATATCGGGAATAAAAACGACTGATGGAATTTTACGAGCAGCCGCCGACATTGGTATACCCAGGTAACCGCCGGTAAAAAAGATTACATGCGGTTTAAAATCATGGATAATCACTTTCGATTCCCGCCAACCCTTATATAACTGCAGGAAATTTCTCGGTAGATGCAGGACATCAATACCATGAATGCCGGCAGCAGAGATGGCTTGAAAGGGCAGATGATATTGCGCCATAAGTATTTCCTCCATACCGTTGCGGCTACCAACCCACATGATGTCTACCGCCTTATTTTCTAGTGCTTGAAGGACGGCAAGTGCGGGAAACACTCCGCCACCCGTCATTCCTGCGCAAACTAACAACCGCATTCAGTGGCCTCCCTTCTTCCTGGTTTGTTTTAATGGCGGTGTGGCGGGCAACACTCATGATGATGCCGACCCCAACCAGAACCATTGTTAAGCTAGAACCTCCATAACTTATAAAAGGCAGCGCATTTCCAGCGAATGGAAGCAGATTCACCAAAACGCTCATATTAATAAATGCTTCCAGAAATATCCAAACGGTAATTCCCGATGCCAGTAGGCGCCCGAGAAGATCGGGGGACCGTTTTGCGATCGTCAAGCCCCGCCAAAGGAAAATGTTAAATAAAATAATGATAAAACTAGCCCCAATAATTCCAGTTTCTTCGACAATCACCGAGAATATCGAATCGGTCGGGGCAACTGGCAGGCCAGTAAATTTTGTATTCGCGCGCCCAATTCCTACGCCAAAAACACCACCATTAACGATGGCTTCAAAAGACCGCACAAGGTGGTATGAAGCCATTTGTGGATCCTGCATACCCTGGATGAAGCTTGTGATGCGTTCTTTACCAGTACTGTAGAATAAAACAGAAACCATTCCAAAGACGAGTGAGATTATTAACGCGGGAATGATCTGGCGCATCTCACCACCCGCCATGAAGAACATCAAACCACCTATAATGAATATGGTGATGGCAGCGCTCAGATCGGGTTGGAACAGGATCAACGCGCTCGCAATACCCAAGATGGCTGCCATAGGAAGCATACCGAATGTGAAATGGTGAAGTAAATCCTGTTTTCCGTGCAGCCAGAAGGCAAGGTAGATGATAAGAACAAGTTTGGCTAATTCAGAGGGCTGGATAGAACCCTGAAAGAGACCTCGCCGGGCACCTAAGCGCACTTCATTTACGTAGAAGATTACCAACAGGAGCATAATGAGAGTGACCACCATCCCGGGGATAACGAAATTCTTCATTTTGTGATAATCAAAAAAGAACGCGATTATTGCTGCCAAACCGCCGAGAAGGACAAATTTGATTTGGCGTTCGAGCAGATAGGATGGTTTTTGGCCCATGATTGATACCGCATACTGCCAGCTGGCAGAATATAGCATCAGAAGCCCGAAAGTGATCAGCGTTATGACAACCAGAAGAAGAGGAACATCCACTCCCAGATATAATGGGCGGCGTTTCTTCTTCTGATCCACCAGAATGGACTTCGGGCTCATTGGATTGCCTCCACTAATTGTTTGAAAGAATTTCCACGTTCCTCGAAATTAAGGAAGGCGTCATAGCTTGTCCCTCCAGGTGAAAGGAGCACAGAATCATCACTTTCGGCAATCTTCGACGCCTCTGAGACAGCATCCCTGAGATCATTAACCTGTGAAATCTGATATTTGGGTGCATCACCTTCAAATTCGAGCAGAACATTTTTTATCATTGTTCCCGCTTCACCAAAAACGATCACCTTTGGTGCTTGTTCATGGAGGACTGCTGCCAGATCAGTCCAGGGAAGATCTTTATCCCGTCCGCCTAATAACAGCACGAGAGGTCCTGAAATGGCACGCAATGCGGCAATCACTCTCTCTGGGGCTGTAGCAATCGAGTCGTTATACCATCGGATTCCGTTAAACTTGCGGATAAGTTCTAATCGGTGTGGAATTCCCTTTACTGAATGAATTCCTTCCTGCATGGCAGAAACTGTAAATCCAGCAATGATCCCTACCGCACATGCAGCCAGGGCGTTCATTAAATTATGCTGACCTAATAGTTGAATAGAATCAGTCGTCATAAGAGGTATCGTGGTTTCCCCATCGAAATACTTGAGTGTATTTTCTTCAATAAAAGTGCCAATCAGACCTCCTTTGGGCTTTTTAAAACCGAACGTGGATATTTTTCCAATTACTGAAGATTTCAGATTGAATGAGCCTTGTTCTTCTCGATTGATAATTGCCCAATTTGTGGAATTCTGGTACCGGAGAATATTCGCTTTGGCAGTTGTGTAAGCGCGCATATTTTTGTGTCGGTCAAGATGGTTGGGTGTGATGTTCAACACAACAGCGATGGATGGTGAAGTTTGCATTAATTCTAGCTGGAAGCTGGATAATTCCATCACGACCCAATCCTCAGAACACATATTTTCAACCTGGTCAATCAATGGATTTCCAATATTTCCGCCTACCCAAACCCTTTGGCCGGGAAATATTCCTGATTTTGCGATCTCGCCGATTAGAGTTGTGGTTGTTGTTTTCCCAGCGGATCCTGTTATACCGATCACTTTTGCTTGGGCCAGGTCGAGAAACAATTGCGTATCGTTTGTAAGCGGAATATTCATCTTACGAGCTCGAGTGATCAAGGGAATATCGAGTGGAACACCGCCGGATATGCAAATGCCATCTACTTTTTCCAGGAGTTTTGAAGGATGACTGCCAAAAACGAATCGAACTGGCAGTGCTTTAAATTGTCGGGTTTGTTCGATGAAGTTTTGTTCAGGTCGGATGTCGGTCAGGATCACTTCTGATCCATGTGAGGCAAGGAAGCGTGTAGCAGCCATTCCCTGCCGGGCGGCTCCTATCACAAGTATTGTTTTTCCCTGCCAGTTTGTCATATTTACTCCACTAAAATAATCGCGATTCCAAGCATCGCAGCCATTAAACTGACCAACCAAAACCGTTGAACAACCTGAGTCTCACTCCACCCGAGCAGTTCGAAATGGTGGTGGATGGGTGACATCTTAAATAATCGTTTCCCTTTAGTGATCTTGAAATAAATAATCTGAAGAATCACACTTATGATCTCACTCACTGGGATAATGGCGATTATTGGTAGAACTAACCACTGTCCAGTCATCAGCGCGAATGTTGCCAGGGTGGCCCCGATTGCCAAAGAGCCAGTATCCCCCATGAAGAGTTCCGCGGGATGAACATTGAACCATAGAAAACCGAATAATGCTCCAACAATGGTAAAGCAGAATCGCGCGAGAAAGAATTGATCTTGAAGCAGAGCAATACCACCGTATGCAGCAAACGCTGTCGCTGAGATCAAGCCTGCCAGACCATCCAACCCATCTGTGAAATTCATCGCATTGGAGAATCCTACGATTATGAATGTGGCAATTGGAATATACCAGTTTCCCAAGTCAAAGGGTTCGGGATAACCTGGCCAGAACATCTCGGGAACATCAACGATGTATTTCAATGCGAGGGCTGAGGCCAAGCCCAGGATTAATTGGATAACGAGTTTTGATCTTGCCCGCATTCCCAATCCGCGTCGGCTGCCGCGGATGCCTTCCCAATCGTCCACCATTCCTAACAATCCAAATGATATGAGCACGAAAAGGGGAACCAATACAGATTGACCGAGAATATCGAACCCCAATAAAGTAGCCGCATTAAGAAGTACCGTTAATAACAGTACAGGCGCGATCATCATCAAACCACCCATTGTAGGTGTTCCTAACTTATCTTTATGACGATCAGGACCTTCCTCTCGTATAATCTTGCCAACCTTAAAATATCTCAGCAAGCGTATCAGCGGGCTACCCCAGATTACGGTCATGATGAATGCTAAGAAACTAAGGGCGAGGGATAGTGAGGTTTCTTTCATTTTCCTGCCTCCAGGATNGACGAGATGCGGTCCATGCGCAATCCATGAGATCCTTTGATAAGGACAACATCACCATTTTTTAAGTTATAGCGAAGCAGTTCAGCGGCTGCGATAGCATCATCTACACATGCCACTGCTGCGGGGGGAAGACCTTTCTTTTTCGCTGTTTCAGCAATTGTCCTTCCGCGCGGGCCAACCGCGATAAGATAATTTACTACTTCAGCTGCCCGCTGGCCAACATATTCGTGACCGATGTCTTCGTATTGTCCAAGCTCAAGCATATCGCCTAATACCGCTATCTTCTGCCCGCTGAGTTCGTTGAGCAGGTCAAGAGCCGCTATTGTGGATTCAGGTGTGGCGTTGTAGGTATCATCAAGTATAAGAGCACCGCTTTCTGTACGAACAGCAACCAGGCGGAGCTGAGAATTGCTGTTGACTAATCCTTCCGTAATTTCCTCGATACTTAATCCCTCTGTAAATCCAACAGCTGATGCTCGCAGAATTGTTTGAACAGAGTGACGACCGAGCATAGGCACATCTAAAATTGCTGATTTTCCTTGATAATGCATTCTAAAACGAATTCCTTTTAATCCCTGCCCCTGGATATCGTCTGCCCAAAGATCAGCCATCGGGTTTAGACCGTAGAAAAGAATATCAGCTGGTGTTTTTTCCGCCATCGCGCGGACATAAGGGTCATCATAGTTGAGGATGGCAGTCCCTTGTGGTTTTTCTGGTAAAGAAGTGATTAATTCTGATTTACCCTCGGCAATTACCTGCTGGGAACCAGCACGTTCAGCATGGACAGTTCCGATATTTGTTATTACGCCTACCTCTGGGCTGGAGATATCACAAAGGAAAGTGATCTCACCAGAGTAATAGAACCCCATTTCGAGGATTAACCGCTCATACCCATTCCCTAAATTTAGGATCGAAAGCGGCAAACCGATTTCATTGTTGTAATTACCGGGATTTTTATAGGTATAGTATTTTTGTGATAACACTTCCGCTGTCAGTTCCTTTGTGGATGATTTCCCTACGCTGCCGGTGATACCAATAACTCTAATTGGCAGCTTTTTTCGCCAATAACGGGCAATATTCTGCATCGCTTTCAGACTATCATCAACACGAATACAGAATGGTATAGAAGGAATCCTCATATCTTTTACTTCTTTTATATTTCGAATGTCCAATATCCTGCATTCATCAGCAGGTAAATCCTTACTGATGAGGGCAAAATTTGCGCCGCGCTTGAATGCGCTATTAATGTATTGATGTCCATCTGTTTGTTTGCCTGGCAAAGCAATGAATAATGAGCCGGGAATTGCCTTACGAGAATCAATCACTGCTTCTGTAATTGGAAGCTCATAAGACCTGATTGTATTATTCGTCAATGCCTGAATGATTTCTGATAACGTGATCATATTAATTTTCTTTCGCAATCAAGGTTTGTTCACTATCTTCTGGTGGGATATCCAAGTACATAACCAAATCTTGAGTGATGGAGCTGAAAACTGGCGCTGCCACCACTGAACCCCAAGGAGACGATCCTGGTTTTTCGATCCATACATATACCAGAAATTGGGGATCATCCGCGGGGCCCCAACCAACAAATGAAGCGTTCGTCAGTTCAGTCCCGTACACACCTCCAACGGGAATTTCCGCGGTGCCGGTTTTTCCGGCTATGCTGTATCCCGGAACCGAGGCGAGGGAACTCTCCTCTTTTAATGATTCCACAAGCATGTTGTTGATGATCTTGGCGGATTCGGGTTTGATGGGGACACTCAAAACCTGCGGGGACGTATCATACTGCTTGCCATCTTGAATGATTGCTTTCAATACATGGGGTTTCATCAGTTTTCCCTCGTTGGCAACTGCAGAGACAGCGGCTGCTAATTGAATGGGTGTCATAGCAATACCCTGCCCAAATGAATTGGTTGCTAATTGGATTGGATACCAGTCAGAATCACCTGGTGTGCTCAATGGCCAGATCTCCTCTCCTCCCAAATCAATGTTGGTTCGACGGCCTATGCCAAAAGCCTGTAAATATTTATAAAAATCTTCTTTTCCTAATTCTGTCGCAACCCAAGCCAGGCATACATTCAATGAATGCTGCATACAACCCTGCATGGTCTGTTTGCCCCAACCCCGGCGGTTCCAGTTGTAAATTATACTGCCGCCGTATTCAAAGCGGCCGGGATCATTGAAAATCGTTTCTTCATCTACAGTTCCGGCATCAATTGCAGCAGCCATCGTAAGCACTTTGAAAACAGAACCAGGTTCGTATGTTTCGCTGATAGCACGGTTAAATGGAGTTTTATCCTCAAATTCCTCTTCATACTTCCAGTACTGGTTAAGATTCACGCGCGGTTGAGATGCCATAGCGAGGATCTCACCATTTCTTGGATCCATCACAATGACTGTACCCGATTCCGCCTCATGTTCTTCAACCGCTTCATCCAATTTTTTCTCAACCATCGCTTGAATTTCCCGGTCGATAGTAAGAACCAAACTTGCTCCAGCGGGAACATCTGGAAGTTCTTCCAGTAAATAAGGATTTCTTGGCATGAATATTTCCATTGGTGTTCCTGCTAGCAAATCATCATAATATTCTTCGACCCCGTAATAGCCAAAACCGTTCTCGCGATCCATGAAAGAATAAAAGCCCAAGATGTTTGAAGCGAGGGCATTCTCGGGATAGCTTCTTTTAAGATGTGGAATCCAAACTACACCCTGCAGCGATGGTAGTTTTTCCTTTCTTCCATAGGGATTTGCGAGTTCGTAATCCTGTTTGATCTGGCTAAGTGCGTCTATGACACCTGAAGGAAGAAAATCCGTTAATACAGCATATACACTTTTCTCTGGATCGTATGTTTTTGAAGCAGCAGCAAGAATATCCTTATAATTCAACTGGTTAACTCCGTCCAAAGCCTGGGCAATAGTGATTGGGTTAGCTACGTATTCCAGCATCACACCAACTTCATAAACGTCCTCATTTCCAGCCAGCAAACGGCCCCAACGGTCATATATATTCCCTCTTTCAGGGTAATAATTCTCAATCGCGTAGGAATATTCCTCATCTGCCCACTGGCTCAATTCCTGATGTTTAGTACTGTTTTGGATGCGGACCATCTGCAGAACGATTAATATGCTGGCTAACGATAAGGATACCCCTATCAGGTTTAAACGCGAAACGTAACTTTTTTTCATGAATCTCCTCCAATACCATTCGGAGAAGCGATAAAAAAAGTTTCTAGGAACCAATTTGATAAGGATTGGTTATACAATTTATTTACAAACAGCGCGGATTCATTCTCAATTCCAGGCGGAGGTGCGATAAGAACGGCATTCTGACCTTGATATCCTGCGATTGTTATATAATGCATATTAATTTCCGAAGCCACCTCATACCCCATTTTTTCTGCCCGTTTCTGCATTTGCGAATAGGACGTGATCCAGGCGAGTTGGGTACGCTGGTTCGCAATCGTACGTAGAATCTCCTCTTCTTCATAATGGAGATTCATGATCAGCAAACCAGCGGCAGCGGCCTGCCCACCGATGATGAGGTAAAGCGAAATAATAACCGCAATCGCGACAACCGGTAATAATGACAATCCAATTGATTGGATTTGTCTTCTCCAAGGTGCCTGTTTATATGCTTGTTTGCTTTTTCTTGCCATTAATCACTCTGCCTGTAGCTCTTAATGAAAATAACTGATTCTAAATTATCTCTGCCACCCGTATCTTCGCACTGCGCGAACGCGGGTTGTTGGCGATTTCCTCCTGTGAAGGTTTTACCGCTTTTCTTGTGATCACTTTCAGTGCTGCTTGATGACTGCAAGTGCAGAACGGTTGCTCTGGTGGGCATATGCAATCAATGCTTTCACGCTTGAAGAACTGTTTGACAATTCGGTCTTCTAACGAATGGAAGGTGATGATTGCAATCCTTCCGCCGACACACACAGCCTTAAGTGAATTCTCTAATCCTTTCTCCAATACCTCCAATTCATCGTTAACCGCGATTCGTAGTGCCTGAAATGTGCGGGTTGCGGGGTGTGTTTTTCCGCGTTTCCCATGATATGCCGTCAAGATCAAACTAGCTAATTCCGTTGTTGTCGAGATTGGTCTGTTTTCTATGATCAATCTCGCTATCTGTCGGGACCGTGGATCTTCAGAATAATCCCAAATGATGTTGGCGATTTCCTTTTCCGATAGCGTATTAACCAGTTCGGCTGCGGTCTCTCTCTTGTTCGGATTGAACCGCAAGTCTAAAGGTGCTTCTTTAAGAAAAGAAAACCCCCTCTCTGCGGTATCTAATTGCATTGAGGATAATCCCAGATCCAAAAGTACTCCATTAACACAATCCCATTTAAGAGATTTTATTTGATCAACTATTTTCGCGTATGATGCTTGGCGGACGATACATCGATTTCCAAAGGCGGATAATCTTTTCTTGGCAATGTCTAATGCCTGGTTATCCACATCTAATCCAAGCAATATCCCGCCAGGACTGCTGGCGGTAAGGATGCCTTCCGCGTGGCCACCAGCACCTAATGTTCCATCAATATATTTGCCTTCCGATCTTGGTTGAAGGTATTTTAGGCTTTCATGGTAAAGTACTGGTTGATGGTGAAGGGATTTGCTTTCGGAAAATATCATTGATCAGAAAGTAATGTTTAGATTCTCAAATTGACGAGCCCGCTCTTCTCCATCGTCAAACATAACCTGCTTTTTTTCCCAATTTTCCGGAGACCAGATTTCGAAATATGGTCCAATCCCGACCATTTTTATCACCCCGTCTAAATTTGCTGCATTACGTAGGAACTGAGGGATCAATAATCGGCCGGATTTATCTAACTCCAACATGGCAGCGTTAGCAAAGATCAACCGGGCTAAATCTCGAGCGTTTGGATTTGTGATACTTAAATCCCTTACTTTGTGGTAAAGTGAATCAAATTCTTCAGTGCGCATGACGATAAGATTTTCATCAAATCCGTGTGTAATATATGCGCCAGTATCAAGCAGATCGCGATACTGGGCGGGGATTGTAATGCGCCCTTTTTCATCTATACTGTGTTCAAATTGCCCAAAGAACATTTGTCCTACCTTGGGATATAAACTGAAACGCCGGATAAAACCGGCGTCCCACTTTAACCCACTTCGATCCACTTTTTTATGATTATAGCGGATTTCTATCCTAATTACAAGTACTTTCTTTAATAAAATGGGAGAATGGTATTGAGCATCATTATGAACTTCGTATATATTTATCGATGAAAGTAAATAGGGGGCGTAATGTTTTATGATCTATCTCTTAACGAACTGAGATAATACAAACCAGACCGGAAAGAACCAGTAGATTTTNACGATTTTTGGGAATAAACAATATTTGACGCGAAGAAGAATGATCTTGATGTTGTTTTTACTTCTAAGGATTTTAGCTTGAAATTGTTCGATACATTTGATGTGTAGTTTAACGGGTATGCAGGACAATCAATAAAAGGATGATTTATCCTTCCGAAAGATCGAGACAAACCACTCCCTTGCATTGTGGAGTACATAGGTTATGGAGGTGGGCGTGGATTCCCAACAGATTGGCTGCTGTTCCCGACTGCGGGATATGCCACTTTTATCATGGATACCCGCGGACAGGGTTCTTCCTGGTCAGTTGGTGATACAGGAGATATACCAATCGAAGGTTCCAGTCCGCATTTTCCTGGGTTCATGACTTTCGGTGTTCTTAATCCGAACACATATTACTATAGGCGAGTATACATAGATGCATTCTGTGCAGTTGGGGCTGCTAGATCTCATCCATTAGTGGATGGGGCCAAGATTGCGGTTACTGGTGTGAGCCAGGGAGGAGGGATCAGCATCGCAATAAGCGGGTTGGTGGAAGGATTATCCGCTGTGATGCCGAACGTTACGTATCTGTGCAATTTCCGACGGGCTGTAACCATAACAGATGAACTTCCATATCACGAGATTTCCCGTTTTTTACAAGTTCATCGAGATAAAGCTGATATAGTTTTCAATACACTGGCTTATTTTGACGGAATGCATTTTACGGCTCGAGCAAACGCTTCAGCCTTGTTCAGCACTGCGTTGATGGATCCGATTTGTCCTCCCTCCACTGTGTTTTCCGCGTATAATCATTATCGTGGGGAAAAAAAGATTGAGGTGTACGAATTCAGCTTGCATGATGGCGGTGGTTCACATCGTGAAATAAAGAAAGTAAAGTATCTCAGAGATTTAGGGTAAAAAAAACCGCTTCCCTAAAGGAAGCGGTTTCTGAATTCCGGGCCTTTTACTTAAGGCAGGGATTAGGTTTAGAGGTGCCCATGCGAGTTCCGCAGAAAGGCACACCGCCGCCTAAGTTTCCCGAGAAACTTGATTGTGATTCACTAAGGTACATGATGAAATTACCGGATGTACCGGTTGTGCTTTCCCATGTACCTGTTACGCTCGTACTATCCTGGCTAAGTACACCCTTGAATAAGATACTGTGCCCAACACCAGTTGCCGCGTTTCCTGTAAGGTCGCCTCCCAGTTGTAGAAAATCAATCGTCAATTGCTGCTCGGTAGATCCCTGCCAGATGGTCCAGGGCCCATCTAGATTGACAGGAACAGGCGGGGTTACTGTAATGCCTTCATCAGTTTCGTCTTCATCGTCTGGTTCTGCATCCTCTTCTGGAGTTGAGGTGATTTCCACGTAAACGATCTTCTCATCCGATTCTGGGGCTGTGGCAACATAAAAGGGAAGCGTACATGCTAACGTGAAAAATACTAACATCAAGGTGATAAACACCGCGGTAGTTCGGTTTTTCATCTGAGTCCTCCTTGGGTACTCTTTTATTTATAACATAAAAATAACAATCAACACATTAATAAGATGTGCAATTATTGTGCCATAACATTTCGAATTTGGATTATTTTCAATCGTATTTATTTTCCAAGATTATATATTCCTTTCTTGATATAGGTAATCCACTCTGATATACCGGCTTGGGATAAAGAGGAGGTTTCAATGATCTGGATATGCTCATTAACTGACTGGGCATATTGTTTACATGATTCCAGATCGAATCGTAAATAAGGAAGCGGATCAGTTTTTGTAATTACAAGCACATTGGCCAGAGTAAAAGCCAGTGGATACCTAACTGGTTTATCTTCCCCTTCTGTAACACTCATCAATACGATCTTCTCGTTTTCTCCAAGGTCCATACTGGCAGAACAGACTAAATTGCCAACTTTCTCAATGATCAAAAGTTGGATATTTTCTAAGGGAATTATTTCTAAACTTTCTGGAATTTGATTGGCATTCAAATGGCAGGGTTGGAGGGTATTGATCTGAATAACCGTTACTCCAGTTTCTGATAATCTGTTTGCGATTTCATCTGCGCTAATTCATTAGAATAAAAACATATTTCTAGTGGATGATCACATGGTTCACCGATGTCCTTTTTCGCGCTGTGGCAGTAACAATTCGAAAGCGCGATTAGATCTACGCTTTTTATCATTTCTGAGATCACATCCAATGGAAGAACTTGACGGGGATCGGGAATCTCAGCGTCCATTTTGATAACAGTTGACCCGGAATTCTTCTGAATAACCGGTTCAACGGGCAGGATGCGGTAATAGGGAGTTTTTGCGGGGATCGTTTCAGCTGCTCTCTCTATCAAGTCATTCATCACTTCGGCTGCAACTTGACGGAATGGTGAATCATCCGGCTC
>JGI24724J26744_10000347_pt1 | contig 34821 bp, 32 predicted proteins | sample Cruoilmetagenom7_FD_26744 | JGI IMG/M metagenome (IMG submission 26744) | reverse complement strand
AAATTGAATGCGGATGGCAAACAAGTAATAATGTTAACAGGAGATAGTAAACATACTGCAGAAGTTGTTGCCGAGCGGGTTGGTATCAGTGAAGTAATTGCAGAAGTTCTCCCAGGAGAAAAAGCAGAAGAGATAATTAAGCTACAGGAATCCGGTATGATGGTTGCGATGGTTGGCGATGGGATTAATGATGCCCCCGCGTTAGCACAGGCTGATTTAGGGATTGCTTTGGGGACTGGTACAGATGTGGCTGTTGCCTCAGCACCTGTCACGTTAATGGGAGGGGATCTGAACAGTATAAGGAAAGTCTTTATATTATCGGAAATGACTTTGCGTACGATCAAACAAAATCTTTTCTGGGCCTTTATTTATAACGTGATTCTAATCCCGGTTGCAGCCGCTGGCCTATTAAATCCCATGATTGCTGCTGGGGCGATGGGATTCAGTAGTGTTTTCGTCGTGACTAACAGCCTTAGATTGGCTAAAAAGAAAATGAAAATCTTGTGAAATTACATCAATTTGCTTGTTTAACACGCATGGTAAAATTGCCATATTCCATTTAAATATACAAGGATGAATATGACAACAAAGAAAAATTTACAAAACGATGCAATTAATTCAATACGTTTCTTATCCGCCGATGGGGTGCAAGCTGCTAATTCTGGTCACCCGGGCCTTCCAATGGGATCCGCAGCAATTGCGTACACGCTTTGGAAGCGTCATTTAAAGATCAATCCATCGAACCCTAATTGGTTAGACAGGGATCGTTTTGTGTTGTCAGGTGGTCATGGATCAATGCTGTTATATTCCCTTTTGTATCTTTCTGGATATGATTTATCATTAAGTGAATTGAAAAATTTTCGCCAGTGGGGGAGCAAAACTCCTGGCCATCCCGAATTTGGACTCACACCAGGAGTAGAAACTACAACGGGACCACTGGGGCAGGGTTTTGCCAATGGAGTTGGAATGGCGATGGCAGAGGCCCATCTGGCGGCAAAATTCAATAAACCTGGGTTTGAAGTTATTAATCACTTTGTATATGCAATTGTCACGGATGGTGATCTTATGGAAGGTGTGGCGTCAGAAGCCGCATCTTTAGCCGGTCACCTCAAACTTGGCAAATTGATCTATCTATATGACGATAACAGTATTTCAATTGAAGGGTCTACTGACATTACGTTTACAGAAGATCAGGCAGCCCGATTTAAGGCATACGGTTGGCATGTCGAGCACGTTGTGGACGGGAATAATGTGGATGAGATTGATTTGGCGATCAAAAGCGCAAAAGCAGATCCGCGACCTTCATTAATCATTTGTAAAACCCAGATTGGTTTTGGATTGCCCACTAAACAAGGGACTGCGGCGGCGCATGGAGCTCCTCCCGGTGTGGAAGAATTACGAAAAGCAAAGCAAAACTTGGGTTGGCCGACAGACGTTGATTTTTATGTACCAGATGAAGTCCTATCCCATTTCCGCGAGATCAAAGTGGATGGAGGAAAAGCTGAGTCAAGATGGCAGACTATATTTGAAGCATATCGACAAGATAATTTAGAGCTTGCAGGTGAGTTGACACGAAGATTTTCCGGGGAACTTCCAGAGCACTGGAAAGATAATTTATTAGATTTTGAAACAGACGAAAAAGGCATGGCAACCAGAAAGTCCTCTGGTACTGTGTTGAATATTATTGCAGATTCTATCCCTGAGCTTGTTGGAGGTTCAGCGGATTTAGCGCCATCCAATAATACGTGGTTAAAATCAAGCACAGCTTTTCAATCTGACAATCCCTCTGGAAGAAATATCCATTTTGGTGTACGCGAAAATGGAATGGGATCGATTGTTAATGGGATGGCATACCATGGCGGGATATTGCCATATGGCGCAACATTTTTAGTGTTTACAGATTACATGCGGCCAGCAGTGCGCATCTCTGCTCTCTCACATCTACACACGATATGGGTTTACACACACGACAGCATTGGCTTGGGAGAAGATGGGCCCACCCACCAACCTGTTGAGCATCTTGTATCATTGCGGGTAATACCAAATTTATCTGTAATTCGACCTGGTGATGCGAATGAAGTACGCGAGGCTTGGATCTCGGCTGTTGAAAGGCGTTCTGGGCCAACAGTTCTTGTTTTCAGTCGTCAGAATCTTCCGACGATTGATCGCTCAAAATTTGCTTCAGCGAAAGGACTACATAATGGAGCATATATAATTGCGGATATCGGGGAAAAGAAACCTGACATTATCTTAATGGCAAGCGGATCGGAAGTGCAGTTAATCATAGATGCTGGCCAGAAACTGGCAGATAATGGATATGGTGTGCGGTTGGTATCCTTCCCAAGCTGGGATTTATTTAAAAAGCAGCCACAGACATATATTGACTCGGTTTTAGATCCAACAATTACGGCAAGATTATCAGTCGAAGCAGGGATTGGTTTGGGATGGGAAAAATGGGTGGGCGAGAAAGGNGGAATTTTATCCATTGAGACCTTTGGAGCATCTGCTCCAGGTAACAAGCTTTTTGAAGAATATGGTTTNACAGTAGATAATGTATATCAAACTGCAAAGAAGTTGTTGGAAAAAGGGGGCAAGTAATGCGCGTAGCTATAGGTTGTGATCATGGGGGTTTTATTATCAAAGAAGCGGTAATAAAAGCAGTGAGAGATCTGGGGCATGATCCGATTGATTTGGGAACAACAAATACTGAAAGAGTTGATTTCCCTGATTATGCAGAAAAAGTAGGTAAAGCAATAATTAATGGGCAGGCGGATCGTGGAATTGCGATTTGTGGTTCTGGTGTTGGTGTTTGTATTGCAGTGAATAAAATGAAGGGAATATATGGTGGACTGATCAGCAATGTATATTCTGCCCATCAAGGTGTTGAGCATGATGCGATGAATGTGATGTGTTTAGCCGGGATGATGATTGGGCCAGCTTTAGCCCAAGAACTCGTTACCAGTTTTCTNAACGCTAAACCGTGGGATGTGGATCCATATAAAAATAGAATAGAGAAAATCAAACGAATTGAAGAAGAGTTCTTTAAATGAATAAAAGTAAAAAACTACATCAACTAGGGCAATCAATTTGGTTTGACAATATTGGCCGAAATCTAATTAAAAATGGGTGGTTGAAGGATCAAATTGAGAAAGAGGTGATTTTTGGTCTAACATCTAATCCGTCAATATTCAAAAAGGCAATAACCAATGGTACTGGTTATTCCATGGATATTCAATCAATGAGCTGGGCAGGATTAAATACCAAGTCGATATACGAACGTTTAGTTATCGAAGACATTCGAGATGTTTCAGATCTCTTATTCCCTACATATGAAGCAACGAGGGAAGTTGATGGTTATGTAAGTTTAGAAGTGGATCCAGAAAATGCTAATAACTCTGATCTTACAATTGAAGAAGCAAAAAGATTGTGGAAACTGATAAATAGAAAAAACCTGATGATAAAAGTTCCCGCAACGCCTGCGGGGATTCCTGCCATTAAAGAATTGATTGCATCCGGTATCAATGTAAATGTCACGCTAATTTTTTCTGTTAATAGATATCTGGAAGTTATAGATGCGTATTTATCCGGATTAGAAGAAAGAATAAAAAATAACTTACCAATAAACCAAATTCATTCAGTTGCTTCATTATTTGTATCACGTTTAGATGTGAAAATTGAATCGAAAGTTGCTGATATTATTCAATCTGGAAAAGTTACTGGAAATGAAGTTCAACCATATCTTGGGAAACTAGCTATCCTGAATGCCCTTTATGTATATGAAGAATTTAATGATTCAAGAAACTCCGAGCGTTTTAAGAAAATCTCTGAGAAAGGTGGAAATATTCAGCGGCCTCTTTGGGCCTCAACCGGGACAAAAAATGCAAACTATTCAGATGTGCTATATGTTGAAGGATTACTTCTGCCTGATACAGTCAATACTGTTCCGCCTCATACCCTGAATGCATTTTTAGATCACGGAAAATGTGATGTGGGTAATTACTCAGCAGGAAAAAGCGAATTTAGAAAATTAGAGAACAAACTGAAGGATATTGGTGTTAACTTTAAAGAAGTATGGATTGAACTGGAAGAAGAAGGTGTTGCCGCATTCATTTCTGCACAGGAAGATCTCCTTGAAGCAATAGATAACCAACGTGATTTTTTCCAGAGATCATTAGGTGGTTTAAATGCTCAAATAGAAAAACGTATGGAAGCTCTTGAATCTGGGGGTTTTCCAGCGAGATTCTTCGCTTCTGATGCGGCACTTTGGACAGAAGAAACATCTGAGGTAGATGAGGTGTTACACAGGTTGGGATGGATTGATGCACCTATATTTGGTAAAGCGATTATTGATGAAGCAGACGATCTTTTGAAGGGACTTATTAAAGAAGGATTTACTCATGCGCTGGTGCTTGGAATGGGTGGGTCTTCTTTAGCCCCGGAAGTTTTTAGTAAAGTATTCAAGGAGGGAGGGGGATCGAGAGAAAAAGGCTTAGNTCTCTCGATTTTGGATTCTACAGATCCANTCCAAATTAATGAAAAAATACGTGAAATACCAATTGGGAAAACACTTTTTATTATCAGCAGCAAATCTGGGACAACTGCTGAGGTTAAGGCGCTTTTCACCTATTTTTGGAAATTAGTGGAAGAAGTGAATGAAAAATCACCAGGAGAGCATTTTGTTGTAATTACAGATCCTGGAACCCCGCTTGAGAATTTAGGGTTGGAGAAGGGTTTTCGCAAAGTTTTCAATGCTAATCCGAATGTTGGAGGCCGATATTCCGCACTGACTGCTTTTGGAATTGTCCCATTAGTATTAGCTGGAATAGATGGGCATCAGTTCCTCAATGCAGCTAATCGAATGCGGATTAAATGCAGCCGCTCCTCACCTATAGAGAAAAACCTGGGGTTTGCTTTAGGATCAGTTATTACTGAAGCATATTTTAATGATCGTGATAAAGTGACAATCCTCGCTGACCCTATCTATAACGCTTTTGGCTCCTGGCTGGAACAGCTTATCGCAGAAAGCAGCGGAAAATCAGGTAAAGGAATGCTTCCGATTGATCGTGAACCAATTATTCCCGCGGTAGATTACTCAAACGATCGAGTATTTTATTACTTACGCAGTAGTGGAAAACTGGATGGGCTGGTTGACTCTTTGGTTGATTTAAATCATCCCGTTATTGTTTCATATTTAGACGATAAGTTTGACATTGCTGCTGAAATTTATAAATGGGAAATCGCAATTGCAGCAGCTTGTAGTTTTATTCAGGTAAATCCTTTTAACCAACCAAACGTGCAAGAAAGTAAATTGATTACGCATGGAATGATAAACGCGTACAAGCAAAATCCGATTCTAGAGGAAGGAAATATTCTGTTCTCAAATAGTGAGTATTCTATTTTTGGAAACGTAGAAAAAGTACAAACAATAAAGGAAATAATTGAAAAATTCTTCACAATCAATGCAGGTGATTATATAAGCATTAACGCTTTTTTACCTAGAATTGAAGCGTATGAGAATATTCTTCAACAATTAAGAAAACACCTTCTAAGCAAATTTTCTGTCCCCGTAACATTGGGGTTTGGTCCAAGGTTTTTGCATTCAACAGGGCAGCTTCATAAAGGCGGGAAGAATAATGGATTGTTCTTGATCATTTCGCAAGACACACCAATCGATTTTGAGATTCCGGGTGAAGAAATGAATTTTTCTGTATTGGAAAAAGCGCAAGCATTGGGAGATATGCAGGCGCTTGAAAAGAATAACCGCCGCGTGCTGCGAATTCATTTGAAACAAAAGACGTTGCTTGAAAGAGATTTAATCGGATTATTTAAATAATAAACAGAATAATTACCTGGAATTATTTATTGCCAAGTCCAGCGCTCCAAGAATCCCCGAGTTGTCTTTTAATTGGGGCGGCGTAATTAATTCGTGAATATGATCTTCAAGATATTTGCTTTTGATGTAATTGTTTAATAAATTCCGGGTTTTTCGGTGAATTTTTTCAAACAATTGGGTTTGGTGCATCACTCCGCCACCCAGAATAATTTTCTGCGGAGAAATGGTGCATATCAAGTTCATTAAAGCCAAACTGATATAGTCAGCTTCGAGCTCCCACGCCATATGATGTTTGGGAAGCAGGTTAGGGGAAATATGCCATCTCTCTTCAAGGGCTGGGCCACTTGCTAATCCTTCAAAGCAATCTTGGTGATAGGGGCAAATTCCAATGAAGGGGTCAATACGCTTGTCATGCGGAATTTTTATGTGCCCAAATTCTGGATGTACTAACCCGTGTACTAATTTCCCGTTTACAATGAATCCCGCGCCTATTCCTGTTCCAATTGTTATATAGACAAAGCAATCTATGTCTTGGTCTAACAAGCTTTGAAATTCTCCTAAAGCCGAGGCGTTAACATCGGTATCTATTACTACTGGTGTTTGCAAACCATTCTCTATATTCCCTTTAAGGTTGGTAAATCGCCATTCCAATTTGGGTGTAGAAGTAATATATCCAAATGTTTTAGATTCTGGATCTAGATCTAATGGACCAAAACTGCCAATTCCTATGGATTTTAATTTCACATTAAACGTATTGGTTTGTTCCCGGAAAAAATTACTGATATCCATAATGGTCTGCTTGGGCGATAAAGTTGGAAATATTTTTCTTGAGTAAATCTTTGATCTGTCTTTGGCGATTAATACAAAGGTTTTAGTCCCGCCAAGCTCGATTGCACCAAATGCGTTTTCTGTCATAATACTATTTTCCATTACAGATATAATTAGGATGTGAGGTTTCCGTATCTTATAATCTTATTTTATGTTTATATATTAGTAAAGGCAAAGGACAAATTATATGGATATCTTTGAAAAATGTTACCAATATACTCAAGCTAAGGACCTGATCAAAGAGGGGTTCTATCCTTATTTTCTTCCCCTTGATGAAAGTGAAGGGACTGAGGTGAAGTTTGAAGGCCAGCGGCTTATAATGTGCGGGTCGAATAACTATCTGGGTTTAACCACACATCCGAAAGTCAAAAAGGCGGCTAAAGATGCGATTGAAAGATATGGGACATCTTGTACGGGATCTCGATTTCTTAATGGTTCGTTAGCGCTGCATGAAAGACTAGAAAAAGAACTGGCGGAATTTGTCTCAAAGGAAAACTCGCTTATATTTTCTACTGGAATGCAGGTTAATCTTGGAACCATAAGCGCCCTAACTGGAAGGAGCGATGTATTAATTCTGGATAAGGATGATCACGCCAGTATCGTTGATGGTGCCCGATTAGGCTATGGCAAGATTGAGCGTTTCAGGCATAATGATATTGAACATTTAGAAAAAGTGCTTCAATCAATTCCCGAAAATCTTGGGAAGTTAATTGTTGTCGATGGTGTTTTCAGTATGGGTGGTGATCTGGCTGACTTACCGGCAATTTTACCTTTGGCTAAGAAGTATTCTGCTCGTATCATGGTCGATGATGCTCATGGAATGGGTGTTACTGGAAAAGGGCACGGTACTGCAGCTCAATTTGGCGTGGAAGATGAAGTAGACTTGATAATGTCCACATTTAGCAAATCTTTCGCATCATTGGGTGGATTCATTGCGGGCGACGAGGACATTATCGATTATATAAAACATAAAGCCCGTTCACTGATTTTCAGTGCTAGTATTCCTGCAGCAAATACTGCGGCTGCTCTTGCGGCATTGGATATTATTCGCAAAGAACCAGAACTTGCAGATCGCGTTAATGCTATAGCGGAAAAAATGCGAGAGGAATTAAAACGCATGGGTTTTAATGTGGGCGAGTCAGTTACACCAATCGTCCCTGTGATAATTGGGGATGATATGAGGACGTTCCAGACATGGAAGGGTTTATTTGAGAAGGGCGTGTTTGTTAATCCGGTTATTTCTCCAGCTGTTCCACAAGGAATGCAGTTATTGAGAACCAGTTATATGGCTACCCATACCAATGAACAAATTGACAGGGTATTAGAGATTTTTCATAGTGTGGGGAAAACCCTTGGCGTTATTTAATATAGTGAGAAGGAGCTGGCTGCCAGCTCCTTTTTCATATTGATTTGTTTAGAAGAGCCCCCAATTAAATGAGGTATCATCCTCCATCATGCTTTGATTCCAAACCTCTCTTCCGTATCTTATTTCTGTCGGAAGTCCAATTACCGCTTCTGCTTTCTTTCGTGCTGATTCCATTAGCATAGGTGCATAGGGACAATACGGAGTGGTTAGGATCATGTCAATTCCGGCTTTTTCGTCGGTTATCGTGACATTTCGAATTAAACCTAGTTGAATAATATCCATGCCGATTTCTGGATCTCGAACCTTACGGAACGCGTTTCTGATTTCCTCAACCTTGTCTGCATGGGTCTCTTCAACATCCCAATGCGGGTGATTTATTATGTTTTCTTCTTCCATAGTTAATTGGTTTTTGATATTTTAAAGGAGCAGTGATTATCCCCATGCTTTGTTTGAACGATATCTTTTTCAGAAATTAAAAGCATATTTGCAATCAGAGTTTGGTCAAAAAGGCAGATTTCTGGATGGTCTTTTCCAATTTGGTAAAATGGACAAGCGACTTCTTGGATCTCATATTCATTATTCGACTTTACCCAATGAATGTCGTATCCCTCATTATCCATTACTGATTTTAATAAGTCTAATCTTCCCTCAAAATCGAGTTTGGCTATTTTCGGTTCATATTCTTTTGTGAGGCCATCTGCCATATCCTTGAAAATCTTTTTGAAATCTTTATCAGAAAGCGTTTTTTTCATTTGTTCTAATAAATGATTGGTTAGACGAAAGTACCTTTTAGGAAAATTTTCCTGTCCGCTTTCGGTAAGAAAATATACCAATCTTGGTCTGCCAACCCCATGGCGTTCTTCTTCTGCATTAACAAAACCATCAGCTTGAAGGCTGGTTAAATGATGCCGAACCGAGATAGCGTTAATCCCAACAGATTTCGCAATTTCCACGATTGTAGACCGTGGGTTTGTAACAAGAGTATGGAGAACTTTTTCCCTGGTGCTTTTCACGTATATTTATTATTTATAATATTATTCACAAGTATAACACATAGAATTAACTTACCAATAATAATGATATTTATAATAAATATTGACCAAATAACGCTAATGTGGTATACTGCTTTTGCTCAATTTTAAGTATTAATTTTGACCATTAATTTAATTTATTGGAGATTATTTCCCATATGGCAAGTCTGAAAATTGAAAATCTTTCAGTTAACGCGGAAGATCAGCCAATTTTAAAAGGGTTAAATTTAGAAATACCACAGGGCGAAGTCCATGCGATTATGGGACCTAACGGGACTGGTAAATCTACTCTAGCATACACATTGATGGGGCACCCCCGTTACATTATTACAAGTGGGAGTGTTACTCTAAATGGCACCGATCTCCTTGCTTTGCCCCCAGAAGAACGATCAAAACAGGGTGTATTTTTGGCATTTCAATATCCAGTAGCAGTACCGGGTGTGACCGTAGCCAATTTTCTAAGAACCGCAATAAATGCGCATAGAAAAAGTAAAGAACCTGGTGATAAAGGGATTTCTATCCTTGAATTTCGCAATTTGTTAATTGGAAAGATGAAATTATTGCAAATGGATCCCTCAATGGCAGGAAGATATTTAAATGAAGGTTTTTCTGGTGGTGAGAAGAAACGAGTAGAGATTTTGCAGATGGCGATGCTTGAACCTAGAATCGCGATCCTTGATGAAACCGACTCTGGTTTGGATATCGATGCTTTACGGATTGTTTCTGAAGGGATAAATACATTAAAAAACGATAGTTTAGGAATTTTAATTATTACTCATTACCGGAGAATTTTAGATTATCTGAAGCCCGATGTTGTGCATGTCATGGTAGATGGCCGGATAATAATGACTGGGGGGCCTGGACTGGCAAATAGAATTGAAAAAGAAGGGTATGAATGGCTTAAGGGTTCGGAATCCAAAGCGGCCTGAATCTCATTTTGAAAGTGAAAAGGAATATTAATGGGTAAGGAATCTACACCCAATATTTTCAAGGGGATTACTCAAGCTGATTATGGAGTTAAAGATCCAGAAGATTATGTGTTTAAATCCCAAAAGGGATTAAGCCAAGCGGTTGTTGAGAAAATCTCATCCTGGAAAAATGAGCCGGATTGGATGCTTAAGTTTCGAAAAAAAGCCCTTAAGCATTTTTTCACACGCCCATACCCAAAATGGGGACCGGATCTTTCGGGATTAGATTTATCAGATTTATATTATTATGTTCGNCCTACCGAAAAAACAGAACAAAGTTGGGACGATATACCCGAANATATTAAAAATACATTTGACCGATTGGGTATTCCAGAGGCAGAGCAGAAATTTCTGGCAGGCGTAGGGGCGCAATATGAATCTGAAATGATCTACCATAGTATTCAGGAACAGCTTGCAGAGCAGGGGGTTATATTCCTGAGTATCGAAGAAGGCTTGAGGCAATACCCGGATTTATTTAAACAATACTTCAATACTGCAGTCCCATATTCAGATAATAAATTTGCTGCACTGAACAGCGCTGTTTGGTCTGGAGGATCGTTTGTGTATGTTCCCCGAGGTGTTAAGGTGGAGCTTCCTCTTCANGCATATTTTCGTCTTAACATGGCAAATATTGGGCAATTTGAACGGAGCATAATAATTGCTGATGAAGGTTCACAGGTACATTATGTAGAAGGATGTACAGCGCCGCAGTATTCAANGGATTCATTTCATAGNGGTGTGATTGAGATTTTCGTCAAGAAAAANGCTCGTGTAAGATACACAACTATTCAGAATTGGTCAAATAATGTTTACAACCTGGTAACACAGCGCGCCATGGTTTATGAAGGCGGCACGATGGAGTGGGTTGACTCAAATCTCGGTTCCAAAATCACAATGAAATATCCAGCATGTTATTTAATGGAGCCCGGTGCGCATGGTGAGATGTTGTCAATGGCATTCGCGGGAGCCGGTCAAATTCAAGATACGGGTGGTAAAATGCTTCACCTTGCTCCAAANACCAGCAGTAAAATGACATCGAAATCAATTAGCAAGGATGGTGGCCGGTCTTCTTTTCGAGGGTTAGNATATGTAAAAGAGCATGCACAGCAATCGAGAGCAAATATTGTATGCGATGCTCTAATATTGGACCCACAATCGAGATCTGATACGTATCCATTAATCCAAAGTTCTGCCAAAGATGTTTCTATTGGGCATGAAGCTTACGTTTCCAAAGTGAGCGAGGAGCAACTGTTTTATTTAAAAAGCCGAGGATTATCAGATGATGAAGCAACGACAATGGTNGTGTCGGGTTTTATCGAACCACTAGTAAAAGAATTACCGATGGAATATGCCGTGGAGATGAATCGGTTAATCCAATTACAAATGGAAGGATCGGTGGGGTAAGGAATTGGAAAAGAAATTAGTAAAGATTCCATCTTCTTTGGGTGAGTTTATTAAAGGATTAAAAGATCTTGATTCATCTATTCTTGGGAATAAAAAAATTGAATTATTGATAAAAAAGGCAAATGAGGAAATTCGCATTGCAGACGTTAAGGGTTTTGACGATATTTTCGGAAAAAGACATACAGAATTCTTGTCAGGCATTAGAAATTTATCTCTTCCTGATATACCGATAGTAAAAACTTGGACTGATGTTAAGGAACCTGATGCAGAAATTGCCGGGAGAAGGGTGATTGGGAAAATCAGGATTTGTGATAACGAGATAAGCAATTGGGTTGATCCAGAAATGCAGGAGAAAGGGGTTATCTTCAGCGATTTGCTTTCTGCAATTAAAAAGCATTCAAAAAAAATAAACCTGGTATTCAAAAATAACAGCATAAAAAGAAAATCTTTTCTTTCAAATTTGATTATCGGCCAGGGTAAACTCGGATCGTTTTTATACATTCCAGATGGAATCCATCCTGAAGGGATATTTCTAATTGAGATTGAAGTATCAGATGCTTATTCATTAATTCCGATGCACTTGATTACTACAATAGGAAAATCGGCTTATTGCAATCTGGTAATTAATATTAAATCTAAAAATAAAAATAATGATCGGTCGATTTTAGTCATTCAGAATGATTTGATTCTTGCTGAAAACGCCCATTTATCAATTTTTCAAAAACAAAAAGTTGGGCGCGAGGTGGCATTATTTATTTTTGATCATATTACAGAAAATAAAGATGCAACCGTAAGCAGCTTTATCCTTGATCTTGGCAGTTCGATTACTGATAGATTTCTCGCAGCTGAATTGATGGGCGAAGGTGGGTCAGCAAATATTACGGGAGTATATAACCCTAAAAACGGGCAACGCTTTTATTACGATACACAGCAAAACCATAACGCATCATATACAAAAAGCGACCTTCTTTTTAAAGGTGTTTTAGGAAAAAATGCGTATTCTTCGTGGAAGGGGAATATTCTAATTTCACAAAATACAAAGGGTACAAACGGATATCAAAAAAATGATAATTTATTAATTGATCCATTAGTAAAGGCCGAATCCATCCCTGGATTAGAAATTATGACAGATGATGTGCGCTGTTCTCATGGTGTTACCATGAGTGATATTGATAAAAATCAAATGTTTTATTTACAAAGTCGAGGTATAAACAAAGAAGATGCGGGAAAATTGATCGTAGATGGATTTCTGTCATCTGGGGTTAAAAGGATGGCGGATAAAGGCTTTGAGGAATTTATTCTGACTTCATTCGAAGATTAACTAATTAGTATAAGATTATGAGTATACGAGAATTAAAAAAATATATTAGGCTTAGGAGATTATTTAATGGCAACAATACCTTTCATGCGTCCTCCCGAATTGAAAGAAACATATCAGGTTGGAGATATCGTTGAGGCGTTTTGTGATCATGATGAAGGGGATCAGCGGATAAAAGGTTGGCTGAGAGGAACAGTGGTCCAGATTGATGCAAAATTGGTCGCTGTCCAATTCAGGTCTGATGTGTATTTGACAGGTGGATGGATGATCCCAGATCATATTCTTTGGTATCCCGAATCATCATCCCAAATTCGGAAGAAACAATAGAAGGCATTCAATAAATCATGAATGTGGTAAAGATTAAAAAAGACTTCCCGATTTTGGAAAGGACAATCCATGATGGAAAGTGCTTGGTTTATTTGGATTCTGCAGCCACATCTCAAAAACCACGTTCAATTATCCAGGCAATGGATAATTATTACAACAAATATAACGCAAATGTACATCGTGGGATTCATTTGCTCGCTGAAGAAGCAACACAGATGTATGAACTTGCGAGGAAAAAGATAGCAGCTTTTGTTGGGGTAAAAGATTCCAGTCAAATCATTTTCACGAGGAACACAACTGAATCTATTAATCTAATTGCTCGTACCTGGGGTTGGAAATATCTCAATGAAGGTGATGTGATTCTGACCACTGAGATGGAGCATCACTCAAATATTGTGCCCTGGTTTACTCTGGCAAAAGAGAGAAAGCTAATTGTTAAATTCATAAAAATTACTAATGAAGGGAAACTTAATCAAAAGCATTATCAGAACCTATTAGAATTAAAACCAAAGATTGTGGCATTTACACATATATCCAATGTGCTTGGTACTATCAATCCTGCTAAGAAGATGATTGAATTAGCTCATCAAGCAGGTGCCATAACTGTTGTTGATGGCGCACAATCAGTTCCTCACTTATCGGTTCGTATTGATGATTTAGGTGCTGATTTTTACGCTTTTTCAGCACACAAGATGTGCGGACCAACAGGTATAGGGATATTATTTGGGAAAAAAGAACTTCTGGAAAAAATGCCGTCATTTTTAGGCGGCGGAGATATGATCAAGAAGGTCACATTTGATGGGTTTTCAACAAATTCAATTCCATATAAATTTGAAGCCGGTACTCCTGCCATTGCACAGGCAATAGGGTTTGGTGCAGCAGTTGATTATTTATCTTCTATTGGAATGGAAAGAATATTTGCCCATGAGAAAACATTAATCAAATATGCTATGGAATCATTACCAGATATTCCTGGCATAAAAATTATTGGGCCATCGGCGGAAGATCGTGGAGGGGTAATTTCATTTACTATCGATCAAATCCACCCTCATGATGTGGCACAAATTTTGGATGAATCAGGAATTGCAGTTCGAGCTGGCCATCACTGCGCTATGCCTTTACATGAGAAACTTCATTTGATCGCTTCAACTAGAGCAAGTTTTTACTTATATAACACTAAAGATGATATAGATGAGTTGAAAATGGGCCTTCTGCGAGTCCACAAGGTGTTTAACTAGGAAAAACAATAATGGATGACCTTTATCGGGAAATAATCATTGATCATTATAAAAATCCACGCCATAAAGGAAGGGTAGATAAAAGCGATTTTAGTTTTGAGGATGAAAACCCATTATGCGGCGATCATATTCAAATAGAACTTAGGGTTGATGAATCCCAGAATGTGGTGGAAGCCAAGTTTGATGGTCATGGTTGCGCGATTTCAATATCTGCAGCAGATCTTCTGCTAGATTCTATTGTCGGAAAATCTATCGAGGATTTAAAGAAATTAAAAAAACAGGATATTCTTGATTTGCTCGGGATTGAATTAAGCCCCGTCCGTTTGAAATGCGCCCTTCTATCATTAAAAGTATTAAAAGCGGCAGTATACGAACTTCAAGAAGCAGATGATAATCTAGCCTAATAAAAAAATTCCTCATGAAACATAGAGGAATTTATATTTACAAGTAGGCAATATCAGGTAAATGATCCAATAATTCGCAATATATCAAATCCTTCCGCGTACTTTTTCTCGGCAATTGCCCCATTTCTAATCATGATTGCACGAGTAAGTTCAGGGGCAAAATAGTAAATATCTTTATATGTCTTATAAGCGGCCAATGCTTTAATTTTCTTTTCAACATCCGATTCATTGACTTCAATTAAGAAAGTTGGGAAGAAACCATAACTGCTTCTTATTACATCATAGCCAAATAAAGAAGTCCCCCTAAACACACGCAGTGATTCTTGTGTGACAGTCCCATGGTCCTGGTGTAGATCGGAATTTGAATGTACAAAAACCATATCCGGTTTGTATTTGTTGTTCATGGAAAATAGATATTCTAGAATTTCTTGCCTGGAATGTTTAAATCGTCTGGTCTCAAAGCTTTCTAAAAACCTGTGCTCCTCATCAACTCCAAGAATGCGCATACTTTCATTATGCTCTTTTACAACATTAATTAGAGATGGGTTTTTTTGATTATCAGAAAGCGTGATACAAAAAACTTCAGCAACATTCTGGATATTTGCGATAAGGGCACCACATCCAATTTCAATATCATCTGGATGAGCACCAATAAAGAAAATTATTTTTCCCTTAAATAACATCATTCCACCTTAATCTATTTTGTAGCAATAAACCCGCCAACGACCTTGGTCATAACAATTTTTCCGTCGCGCTGAATCCATTTGTTAGCGACTTCCTCAATCGATTTCATGATTTTTGTGAAACCGTCTTTTTCAGTGAAAAAAGCTCCCCACAATTTTCTATCTTCTGAAAGGGACGCGCGAGTGTATTCCAGGAATGGGGCAGCACTTGGGAATGTGAGAGGATTTTCAAAAATCTTTACCTCGACATCTGAAAATGTGTTTTCAATTGCCTTAAGGATATCACTCGCATAACGTGAGCTGCCCGGCATTTTTGGAATGGGCTTGTTCGTTGCTTCTTTAATGATATCGTAAAAAACCTGTTTATTTTCAGGCATGGGGCCTGTTGTAAATAACTTCCCCCCGTGTTTAAGAACCCGATGCATTTCACGGATTGTAAAGGGGATATCTTCTGAATAGTAGATAGCAAAACAACAGGATAGCAAATCAAATTTATTTTCAGCGAAACCAAATTGTTCATTGAAATTCAGATGTTTATACTCGATTTTGTAATTATTGTCTGCGCGTAGTTGTTTTGCTTTATCTAATAATTCTTCGGAAACATCTCCACCAGTAATTTCACATTTACCACCCAGAGTTGTATAAAAAGAAGAACATTGTTTACCAGAACCGCAAGCTACATCTAATATCCGCATTCCCTCATTAAGTTCAAGCGTTTCCAGCATCCATTCATCAATATTACGATTGCCAAATTTGTCATGGATATTGATTCGAGAAATTAGGTCGGATGTTGTTTCTTTGTAATTAATTTTCATATTTCCTCTTTTAAAGTTATTGTATAAGTATAAATTGACAAACATGATTGTCAAGATGCATTCCCGGGGGTTAACAGATTCTGGGCAGCATTTCTCCAGTAAGCACATCAACAATTCTTGTGCCGCCAATAATTGTAGTCATCAGGACAAAAGGATTATTCGTGGATTTTTCAACCTGCCCGATTTTAATCGCCTCTTTTCCAAGAGGATGCTGCCGCAGGGCATTTAACAATGCCCTTTCTTCTTGTTGTGGAACGATGAGAATCACTTTTCCTTCATTGGCAACGTAAAGTGGATCAAAACCAAGAATATCACACGCCCCTTGTACTTGTTTGTGGATCGGAAGTTGAGATTCATCTAACACGATTGTCACATTGCTTTGCAAGGCAATCTCGTTTAATGTTGTTGCTACTCCACCGCGCGTAGGATCACGGAGGACATGAATATTCGGGGCGGCTTCAATTGCTGTTTGTACCAAGTGATTTAGTGGAGCAACATCTGAAGTAATAGTTGTTGAAAAACCCAGTTCGTTTCGAGCAGCAAGGACAGCGATTCCATGGTCACCAATCGTTCCTGAGATTATCACTGAATCACCAGGGCGGGCAGAAGCACCATTTATTCTAATTCCCTCGGGAACAAAACCAACGCCGGCAGTTGATATAAATATGCGGTCGGCTTTTCCCTTCTGAACAACTTTAGTGTCGCCTGCTACGATAACAACTTGTGCTTCCTCTGTGCATGTTTTCATGGATTCTGCAATCTTTTCTAATTGCTTGATGGGGAATCCTTCTTCAATAATAAAGGAAGCAGTTAGAAATTTAGGGATACCTCCTGACATGCTGATGTCATTTACGGTACCAGCAACAGCCAACCGACCAATATCTCCACCCGGGAAAAAGATCGGGCTTACAACATGTGCGTCAGTCGAGGTGACGATTCTGAAATTGTTTAATGACTCTTCAGGAGTAATATCTGCAAAATCATTTCCTTGATCAAGAATTGGATTTGAAAAATATTTTAAGAAGACAGAATCTATCAAAGATTTTGTTAAACTACCCCCACTCCCATGACCAATTGAGACTTCCTTATTCTTTGAAAGTGGAATTGGGCAGGTAAAATACTCAAAATTTTTATTTTGATCATTCATTTAACTGTTTCCCATAACGGTAATAAGCTGCGCAGGCTCCTTCGGAAGAAACCATTGTTGCTCCGAGAGGATTCTGTGGTGTGCAAATATTTCGAAATGCTGGACATTCAAAAGGTTTTTTTTGTCCCTGTAATACCAAGCCAGAAATACAAATTTCCGATTCTTTTGTTTGGATATGATCAACATTGAACCGAATTTCCGCATCGAAGGCCTGAAATTCTGACCGTAGTTTCCAACCACTCATCGGGATTATGCCAATTCCTCTCCACTGGCGATCACATTCGGAAAATGCTTTTGAGATGATCGCTTGTGCCTGGATATTCCCTTCATACTTAACTGCACGGGGATAGGCATTTTTTACCTGGAACTGGCCATTTTCTAACATACGAATGGTTTGGAGAATTCCCAGCAGAAGATCCAAGGGTTCAAACCCGGTTACTGTGATAGGTACTTTGTACTTTTCTGAGATTGTTTCATATTCTTTAAAACCCATAACTGCGCAGACATGCCCTGCTGCTAAAAATCCTTGAACCTTATTCATAGGGGAACTTAGGATTGCATGCATGGCTGGGGGGACCCGTACGTGGGATACAAGCATAGAATAATTATCAAGACCCTGTTCGCTTGCCTTGATAACGCTGATAGCGTTGGCTGGTGCGGTTGTCTCAAATCCTATTCCAAAAAAAACAACCTGTTTTTCAGGGTTATCCCGGGCAATCTTCAGGGCTTCGATAGGGGAGTAAACAACACGTACATCACCCCCGGATGCTCGTACAGAAAAAAGGTCTTTTTCAGATCCTGGCACCCTGAGCATGTCACCGTATGAAGTGAAAATAACATCTTTATGGGAAGCAATAGCAATCGCTTTATCCAAAAGTTCTAAAGATGTGACACAGACTGGACACCCAGGTCCATGAATGAGTTCTATTTCTTCGGGTAATAGATCGTTCAACCCATATTGCATAAACGCATGGGTTTGACCACCACAAATTTCCATGATATGCCATTTTTGAGTGACTGTATCTTTTATTTCTTGAATAGTTCTCTGAACCAATTCGCGGTTTCTGTATTTGTCATTAATGGTCATGTTCTGAAATTAAACCTATTGATTGTGTTCTTGTTGGTTGATTTTATCAATTTCACGAAGTATATCGAGCGTTTCATTTGCTTCACCTTCACTTAAGCGACTGATTGAAAAACCTGCGTGAACGATCACATATTCATCCACATTAGCCTCAGGAGTGGCTTCCAAGCATACTTCAACTTCAACTCCACTGTAATCAATCTTTGCCATTTTAATATTATTGATCTCATAAATTTCTTTGATCTTACCTGGAATTCCTAAGCACATAGTAACCTCTATTTTACTTAAAATGTTTATTTGCAATCACTGCCTGCCCCAATGAAATCCCACCATCGTTTGGCGGAATATTGTGATGAATGAGCACCGAAAATCCCTCCTCATCCAGAATTTGACAGGTCTTATGTAGTAAGTATTGATTTTGCCAGACACCACCTGAAAGTGCAACGTGATGCAGGTTGTATTCTTTTTCAATTTTATTGCACAGAACTAAAATTAAATTTGCGATAGCATTATGGAATTTTGTGGCAATAACCGAACTGTGGATTTTATGATTAATGTCAGATAAAATATTGCTAATGATGCTGTTTAAATTGATTGTGTTTTCGGAAATCTCAAATATATACGCGTCAGTAATAGATGATTCAGTGATTTGCTCTAGTTCAATTGCCGCCTGTGCTTCATAATTAATTGTATGGCGGAGACCGATCAAACTTGTAACTACATCAAATAATCGCCCCATGCTTGATGTATTGGGAGTGTTAATATGCAATTTAAGTTGGCGTTTCATCACGTTTTTTTCTTCAGATGTCAATGACAGAATAGCAGGTATATGATCATCCCATGGAAAACCCAGTTTCCATAAATATGCAGCCGCGATACGGTTAGGATGAAGAATAGCACTATCACCCCCAGGTAAAGGCATGTATTCCAAATGATATTTTCTTTGGAAGGTTTGATAACCGCCAATTAATATTTCACCTCCCCAAATTTGGCCATCCAGACCGTACCCTGTGCCATCCAGACAAACCCCAATGGCATCTTCATTCGAGTCCCAATTATTATCTGCCAAACAGGCTGCTAAGTGGGCATGATGGTGCTGAACTTTGAGAAGAGGAATATTATTTTCCTCGGAATAGTAACAAGCATATTTTGTTGATAGATATTCTGGATGTAAATCACAGGCAATAAATTGTGATTTTGTGTTAAACATGTGTTGATAATTAGCAATTCCTTCTGTAAATGCCCGGTACGTTTCCATGTTTTTTAGATCACCTATGTGGTGACTAATAAATGCATATTTTTCTTTTGTTAGGCAAAAGGTATTTTTTAATTCACCACCAACACTTAAAATTTCAAGAGAATTTTTGGGTAGTATGGTTGCGTTTGGCGCATATCCGCGAGATCTGCGATAAAAATATTTTTGCCCCTTATATTCTGTGAGGACCGAGTCGTCAATACGGGTATTAATTTTCCTGTCATGAAAAAGAAAACCATCAGCGATAGAGCTCAACACATCTTTTGCTGATTCATTCGTGTAGGCAATTGGTTCGTCGGAAATATTTCCGCTAGTCATCACAAAAAGATCTGGGTAATCATTTTCAGGTTCAAGTATAAGCAAGTGCAGGGGTGTATAAGCCAGCATAACGCCAAGGGTTCTCATTTTGGGAGCTACTTGCTCGGGAACATGCATGCCTTTTTTCGTTGGGAGGATTACAATAGGGTGTTCATAGGATCCCATTATTGTTTCTTCCGCATTATTTATTAGACAATATTTCTTAACAGTTTCAATGTCAAATACCATGGTAGCGAAAGGTTTATCAGACCTTTTTTTGCGATGGCGTAATTTTGAAACAGCTTCTTGGTTGAGAGCGTCACACGCAAGATGGAATCCTCCTAACCCTTTGATTGCGATGATTTTCCCATCTCTTAAAAATTGTCGGGCTCTCTGAATTCCTTCTTCTCTTTTTTCAGGTCCTGTTGTTAAACTTTCAAACCAAACCTGAGGGCCACAATCAGGACAAGCTACTGGCTGTGCATGAAAACGGCGATTTAGTGGATTGTCATATTCCGCTTGACACCTATCACACAACGTAAATTCCGCCATTGTGGTGTTTGGGCGGTCATATGGGATTCCCTTGATTATTGTTAATCGCGGACCGCAATTTGTACAGTTGATAAAAGGGTATCTATAACGGTTATTTGCAGGATCAAACAACTCTTTCTGACACTCACTACAGATAGCTACATCTGGTGAAATGGGAATAAATTCACCAGGGATTATTTGGCTTTGTAGAATCTTGAAATCCTTATAACCATTAGAGTACTTTTCTGATTCAACAAAAGTATCGATCTTTGCCAATGGAGGTGGATTGGTTTTTACTTCAGTAATAAAATTCTTTATTTCTTGGGGTGTTCCATTTGCAAGTATTTCAACTCCTGCTGATGAGTTGCGTACCCAACCGGTAATATTGTATTTCTTTGCTGTTGAGAATACAAAAGGGCGAAAGCCAACACCTTGAACTGTTCCTCTAATGCGGATAATTTTACTGATCATTATTAAAGAAAATTATTTTATCTCTTGAATTTTTGTTTTCAACCAATTTGTCCACTTATCAAAACCATCACCTGTTTTACAAGAAAGCGAAAAGAAAGCTGCTCCGGGATTTAATGCTTCAATACCCTTTTTGAAATAATCAATATTGAAATCGACGTAAGGTAATAAGTCTGTTTTATTTAGAATCAGGGACTGAATCCCGCGATAAATATTGGGGTATTTATATGGTTTATCATCTCCCTCTGGAATACTCGCGATTACAACGCTAAAATGTTCTCCAAGCCGAAATGCGGCAGGACATACCAGGTTTCCGACATTTTCAATGATCAAAAGATCAGTGTTAGAGAGATCTAATTGCTCTATGCCATTTCTAACCATCAATGCATCGAGATGGCATTCTCCGCCAGTATTGATTTGCACTACGGGTATATTCAGGCTGCTTATCTTATCTGAATCGATGGTTACAGGAGCAGTATCCCCTTCGATGACGGCTATTTTGTATTGGGTGGAAATGTTTTCGATTGTCCTTAGGATTAAACTAGTTTTTCCAGCACCAGGGGAAGCCATCACATTGACTGTGAGGATTTTTTTCTTGCTTAGGAGTTCCTGATTTTCTTCCGCAATTTGATCATTTGCGCTCATGATCTTTTTTACGATCGGGATTGTTTTTTTACTCAATACTATCTCCAATATCTTTTTCAATTTCAATGCTATTTAATAAGAATTCATCTCCCTGAATTATTCTTAGATCCATACTACTGCATATTGGGCAGGGGATTAATTCACCATTTATTTCGAATTCGCTTTCACATNTTTGACANATAAATTTTGCGGGGATTTTATTAAAAACAAGGACAGATTTTTCACAAATAGTATTTTCACTGATAATATCCCAATAGAATTGAACGCTGTCGCCAATGATGTTTGACAATTTTCCTGTGATTATGTTCAAAGAAATTACTCTTTGAGCATTATTCTTAATAGCGTAATCACTTGCGATATTCAGTAGTGATTCTGTAACAGCTAATTCATGCATGGAAGATATTATACTATTAAGATAAATATATTATAAAAATAATAATTATTCAAAGAATTCACCTCGAATAATATCAAATGCTTGATTAATAAACTCTCTAGTTTGCTCTGATAATTCACGACTAAATCCGAACTGAAAACCGCGGATTGACAGAAGCCACGCTTTAGGATGCTTGCCAGTCAATGATTGAACAACTGCCAGACATGAGGATGGGGAGAAATGATGGGTAAATGGGGAATGTTGATAGTTAGGATTGATAGATTGGAAGCTAATGTCTTCTTCTATGGTCCCAGTATGCGTATCAATAAAAAGAACTTTTTTATACTGGGCGATCCTTTCCGAAAATTCTGGCAGTAGTTGGAAATTAAACATAATATCAGTGTTTTCATCAAATGAAATAGTATCTGAAGAGAAAAGATCTGCGTCTTTCTTGCCTGAATTATTTAACAAAACTTTGAATAGGTGATATGCTGCCCCATCATCACCCCGATCTGGATTTCCATACCCTATGAATAAATTGTTTTTCATAAATTCCAACAATCCAACAAATTCACATGAAAGATGCCGCCAATAGTTGACGGCACCTATTATGCTATTGTGACGATCTTTCAGAAATCACGTTTAACTTCTTGAATTAATTTACCACTATGATCAAATAAATCAACAATCATTGGCATTTGTCCGACCGCATGTGTTGAGCAGGATAAGCAGGGGTCATGCGCGCGAATAGCAGCTTCTACCCGGTTTAAGAGACCTTCTCTAATTTCTGGTCCTGTGATGTAGGTTTTCGCAACACTGTCAACAGCTTCGCTCATAGCCCAGTTATTGTGACCGGTTGAAACAATAAGATTGACTGCTTCAATTTGCCCATTATCTTTGACTTTGTAATGGTGGAGTAATGTTCCACGGGGTGCTTCAATTACACCAACACCTTCACCTTTGAAATCTTGTTTTGTGTTTAGAATATCTTTGCCGAGGATGTCTGGATCATCAAGTAGTACCTTTACTCTTTCGATCGAGAACAGGATCTCTATCAAGCGGGCATAGTGGTAATGAAGTGTATTCTCAATTGGTTTTCCGTCATTCATTGCCCTATAAGTTTTGAATTCTTCGTTAGCAAGCGGCGTATCGATTTTCTTGATATTGTTCAATCTGCCAAGCGGACCGACGCGGTAAACACCATCAGGATACCCCATCTTTTTATAGTACGGGAATTTAAGGTAAGACCAATCTTCAACATGCTCAGCAATATGATCGAGATAATCGTTGGAGTCGAATTTTTCTAATTCCTCACCATTTTTATCAACCATTCGGATATTGCCCTGATAAAGCTCCAGACTATTTTTTGGCGTTACTAGGCCCATATAACCGGTAGAGAAAACAGCGAATTTGTCGATATCTTCTTTGTTTTTTTCAGCCCAGTCTTTAAAGATAGTCAAGCCTGTTTGAGTGATTGCGATCATTTCATCAATATCTTTTAATATTGATTCGCGGTCCTCTTTTTTAAGGGCTTTGTTTACTCCGCCGGGAATAGCAAAAGTGGGGTGTATACGGCGGTCACCGACTGTACTGATGATCTCCTGCCCAAATTTACGCAGCGCAACAGCTTTTAATGCCAATTCTGGGTTAACCTGGACCAATCCAACCACATTCCTGATCGCTGGGTCCGCATCAAAGCCAAGGATCAGATCCGGACCTGCTAATTCGAAGAAATGCATACCGTGGCTTTGAATAACCTGACCCATATGCATAAGATCGCGCAGGAGAGTAGCTGTTCTTGGGGGAGGAGAACCCATAACGATGTCACCAGTTTTTGCTGCCGCAAGGTGATGGCTTACCGGGCAGATACCGCAGATTCTTGGTGTAATAGAGGGCATTTCGAAAACCATTCTGCCTTCACAGAATTTTTCAAACCCTCTGAATTCATTAACATGGAAATACGCGTGTTCGACCGTGCCTTCTTCGGTCAAATGAATCGTTACTTTTGCGTGTCCTTCTATCCTCGTTACAGGCTCAATCGTGATTTTTTGTGTAGCCATAAATTTACCTCTATATTAATTCCACATTAAATTATTATTTTCTAGTTTGGGCATTCTTCCCTGCGCTAATTCTGCGAGTACATAGAATATGATATCTGCGTCTGGTGGGCAGCCCGGCACGAATACATCTACTTTTACAACTTCATGAACTGCGCGTACAAGCGTAGGTTTTGCTAATTCTGGAGATGAAGGTATCATCCCGCTTTCATCTGTGCTTGGTGTATCGACATAGGCTCGTTTTAAGGACTCTTCCAATGTGAAAAAATTGCGCATTGCTGGGATACCGCCAAAGACCGCACAGTCGCCAAGCGCAACGAGGATCTTACTGCGGGCGCGCATTTGCTTCGCAACATGTTCGTTGTGTGAATTATTAATTCCGCCTTCTAATATTCCTACGGTCACCCCTTTTTCATCTGGTACTTTGAAGTCCGTGATCGGAGTAGCTCGAAGATCAACAAGTTCAACGAGTTTTACAATTCGTTCGTCTATATCAAGGAAAGACATATGGCAGCCAGCGCATCCGGCCAGCCAGTCACTTGCTACGGTAGGTTTTGCCATTAATTACTCCTATATGATTAGCTGATTGTTACTGGTGCTGGAGTTTCTTTTACAAGTTCTCTCCAGCTTTTCTGTTTCTTAACTTTCAAGTCGTCTGCGAGTTTCGATAAAGATTCTTCACTGGAAAAAACCGCCTCCGGTGCTTCTAGAGCCGCTTTTGCTTCGAAGATGTGACCATCCGCATTAATGAAATGCCCGCCTTGTTCGAGCCAATTTTGTACAGGGAACACAATATCTGCGTTAGCTGTTAGGGGAGAGATATAACTGCTGAAGATGATCGAGAAAGGTGCTTTATCAAATTTCTTTGAAAAACTCTGTGATAATTCCTCGTCACTGAGCGCCATTATGGTCAATTCTGAACCGACAACATTTTCAACGTTGTTGATCCCAATCGCAGACGCACCAACACTGTTGATGTTGCCTTTGGTTGTGACCAATTTCCCATTAAGCTGATTTTTCAAAGAGATGATTGAATCTAAGACTGCTGCCGCGTTATCGTAATTGGTGCGGCTGCCAAAAATGATAACGACTTTTTTAGCAGAAGATATCATTTCTACAACATTTTCAAGAGATGAGAGATCAAGTTTGAATGATTTTGCAATTTTATCAATGTCAGATGATTTTTTGGCCACAAGATTTTCAATAGCCTCGATAAATTCAGATTGAGAATTTTTACCAATAGTTAATGATTCATTTGCAAAATGGTCGAAACCCGTTGAATTATCGGAAATTTGGATTAATTTCGCGCCTACAGGAATTTGCCGTTTCGCAAAAAAGCTTATTACCTGGTGATCTTTGGTCGTATCTTCACCAATCATAAGGTAGCAATCCGCATTTTTTATTTCATCTATCTTAGATTCAAATGCTGTACCCAAAGATTGCGCCAAATCGAATACTGCCGATATTGCGGAATAATCTTCGGTTGTTGATATTGATTCAGCATCAAACGCATCACATATATCTTTAAACTTATTTAGTGCTTCCATAGATAATCGCGTTGACGCCACCCCGGAAAGCTTTCCTTTGCTGTTTGTGATCTTTTGAGCAGCGGCAGAAATTGCGTCATTCCAGGTGGCAGCTTTTAGTTTTCCATTGGCACGAATCATCGGAGTTAATAATCTTTCCCGTTCTTCAATCATGGGATGGAATCGACCAACATCGCAAATTATCCCACCGTTAACCTCGGCGTCCCAATCACCTTCAATCCGAACCAGGCGGTTGTCGCGAGTCAGTATATCGATTCCACAGCCAATGCTGCAACCAAGACAAATTGTTTTAGTTTTATCCAATTCAGTTTCCTTACCCTGAAAGGCACTCCATCGATCTATCAATGAGCCGGTGGGGCATACTTGTACACAAGTACCGCAACTAATACAGGAACTTTCTCCCAGCGGTAATCCAAGATCAGCAATAAGGTTGCTGTCAGCACCACGTTCTTCAAAGGCAAGCGTGAAATTACCTACTAACTCACCGCAGGCACGTACACATTGGCGGCATAGGATGCAGCGATTATGTTCAAGAATTATGAATGGATGAGATGCGTCAACCGGATAAGGCTGCCAGTTAGGCATGATTGGCCAGTGCGTCATGCTCTCATCGTACGCTGAGTTTTGCAAATCACAATCCCCTGCACTTACCTGGCAACTTGGGCAGAAATGGTTGCGTTCGCTAAAGATCATTGAAAGAATAAATTTGCGTGCATCGTGTACTTTTTGTGTGTCTGTGTGTATGACCATATCATTACCAGCTGGCAAAGTGCAGGACGGCTGAAGTGTTTTTATGCCTTCGACTTCAACCAGACACATTCGGCAGCCGCCATACGGGGTAAGTTCAGGATGATCGCAAAGTGTGGGGATTTCAATGCCGAGATCTCGGGCAGCATTGAGGATAGTTGTTCCTCTTTCTACTTCGGTTGTTTTTCCATCAATTGTAATTTTTACCATTTTCACTCTTCTCCCAATTAATTCGATGTTGGAGATATTCCACTCATCGAGCAAACTCCGGCAGGACATTCTTTTTTAACAATATGTGCTTCTACTTCAGCACGGAAGTGGTTCAAGATATCTTTCAAGGGGGAACCAGCTGTTTGTCCGAGGCCACAATTAGACATTTCATATAACCATTTACTGATATCTTGAAGGTCATCGAGGTCTTTCATGGAACCAAGTCCTTCTGAAATTCTTAATAATATTTGATAAGCGCGCTGATTGCCAATTCTGCATGGGTTACATTTTCCGCAGCTTTCAAAACGGAAAAAATTGAGCAGTACTTTTGCTAGGTCAACAACACAAGTTTTTTCACTGCAAATAAGAAGCGCCCCGGAGCCCATTGAAACACCTGCGTTCGCGAATGAGTTGTAATCCATGGGTACATCCTGTAGGTTGGCTGGAATGATTGAGCCACTTGAGCCACCAGTTTGTGCTAATTTGAGCACCGCGCCATCTTTCAATCCTTTTGCATAGATCGATATTACGTCACGCAGTGTAATCCCCATTGGTACTTCAATCGACCCGGTTGAGTTGACATTACCCATGATGTTAAAAACTTTGGTCCCTGCACTGGAAGGTGTTCCGAATGATTTAAACCATTCCGCACCATTTCTTATGATCGGGGCAACATTAGCTAATGTTTCTACATTATTTACTAAAGTTGGTTTATCCCACAATCCATTAGTGGTCGGATATGGAGGACGGGAGCGAGGTTCACCTCTTTTACCCTCAATCGATTCAATAAGTGCTGTTTCTTCGCCGCAGATGTACGCACCGGCTCCTGCATGGATATGTAGGTCAAATTCGTACCCGGCGTTGAAAATATTTTCACCGAGAAATCCCATTTCTTTCGCTTGCTTGATTGCGTTTAAGAGGCGGGTTTGTACGAGCTTATATTCACCTCGTACGTATATGTATCCTTCATCAGCACCTACAGCATATCCGGCAATAACCATTGCTTCAATAATGCTGTGAGGATCACCCTCAAGTATTAAACGATCTTTATAGGTGCCGGGTTCACTTTCGTCCGCGTTGCAAATAACATATTTTTTATCCGCTTTTATGCCAGCCACAAAACCCCATTTTGTACCTGTTGGGAAACCAGCTCCCCCGCGGCCGCGAAGGTTGCTTTCTTTTAATATAGAAATCACTTTGTCGGGTTTCATCTCAGTTAGCACTTTTCCCAAAGCAAAATAACCATCATGGACGATATATTCTTCGATGGAATCAGGATCGATGATTCCTGTTCGCTTAAGCACAATTCTTTGTTCTGCTGGCAGGGTACCATTTTTAATGGAGCGCTTATTTTTCATTGTCAACTCCTCTTACTCGTATTTTGCTAAGATATCGGGGATTTGATTCGGAGTTATATTGCCATACATGTCCTCATCAACCATTATCACTGGACCGACACCACAAACACCCAAACAACTGGTTGTGGTCAGGGTCCATTTTCCATCGCTGCTAGTTTCGCCGGGTTCAAGTTCCAGCTCATTTTTAAGGGCATCAAACACTTCGCGACCACCAACAACATGGCAGGGCGCACTCTCGCAAAATTTGATTACGTGCCGTCCAGTTTGCTTAGTGAAGAACATATGATAAAAAGTTGCTACCGAATAAAGTTGGCTCTGGGGGACACGAATTCGCAAGCTGATCTGTTCCATTGCTTCTTTTGGAATAAATCCGATCTCTTGATTAACTTGCATCAAGATTGGAATCAAATCCTCCTTCTTGCTGTGATACATATCTACCGCTTTATTTGCGATATCAATGAAACCTTGATCCTTTTTCGTTTTTGTTGTCATGCAGCCTCCTCCTTTATTTGTAATGAGCCTTTGCCAATGCTTTTTGAATCATTACAAGCTAATTTGTGAAAACATAAATATGACATAGCATCCCTGATATATCTGCAATATCTAATTTTATTCTTTTCCTGTTTGAATTACATTGTCCTGGAAGATATTGCCTTCAACTACGTGGGATTTCATAATTTTCTTTGCAATGTCGGGGGATACTTTCCCATAGGATGTTTTCTTGGATCCACCTGTCACAATTTGCAGGGTTGGTTCTTGACTGCAAAGACCAATACATCCGGTTTGAACAATACTCACATCTTTAATCTGGTTTTTTTCAATAAAATCGGAAACAGTTTTCAGCGTTTCGCGGGCACCAACTGCAATCCCACATGTACCTGTGCTGATAATAACCTTTATTTCACCAGAAGTCTCTCTCGCATTGCGGTTTTCTAATGCTTTATCCGGGATTTTCTTGAGATCCTCTAAACTTTTTATTGCATCCATCTTGTCTCCTGATAATAATAATTAAATTATCTTTTTGCTTTCACTCAATTGATGCTAGTCTATTTTTAGAATGAATTTTCACGTATTTAACGGTTACCGGCATTAAAGGAGGGAATCTTACCTGAAATCCTATAATTACTTTTAGAAAATAAATCGATTAACCCATGTTTGATTTATTTGTTTTTAATTTGGAATTTAGGTGATTAATGAACATGAAAAATTGCTTTATTGCCATTTGGAATTTGTCAGCTTGTATTTTTTTCATTCAAATGTCTCCAATAATCTCATTCAAAACCTGATGATTTTATCATAGATTAATATTAATTTCATGATTGTACAAATGTTCATATACTCGTTCGTCAGGGAAATCTTTTGTAGTCATGATAATCGATATATTAATCACATATTCACAAATTGAAAAACTAATTATATGTTAAAATTTTTTACCAATAAGAAAGATTATATGAAAAATATCATTCAACCTGTAAAAGGTACACGCGAATTTTACCCTCTTGAAATGGCGATACGGAATTGGATTTACGAGATCATCCGAAATGTATCTGAATCATTCGGATATTCCGAATATGATGGTCCTTTCTTGGAACCAATTGATCTTTATGCTGCGAAATCGGGGGAAGAATTAGTAAAAGAACAATCATTTGTTTTCCCAGATCGGGGGGGAAACTTGATCACCCTGCGGCCTGAATTAACTCCAAGTTTGGCACGAATGGTTGCCCAAAAACAGCGTCAATTGGTATACCCATTGCGATGGTGGTCATTTGGGCCTTTTTGGAGATATGAAAAACCTCAAAAGGGTCGAGCGCGAGAATTTTTTCAATGGAATATAGATTTGATTGGATCAAATTCTCCAGAAGCGGATGCTGAATTAATTGCAATTTGTACTGAATTCTTCAAGCAAATCGGGTTGTCTCCAGATAACGTAAAAGTGCTTGTTAATGACCGCCGGCTGATGGATCAAAAATTGTCAGAAATTGGTATTGAAGCTTCCTTAAAGAAGACAACCCTAAAGATTATTGATCGACAAGACAAGATGGATCGTTCAACCTGGAAGGCATACGCGCTTGATAATGGTTTAAAGGAAGAACAATTTGTTGGCTTAACCAAGATTCTTGGGAATACAGATCTCTATCAGGAATCAGCTGAACTACAAACAATATTCACTGCATTGGAAAGTTTAGGTGTTAAGGAATATGTGCAGTTCGATCCGAAGATTGTCCGAGGCCTTGACTATTACACGGGTGTTGTTTTTGAAGCTCGTGATGTTGGGAAGAGTACACGCGCAATCTTAGGCGGGGGGCGTTATGATGATCTCGTGAAAGATGTTGGCGGGGAACCGCTGACTGGTGTGGGTTTTGCGATGGGAGATGTTGTCCTTCCAATCATACTGGAGCAATATGGATTATTGCCCGACTTACAGGTAAATCCAACGCAGATCCTTGTAACAATTTTTAATGAAAACCTAATGCCAGTTAGCCTCGCCACAGCCGCGAATTTACGGAGGGCGGGTTTTTCAGTGCAGACGTACCCTGAACCAGCCAAGATTGGCAAACAACTTAAATATGCTGGTCGATGTGCTGTGCAATTTGCAATTGTTATTGGTCCCGAAGAAAAAGAACAGGGAATAGTANAAGTAAAAGATCTGAGAACTCGAGAACAATCGAGTGTCCCAACGGACGGATTAATTAAGTATATTAATGGGGTGCTTGCCGAGTAACTGATAACATGTTAAAATCATCACCACATGGTGGCTGTAGCTCAATGGCAGAGCACCTGTCTGTGGAACAGGATGTTGCGGGTTCAACCCCCGTCAGCCACCCCTAGATATAGGGGCTACTAACCAGTAGCCCCCTTTATATTGGGGGTAAAGCAGTCCTTAGAGTGTTAGTTAGGGGGCTTGACATGGACGCTGTGATATGCTGTGGACAGTTCCGCCCCTGTCTGCAGAACAGGATATTGCGGGTTTCCTGTGATGAACCAGGACAGGCGACTCCCGTCAGCCACCTATAAAAATAAAGTATGAGGGTTCTTCAAGTTTCTTCATTGGGGGAGCAATACGATGCCGATGGCAATAGGCTGAAGCAGTCTCTGAAAACGCACCCTTGAATTCACTGCTGCCATCGGTTTGAATAATTTCCGCAAAGTTATCAAAACACCTTGGCATACAGCGATCCAGAAATGCTTTACCATCAACTGCCTCGAGTGATGAACGCAGCAACACATCACATTCTTTAGTGAACATATCTTCAGCGGTGAAAGCAAATACGTCCCCAAAGAGGACTGTATCCATTTGAAGCACCTGTCGGGCTGATTTAGCCACTGGAACAGGAATGCGGGACTTATTCTTCTGCCATTTGGATCGCAGTTGATACTTCTCAGACAATACTTTATAGATGGTCGTAACACTCACTTGCATGTCGTACTCTTTTTGCAGGAAATATTGGATCTTCTGTCCACAACATTGATGATACTTTTCCCTTATACCCCAGATACGACGTTTCAAAATTGCATCAATCTTTCGCTTCTGTCGTGATCCTGTTTTAGCATGCTGATAGTGATCTAAAAAGCCCTGTAAGTCTGAATGACCTGCGACCAACGAATAACTGTCCAGCGGGATATTCCCAGGTGTTTAGCGATATGGCTCTTGGGTATCCCTTGTTCTAATAACTCGTATGCTATTGATATTTTTGTCATTTGTCTCATCTCCATAATTTCTCATGGAGTGTGACATTTTAAACTTTAATACAACGAGGGGTTGTAACATGCGTGTATAAATGGTATAGTTATTCAACAGCGAGATAGTTTCTAACGAGGAATTATTTATTATTTGTATTTAACCTTTTACAAAAATCACTGTAAAAAAGATAAGATAATTGTTATTAGCAAAAAGGACTTAGTTAGAAAAAAGGAAGAAATCATGATAGGGAAAAAATTTTTGATAGTAAATCTAGTATTCACAATAATCATTGCATTAGCGATGGTCGGCGGCAGTTGGGATACTTCCCTGGCTCAAGGAACAGTCCCCACGGTAACCCCACCCCCACCCGATGCGCCACCCCCACTTGCGCCTGCACCGCCCGCACCGCTGATCAGCAGCATCATTACAGCTGGAATTGGTCATACATGCGCGATTACTCCTGCAGACGGACTCCGTTGTTGGGGTCTGAATGAATCTGGACAGCTGGGAGACGCGACTTTTACCGACAGTTCCATTCCAGTCAATGTTGTTGATGTGATCGCTTCCGGCGTTATCGATCTTGAATCTGGTATCAAGCATACCTGCGCACTAATTTCCAACGGCGATGTAATTTGCTGGGGTTTGAATGATTACGGTCAGCTTGGCAATGGCGCAATTACCAATAGCAATGTTCCGGTCCTAGTTAAGGGGCTAGTAGGCAAGATCGTATCAATTTCAGGAGGAGCTAAATTCACCTGCGCGGTTAATGATGTAAATGAAGTTATGTGCTGGGGGAATAATTCAAATGGTCAACTGAATGACGGTACACGTATTAGTCGAAGTATCGCTGTTCTTGTGGATCCTGAATTAGTAAATAATGTCCTAATGATCTCTGGCGGCCAAAAAGAACTGCAAGGTGTAACTTCCGATGGTGCAACAAACTTCTGGAATGGTGAACCCATCATCCCAGTTACAGGTTTACCAGAGGACAAAAACGCAATTCTTTCCGCAGACCGATTTTTTGAGGGAGGATGCTCCACGTCAGTTGACGGAGTCGTGAATTGCTGGGGTGCAGTCATTAACGCAGAAGTTGAAGGTGGAGTGCTGGATCACAACCTCTTGGATAGCGGAGGCGGCCATGCTTGCACAGTCACTGGTGAGGGTTTGGTTTGTTGGGGAGAAAATGGCACCGGTCAGCTCGGTAATGGCTCTCTAAATTACCATGGTACAGCTGCTCAAGTAGTGAAAGGAATACCATCAGTTGTCGATCTTGCAGCCGGGTTGAATCACACCTGTGCGATTATTGACCATGAACTCATTAAATGCTGGGGTGAAAATACATTTGGACAACTGGGAGATGGTACCACGAGTGATAATTCATTGCCTGTTGTCGTAAAATAAGTATCAGAATCTCAAAAAAGAGATGACGCTATTAGTCATCTCTTTTTATTTTGTGTATAGCTTGGATAAGAATCTAAGAAATCATTCGCCATATCTTTTATCTATTTACCAGACTTCTTACTTGTGCGGTATAGTAATGTAGATGGAACGATTTACTTTCAAGAATCTCTTCAGTCAATTCGCGGTATCTTTCATCGTATGCTTGGTTGTAATACTTCTGTACTTTTTGATGCTGCCATCGGATTACACGGCTGCAAACAACGGTGCTGATGGTGGAGATTTATTATCAGCGATTCTAACTGGAGGTATTCCCCACCCAACCGGTTACCCGACTTACTTATTGTTTGGAAAATTATTCCAATTAATCCCATTAGGCACGCCGTATTATAAAGGCGCTCTTCTATCATTAGTATTTTCTTCTTTAGCGACAGGACTTCTTTCATACTATTTTCGTTTTGCTCATAGCGATAAAGATAATTCAGCCGCAAGTGTAGTCGCAGCAATTATGGTAGGGATTGCCCTCGGAACAACACCATTGTTCTGGTCCCAAGGGGTCATTGTGGAAGTTTATGGGCTCCAATCATTTTTCATGGTTTGTATCCTCCTATGGCTGCTGCTAATCATGCGAGGTCATGTATCCGGAAGAATTGATACAGTCCTAACTATTTTATCTCTTATCATAGGCTTAAGTACCGGGAATCATGTGATGATCGTATTGATGACTCCGATGGTAATCTTCGCATATATTTCCGCGTATAAGAATGGTGCTAATCATCGAAAATTGCTGAAATATGCTGGATTAATCGCTGCAGTTGCAGTTCTTGTGTATGCAATCCTACCTTTAAGAGCCAGACAGTATCCTCCCATTAACTGGGGAAATCCACAGACCATTGAGGGCTTTATATGGTTGATCAGCGGGAAACTTTATCATGGTCTGGCATTCGGCTTACCACCCGCTGATATCATTCAGCGAGTTGGGTATTATGCAAATTTTCTTTTAGAACAATTTGGCATCTTGGGTTTATTCATCGGGATCCTGGGGGCGGTGAAAATCGCAGCTGCTCCTGGCAGAATGAAATGGGTTTATTTTTGGGTGTTTTTCATATATTCCATATTCAGTATTGGCTATCTGACGAATGATTCCATTGTCTACATGATCCCAGTTTTGATGGTTTTTTCAATCTGGATAGGTGCAGGCATACAAGATCTCTGGAATGATTTCGAATGGGACCTGGTATTGGGAAAGGCAGTGGTTTGCCTATTTTTTGTCCTACTATTATTCCGGCTTCCAGATATTCGCGATAAGATTGACCCACGTGAGGACAACACGGCAAGGTTATTCGTTGAACAGTGTTTCAATACACTGCCGCAGAACGCTATTCTACTGACGAATAGTGATTCGGACACCTTTCCAATTTGGTACTACCATTTTGGCCTTAGACAGCGTTTGGATATTCGAGTCATTGTGGAAGGTTTTGCAAATTTCGAATGGTACAGGGAAACGATTGTACATACCTATCCCGACCTTGTTTTCCCCGATAGAGATGTGTCAAATCTGAGTGACCAGTTTTCGGTATTGAATCCACAAGTTTCCGTATGCCACACTCGAATTGACTCAGATGTTACCGACAGCATACACTGTGTATGCCCGCAAGAGTAATCAATACTGAAGAATTTTATTGTCCCCGGGAGAAACTGTATTAGAGAATTAATTAATAGTAAATAGATAATGTATAATATACAATCTTGCTGTGGAAGGGTAGGATTAGATATATAATATTTTGATTATCTCTCTGCAATATAA